>Ga0302248_1000402_pt1 | contig 43177 bp, 34 predicted proteins | sample AAG_UR_Leu_MG_FD_193528 | JGI IMG/M metagenome (GOLD analysis project Ga0302248, IMG submission 193528) | Enriched activated sludge microbial communities from anaerobic digester in WTTP, New Holstein, Wisconsin, United States - AAG_UR_Leu | ecosystem: Engineered > Bioreactor > Anaerobic >...
AGATCTTCGGTGACCTTGCTTCGGCTCAGGATAAGGATACCGAGCGTGGCTTCAAGCTGTGGAAGGCATCAGCAATAGCTCAAGGTTATGTGGATACCTTCTCTGCCACCATTGGAGCCTATAAGTCCATGATAGGTATTCCCGTAGTAGGCCCCGGACTGGCAGTGGCGGCTGCTGCAGCTGCGATGGCTGCCGGTATCGCTAACATCGCCAGGATAAGTGCCACCAAGTTCGAGAAGAAAGCTACTGGCGGTCTCCTGACAGGACCTTCCCATGGTCAAGGTGGCATCTTGATTGAAGCCGAGGGTGATGAATATGTCACGGCCAAAGACAGGGTCAAAGCACTGGGCAGGAGTCTATTCGACTTCCTCAACTTCGCTCCTCTGGATCAGGTTAGGACGGCTCTATCAGGGATACCGGTTCCAGCTGTGCCACTACCTGCCAATCTGGGCTCATATTATGCCGCTGGTGGCGCTATCTCTTCCGGAGGCGGCATGAATACCCTGATCGATCTGATTGCCGCTCTGAAAGACGAGATCGTCTCACTCAAGCAGACTGTGATGGACTCCAAGCCTATCATCGAGGTCAACGTCGACCCTCTGTCTAATGATCCGGTTAAGGTAAGCGAGATAGCTGATACCGGCAAGATGATCAGGAGTGAGATCTGATGCCTAACCTATTCAAGATCGACTTCATACAAGGTAAGACAGATGCTGCTGACTATAACCAGGTAAAGCACTCTCTGGAAGATACTGCCGCCAATAGATCTATCATCAGCTTATCTGTCTCAGCCGATAAGCTGCAATCGGTCTCCAACTACAGCAGAGAACCCAAGCGACTTGTCTTCGAGTGCTTTCCCACTACCTGGATACAGGATAACATCCTCTCCGGCTCAAACGAACATGAGCGCTATATCTCGCACTTCGAGGTCAAGGTCTATCGGGATGGAGCCTTGTTCTTTACCGGTATAATAGACACCTCTCAGCTATCCTTTGATGTATCCTCCGGAGTGCTCAAGATCACCTGTTACGATAAAATTAAGCTACTCTCTGTATTCTCCGATCTCAATCACTACTATTCGCTTGCAGCAGGTTATCTCCCCCAGTGGATACTGGCTTACTTCCTGCAGGATATCGAGTTTGCCATCCCTATCAGCATACCCCACTCAAACCAGTTTACATTACCGACTCTGAACATCAGTAGTGGCAATGCCCTGACCATTGCCCATATCGACTTCGATGATCTGCTTGTCTTTCCTAATCCCACCAATGGTTGGACTTATAGCTATGACAGCTCCGGCTGGCCGGGTCCTTACTGGGGCTATCAGATCGATACCATCAACAATCGCATGAGCTTTGTCTTTGCCTATAAGAAGGTAATCAAGGCTACCTATCCCAGTCCTGCCACGACCAGATATCAAGGGCGCTATCGAGGCCGCATCTACAAGTTCTTCAACAACATCTGCCCGATCGTGATCGAATATGATGAACGCACGGACTGGGTGGAAGACCTGCCTTCTCTGGCGAATGCCTCGAATGAGTTCATCGGCTTCTTTATCGAGCATGGCATCACTGAGAATGCTCTCTATACCGGCCTCGTATCCGGTGGTGTATTGGATGGGCGTGGCTACGGCAGCAGCCAGTACGTCAATCACTGGATCGAAGCACACTTTCATGGCAATCTCTTCCCTGCCAAGCTGTGCCCTGGCAAGGCTTATGAGACCTTTACGGATGAGCATACCGATAACCTCAAAGCGCTCCAGGCCATGCTCATGCTCTATAATGCCACTATCTTCAGCAACCCCCAAGGCCAGATCGTGTTCAAGAACAAGGATGCCTACTCGTCTGCCATCATTGACATCGAAGACGATGACGTGATCTCCTTCATGATCAAACGTGGTAACCAGGAGAAGCCGGAGATCACTACTCTGGAAGTCCTCACCGGAGACACAAAGCAGCTTCAAGGCTACGTCCGGGACTATCTGATCGACTTTCACAACGCCAAGTGGAGTTGCGATGCTACCATCGATCAACTCAACAAGTACAACCTGAACCTACAGGCCAAGATCAGGATCAAAGATCAGATCTATGCCATTACCGAACTGGAGCGCAACTACATTGATGATGAATACAAGGTGAAGGCATGGCTGTTATAAAAGGCTGGAAACTTATCCGCTGGGACACCCTGGCTATCAACTACTATATCTGCGCCAATGGCCAGGTCGAATACAGTCCGCAAAAGAAGTACCGCATCGAGAAGAAGAACGCCTTCGATCCCACCATCATCCACAGGCGAGACGAATACAGAGAAGACTCTTTCGATCTCGAAGCCGTGCTCACTGCTGAAGAATACTACACTTTGATGGAGTTCTTAGACGGGCTGGGACGGCTCTATCTGGAGTACACTGCATATAACAGCATCAACAGCCAGTTCCCGGTCACCATAACGCAGTTGCCCAAGTGTCCGGATGATCTGCACGAGTATCCCACCAAGGTCAAGTTCAGCCTGGAATCCAGATATATCGGCTCACCGGGTTACATCGACTTCGGCATCATCATTATCACCGACTTTGACGAGACAGTGATCGGTCAAATCTAAGAAGCTATTACAGGAGATTACATGTATAAGTTCGCTATCGGTTACTACACTATGGAAGGCACGGATCGAAAGCCTCAATCAGGATTGGATATCCGTCTGCTCAGACCAGGTCAATCCTGGGCGGAAGGGAAGCATCTGATCGAAACAGTACCAGACTCTGGTTACTATGAGATCGGTATCCAAAACGAAACTGATTGCGGCTTTTATGAGATCTGGGATAACCTGGGCAACTCCCTCGGTCAGTTCAGTGGTAAGACCTGCACCATCGGAAAGATGGATGCCAGGGGAATCCAGAACAACTCTATCTATGCTAATCACATCCTGGATGGAGCGGTTACGGGAAGCAAGATCGCCAATGCGGTTATCGGCACTGAACACCTGCAGAATGGCCTGTTTTCACTCACCAAGCTGCAATACGAGATGCAAGATCAGGATAAGGGAGTGGGCGATAACAGCCAAGCAAGCCCGGCAAAGCTGACTGAGGACAAGATCATCACCCACACACTGGATAAGGAGTATCAGGATCTTCCGCATATCATCCTTACCACCCAGTGCGATGCCTTCCTGTACATTGCCGATGCCAAGATTGAAGGGAATCTGGTAACCGTCCTAATCGGGATCAGCCAGGTATATACCGCCACTGACCCATTCTACAAGCTGCTTGCCCTCGCCAAATGATGCCCAAGAGAGAAACCCGGCAGAACCGGGTTATTGAGTAGCTTAGTTACCGATTATCTCTTCTTTTCGAGCCTGCAGATCAGCTCCGCCATCAGATTGATCATCTCCTTGTAGTCTCCACATTCCCAAGCATCATCAGCCCTGGTTTTGATCTCATCCTCGCTCATCTTCTCCGACTGCAGCCAGGGGCCTCGGAACTGATTCCACCAACTCTTGTAGTGAAACTCGTTAGCGCATGGATCAACCTGGGATGCTTGATTGGCTTCGATAATCTCTTCAATAGGCTGTTCCGAGCCATCGTCATGCATCAGAATAAGTTGGCTGCCTGATTGAACCATCTCCTCCAGCGTTGCTTGGCCTTTGCGATTTTTGTTTAGCTTGGTCATCTTGATCTCCTTCTCGGTTACCCGACTGTTGATTTATGGGTGCTACTATGCACCCCTCGCACAGGTAGTCAAGTCCTTTCCGCTCAATATGATAAGAAAGATTGGAGATTCTTTGATTGACAGAAATCGGGCATAAGAAGATTTTGCAGGAAGCCTACAGACCCTACATAGAATGCCCTCCGATACGTGGGAACGCCGCCCGGTGTTTCCCACGTTTTTTATTAAGGTTAGGCGAAACCCATTTGAAGTTTTCGGTGACAGAAGCTTGAAGTTTTCAGTGAAACAAATTTGAAGTTTTCGGTGACAGAAGCTTGAAGTTTTCAGTGATCCATTTGAAGTTTTCAGTGACAGAAGCTTGAAGTTTTCAGTGACAGAAGTTTGGGCTACTTAGGGACAAAATACCCTGTTTTTCCCCATTTGAAGTTTTCGGTGATCGGATTTGAAGTTTTCACTGACACATTATACCAAAAGCGCCGGGGATCAGAGTATTGTTCAACCAGATTCCTGTGTTTATTTTTTTGCTTGACAGTAATTCAGGTGATACATTTACTCCACTTAGGAGTTAAAAATGAAGAAGTTCGCCTATCTGCTTATCCTTATTCCGCTACTACTGGCCGCGGGTTGTGATAACGTAAGCCCGGAAGACTCGTCTGGCTGGATCGAACTTGCTGATTATGATTTCCCCGTTTATGTGGGTCATTTTGCCGATTACGTGCACACCGACGAGTATGGTAACAGATTGGGCACGGTGGCTTATGGCGAAGGCGGGGATGGTAAAGACTGGCAAATCTTTTCCGGTTATCCCACAGATTTGGGCGCTTTACCAAAGATGGCCAAAAAGGAAGGCGGCGCCAGGGACGAATACCACATCCTGGTCCAGGCATTTTGTAATTACAACGGCTCAATGGAACTGAACGCCGCCATCCAGTTCAATGGCAGTGACACAGGTTTTTTCACGCCCCACACTTTTAGCTATCAGGGTGCCTACGATCCGTCTTTGGAGACCAGCTTTCTGGTATCGCATCTGGATTATGAGTTCACTTTAGAGCCGATGGTCAGCTTCTCTGAGGATACCAATACCTACAACTATGTTTTTTACGGTATGCCGACTATTATTCTTCCCTGGTATTCTTTTACCGTTACCCTTGATGAACTGGGCCACGTTCTGATAAGATGGGTAATTGAGGATGAAACGGAAGTGCTGGGATATCAGCTTCACCGCTCTGAAACGAATGACATGGATGACTTCGAATTGATCAATGCGGAACTGATTCCCGCCACCAACACCAGCGAGCCGCACGAATACAGCTATACAGACTTAAGCGTGTCCCCCGGACACGAATATTATTATTGGCTGGAAAAGGTAAATGACGGATTTTCCCCGGAGTTATACGGTCCTTGTTCCGTTTTTGTTCCCGCGGATGAAAACAGCGTGTCGCCGGCCTATCCAAATCCCTGCAAAGACTATTTAAACCTGCCCGTTGGCGTGAAGTTTGGCAGCGCCGCCACCGTTCTGATACTCGATTCTCAGCTTGCGGTCCGCAAGGAATTCTACCTGGAACGACAAGAATCTTACCAGATCACGATGGGTGTGGCTGACCTCGAGCCAGGACTCTACCGCGTTTTCATCTGGTTCCATGACGGCTATTACGCCTATGGAGATGTATTGGTGCAGGAGTGAAGCGCTCCGGTTATTCCTGGAACAAGCCCCACTCTTTACCTGATTGATAATCAGCCTTGCGGGTGGAATACCGCGCTATGATATTCAGAGTGATATCCAGGCATCCGGCCCGGGAGCGGGGAATTTCCTGCTTGACAAAAGCGCCATTTGCAGGATCATGCCCTATCAATAACTATGCAAGGATCAGCAGCCAATGAAAGATAAAGAGATCATCCGCAACCTGCGTAAAAAAATAGAAAGCGTCAGACCTGACTATACCATCACGCCCATCCCCGAGGGCAGGAAGTTCCGCAGACGCAAACCCTGGCTGCAGGATTGGATCGAGGCCATCCTCTTCGCTTTTGTGGTGGCGATGATCATCCGCAACTACACCTTCCAGAACTTCATGATTCCCTCTCCCTCGATGGAAAAGACCCTGCTCACCGGAGACTACCTGGTCGCCAACAAGCTCAAATATTACTTCACCGACCCCAAACGCGAGGATATCGTCACCTTCCGATTTCCCAAGCTGGAAGAGGGCACTCCCGAACACCCGGACAGCAAGGATAACTTCATCAAGGTCTTCCATCCCATCTACATAAACAAAAGCGCGGCCTTCAGCAAGTTCCCCCTGACCTTCATGCACATCAGCTATTACGCCCGCAAGAATGTGGTCAAAAGGGTGATCGGCATGCCGGGGGACATCGTGGAACTGCGTGACAAGATCGTCTATATCAACGGCAAGCGCTTCGAGCGGGGCTATGAATGTTACGACATTCCCATGCCCTCGCCGCCCCAGTCCCCGGTGCAGATCATCCCGCACCGTTTTGCCTACGGGCAGGATGACTACGCCATCTCCCGTAGCGACTGGTATGAACCCTATCGCGTGGAGGTGGCGGACAGCAGCGGGACGCAGGCCAACAGAATCTTCAACCGCGACTGGTTTGGCCCCATCAGGGTGCCGGAAGGCAAATACTTTGTGCTGGGAGACAACCGCGACGTGAGCGAGGACAGCCGCTACTGGGGCTTCCTTGACCGCTCGGACATCACCGGCACGCCCTGGCTGATCTTCTATTCCAAAGGGATCGAATACAACAAGCTGTTCGACACCCCCCACACAAGATGGGACAGGATCTTCCGTCTGGCCCGTTAGCGGTTTACGTCCACATCCCTTTCTGCCTCTCCCGCTGCGGCTATTGCAGCTTTTTCAGCCTGCCGTTCAGCGCCGGCGCCCTGGCGGGCTATCTGGACTGCCTGCTACGGGAGATCGGGCTTTTCCGGCGGCGCCTGGGTGGCAGGATCAGCGCGCAAACCCTCTATTTTGGCGGAGGAACCCCCTCACTGCTGGATGCCGGGCAGTTGCAGGCTATCTGCTCCTGTTTTGACCTGATGCCGGACGCGGAAGTTACCCTGGAGGTCAACCCTCTGCAGATCACCCCGCGTTTTTTGCAAGCCCTGCGCTCCACCCCGGTCAACCGCCTTTCCATCGGCGTGCAGAGCCTGGACGACAGCAACTTGGAGTATCTGGGACGCAGGCACCGCGCCGCGCAAATCCCGGGCAAGATCGCGCTCTGCCGCGAACTGGGCTACCACAACATCTCTCTTGATCTCATCTACGGCCTTCCCGGTTCCTCTCCCGGAAGCGTTTCCCAAGAGGTGGAACGCTTCGCCCGGCTTGCCCCCGAACACCTTTCCTGCTATCTGCTCAGCCTGGATGAAGGCTCCCCCCTGGCGGCCGGGATCGCGGCGGGCGACTCGGCTCCTTTGCCTCCGGACGACCTGGCGGCGGAAGAATACGCGGCTTTGTGCGAGACCGCTTTGGAGCAGGGCTTCCAGCAGTATGAAATCTCAAACTTCTGCCTGCCGGGAAAAGCTTCCCATCACAATCTTGCCTATTGGCAAAGCGAGCCCTGGCTGGCGCTGGGCGCCTCAGCATCCGGCTGGCTGCCACCCTGGCGTTACACCAATCCCGCCGACCTGCAGGCATACCACGCCAATATTGAAGCGGAAAGAATCCTGCCGGATGCCGAAGAATGCGGCGCGGAAAAGGCGGCGGAGGACTATCTGATGATGGGTTTACGCCTGCTGAAGGGGATCGATCTGGCGGATTACCAGACCCGCTTCGGCAGAGACCTGGCCACGGAAAAAGCCGGGCAACTGCGCAAGCTCGGGGAGCTTGGGCTGCTGGAACTGGAGCAAAACACCCTGCGCCTGAGCCGGAACGCACTCTTTGTTTCAAACTCGGTGATCGGAGAACTGCTTTGACTCTGGAAGAACTGCGCCTGCGCCTGGCGGAATGCATCCGCGGCACTGAGTTTGCCGGGCGGACTTGGTTTGCCGGAGGCTGTGTGCGTGACGAACTCCTGGGGCGCCAGCAACGCCTGCTGGACGCCGATCTGGCTGTGGAGCTTCCGGAGGGAGGGCTGCGCCTGGCTAAGTTGCTGCGCGATCGCTTGCCCACCTCGGAACCCGATCTGGAACAAGGCTTTGGCACTGCCAGCGCCAGGTTTGGCGAATTGCGCCTGGATTACGTGATGACCCGCAGCGAGGCCTATTGCGCAGGAAGCCGGCATCCCCGGGTGAGGTTCGCGCCGCTGGAAAAGGATTGCCAGCGCAGGGATTTTACCATCAACGCGCTCTATCTGGAGATCATGGAAGGCGGAGTGATTGACCCCTGCGGCCGGGGGCTTGACGACCTGCGGCAGAAGATTCTGCGCTGCGTGCGGGACCCGCAAAAGTCCATGCTAGAAGACCCCTTACGCGTCCTGCGTGCCCTGCGTTTTGCCGTGCTGCTGGACCTGGAGATCGAAGCCGGCACCCTCTCTGCCATCCAAGCCAACGCTCCTCTTTGCGCCACCCTGAGCCGCCGCCGTTGCCGTGACGAGCTGCAAAAACTGCGCTCCGCCGCTTCCCAGGCAGCTTATGCCCGCTGGCTTTCAATGCTGGAAGACACCGGCGTGCTGCCCTATCTGAGCTTGAGGGTCGAGCTTCCCCGCGGCTAAGGCTCCCCTTTGCATCCTATGGATTTCCTGGGGTTTACCTGGGGTCATCCTTAACTTCGCAACCACATACCTAAGGATGATACCCCCAAATCCAGTAGTAGCAAGGGAGGGCGGTATGACGGATTATGCGGATTATTGCTGGCATATTCTCTGGCATGAAAGGAAATCCGCCGACAATCCCGCCCCCGGTTCAGCCTATTTCTGGCAGACAGGGCAAAAGAAAGTGCCGCGGCCGCCCTGCTTGATCTTTTTCACCTCGTGCCCCTTGGGGCAGGTGTCTTTCTGGTAGATTTGCAGGAAGTTCTGGAAGCCGCCGCTTTTGTCATCCACCCGGCGAAAGTCCGAGATGGAGGTGCCGTTCATGGCGATGGCCTGTTTGAGCACAGCTTTGGTTTCCGCCGCCAGTTTGCTCAGGCGGGGCAGGGAGATTTCTCCGGCGGGGGTTTCGGGATGGATCCTGCTGCGGTAGAGGATTTCGGTGGCATAGATGTTGCCCAGCCCGGCGATCTTGCTTTGATCCATGAGGATGTTTTTTATTGGGGTTTTGCGGCGGGCAAAGAGCCTGGCCAGATATTTTCCGGTGAACCCGGCAGAGAGCGGTTCGATACCCAGATCAGGCATGAACTTGCCAAGGTTGGCCGTTTTGCAGAGCACGATTTTGCCGAAGGTGCGGATGTCGATGAAGTGCAGCTTTTTCCCGCCTGAGAGCAGAAAACAGGCGCGTTCGTGGGGCGATTTGCCCGGCATGGCTTCGCCCTGCACCAGCTTGCCGGTCATGCGCAGGTGGATGATCAGGCTGGTTTCTCCGCTGAGATGCAGGATCATATACTTGCCCCGGCGTTCGTAGCCGTTGAGCCTGGCTGGAAAAGGATTATTAGCCAGTTCGGGATCCTTCACCACGGTTCCCGGATAAAAGCAGTCGAGCCCGCGAATCTCTTTGTCTTTGAGATACTCGGTCACGCCATCCAAAACGGTCTGCACTTCTGGTAGTTCGGGCATGTCGGTCTTTCTCCTGATGCGATTATGGATTGGGCGGGGATATTCCCAGCCTTGAAGAGCTGTCTGCCAGGCGCGGGATTGCCGGTCTCATCTCAGTATCCGCGTCTGCCGGCGGCGCCGGTAATGTAGAATATTCCGGGTTTATCGATGAAGCATACGGCGCAGTTGCCCGCCATCAGATACTCGTAATCGGGAACCTCGGAAAAAGCCTGCACCTTGCTGAACTCGCTGGTGTTGCCGCTTAGATCGCGGAAATAGAGGCGAATCTGCTGTCCCGGCGTGTAGTCCGGAACGGGGATATAGAGATAGGGCCAGCGGGTGGCGGCGGGGTCGGAGTAAAAATTGGTGGAGATAAGCTGCTGTTGGGGGTCCCGGAAGAGCACCCGGTAGGCGGAGAGGGTGTTTTGCGCGGGCGGATCGGAAACAAGCGCAAGATCGATGCGTGAGCCCAGGGGCAGCAGGCTGCCCAGAAAGTCCGCGGGCATGGTCACCTGGGCTTGATAGAGCGAGGCGATGAGGTCGCGGCTGAGGTCGGTGAGCGGGGCCTGGGTTTCGGTGTGGGGGGCGAGGTCTTGCACGACCGCGTATTCGGCGTCATAGAGCAGGTAGAAGGAGGCATGCCCGTCCGCCAGGATAAAATGCCAGCCATCCAGTTCGTCGCTCTGCGCGTAGGCATAGACGCGGTAAAAGTCGCCATCCGAGACCGAAAACAGCAGATTCTGGGAGCGTGAAGCCTGGCGGAGGCGGATCAGGGGCTGGAATTTGGAATAGAAAGCGGGATCACCCAGAGCCTGGAAGCTGTAAACCCTTGCCAGCGGACTGAGGGAGTATTGATAGGCAAAGACCCCGTGGGTGTCGCTGAGAGCGTCTTTCGGGCTAACCCGCAGAATGGTGCCGGGTTGCACGTCGAGGCCGGAATCCAACCAGGCTTCCCAGTCATAGTCATCAAAGACCATACGGTTGAACACAGCCAGGTTTTTGTCCGGTGCGGGAGAGCTAAGTTGCGCTCCGTCCAGCAGGTAACCAGCGCAAGCGGGGGAGATTTGCAGCCTGCCGCCGCTTTGCACAAAGCTGTTGTGCTGGAAACTCGTGGCAGGTTTGTAGCGGTAGAACTGAGGGCGGTCTGCCGTAGGCCAGATATTCACCACACTGGACAGCGGCTTGCTGTAAGCTGTCGATATAAAGAGATTGGCAGGCAGTTCAGCTCCCCTGCGGCCACGGTTGAGGGCGGAGATGCGCATCAGCGCCTGGCCGGAGTTTAGCTGATAGGGCGAGCCTGAGAGCCAGGGATGGCTGGCGTCCGCGCTGGCGGAATATTCCAGTTCCAGGCTGCTGCAGGGGGCCTGGGGATCGTTCCAGCTCACGAAGGTGCGGGTGGTCTGCAACTGCAGTTGGGGTTTCAGGCAGGGGACGCGCAGGCGGCCTGTTTCCTCCGCGGCTCTGCCAAAGATGTAGATGCCGCTTGAATTGACGCCGCTATAGACAAAGCCATCCCCGCTGCTGTAATGCCCGGCGTCGTAGCTGTCGGCCAGGGTCTTGAAACTGATCTTGTCGGCGGCCGCCGATCTGAAAGCCCGGAACAGCTTCGCGGCAGCCTGGTCTTGCAGTTCAGAGCGGAAACCGAATTCGATCCAGGCATCCGAAGGCAGGGACTCCAGCGCCGATCCTCCCTGTGTGAAGTTGATTCCGAAGATCTGGCGGTCTGCGGAAAGCTTGAAGGGGCTGCCTTGGAAATAATCTGCCAAGAGGGTTTGGGCATCGGGATGCAGATCGAGGCGCAGCTTGACTCCGGGCAGGTTCAGGTCGCGCAGGTCCAGCCAGATATCCTGCAGATACAGCCGGGAAAGCGAGCCATCCAAGGGCAGGTCGATCTGGTTCTGGGCTTCCAGGGGCGAGAGCAGGAAGAACTTGCCGGGGCCGTTCAGGAAGCTGACCAGTTCGCCATCCCTCCAGAGCCAGGTGTTTTCGCCCTGCTGCCAGCCATACACCCCGCCGCCGTGCAGGCGGGTCCACTGCTTTTGCGGCGCGCGGGGTTGGGGCATGCGATAGTAAACGATTGGCACTTGGGCGGAGCCTAACTCTCCCTCCAGATTAAGGATAGGGGTATCCAGCGCGAAGCCGGGGAAGAGGTTTTGCACGGCGCCGATCTCAGCGGCGGAAAGGCTTTCCTCCAGCTTCAAAGTGAGTTCGGACGCCAGGGAACCAGCGGGAAACCACAAGCGCAGGGAATCGGCGGAGGTAACCAGCAGGGCTTGCAGGGCTTTGGAAGTGGCGAGCAGACGCAGCTCGGTGGATTCCTTAAAATCGATCATGGCGTGATCTCCGCTGCCATCGAGGTCAAACCAGCAACGTCCGGCGCCGTAGGGATAGATTTCTGTGCGTTCCGCGCCCAGTGTCCACGCGCTCTGCACCAGCCGCAGCGAGGAAAGCTCGGCATCAGGCTTGAGGTCGGTGTAAAGTGTAGCAAAAGCACGCAGGGAGTCGATGATCACTTCCTGGCCGGAGCGCAGGACAGATATCCGGTAGCTGTCCGTGTAAGCCTTGCTGCGGATGGGGAAGGCCAGGCTGTCCCTGTTTGCCAGGGCTTTTACCCGGGTCAGGGTCACCCGGTCTCCATACCAGAGGCCATCCTCAACAATGCTTTCCTTGGGGATGTAGAGGTAGCTGTCGTCGTTGGAAGACTTGATCAGGTGGTCGTAATAGACCTTGATGGTGTTTTCCGTGATGTATTCCTTGGGATCGAGGTTTGGCGGCAGCAGAGAGTTTTCACGCAGGTTGCAGGCTGCCAGGATCGACAGAAACAGCAGGAGGAGGATGAGTTTAAAAAGCAGCGCTGAGGCCCAGCGAAGTGAACGAGACGAGGTCATTGTCTTTGATTCCCAATTGTTGATAGAGGTGTAGTTGCAAGCCGCCTGGCAGCGGGGCATCCAGGGAAAGGCCATAGTAGGCTGTGCCTGGTTCAAAATCGTCTATATAGCTTCCGGCTGAAGTCGCGAAAAAGGCCAGATTTCCAAAACCGGCGTGGGTTCCCAGCCAATAGTCGCGCCAGACGCGCAGGGAAGCGCTTGCGCTATGCACCCAATGCGCGGAGTCCGAGTCCGGGGCTTCGCTGTCCTGATAGACCCGGGAGGCTGTGTAGTTCAGGGAGAGGGGTGGATAGGTCAGCTTGACGCCCAGGTCTGTCTGATAGTTGTTATGGCGTTTCCAGCTTGCAAAGTGCTGCGCGAGGCGGGGACGGATGGCCAGGGTTCGCGCGTAGATCCTGGGGCTCAGGGAAAGGGAGGCAGACTTGCCCGGATAAAGCCGCTCATCCTTGCCGTCCAGATATTGCAGGCCAAGATTCAGGTCTGTATGGGGAAATTGTTTGCGGGCTGCCGCCTGAATCTGCCAGCGGAAGTGCTTTCCTTCCCACAACATCTCCTCCGCGGCCAGGTTGACCTGCCAGGAACGGCGGGAGAGGGTGCCGCCCAGGTTCAGAAAACGCGCTGAAGCACCCTTGGCGGCGAAACCGACACTCAGTTTGCCAGCCAGCTTACCGGGAGTGGGTGTTATAGGTTGTTCCAGATGGGCAAAGTGGCGCGCCGCGGCGGGATAGTCGTCCAGGGCCAGATAGGCCCAGCCGGCGCCCTCTTCCGGCAAAGCCCGCAGCGAGGGTTCCTCCAGCAGGGTTATGGCTTTCAGATAGCCCGCCCTTGCCAGATGGGGCTTCCTGTCATAAGCCTGGGCTGCTGCCAGATAGTAGTGGATCAGTCCTTCCCCGGGAAAGTTGGCGAGGAATTCCCGCCCCAACTGCTGGCTTTGCTTCCAGTCTTGTTTGCCGTTCAACGCCCAGAGGATACCGATTGCCGGGGCGGAAAGGAGAGGCTGCCGCTGCTGCAGTTTCCTGTATTGCACCAGCGCTTCATCTGCCTCGCCCAGCATCATGTGATAGTAGGCAAGCTCCAACTGCGCTTCGCTATCGAGGGGATTGTAGGCCAGACGCAGCCTGGCGTCCTCCAGCAGCTTGCGGTAGTCCGTTTCCTCAGCCGCGACGGCGAGAGACAGGCAGAGCAGAAGCAAGACCAGGACGGCTTGTTTCAAGGCTTATTCCAGAACACTCTTGTATTGGGCCACGATCCCGGACAGGGGATAGTATTTTTTAAGCAGCCGGTATTCCGCCCGGGCTTCATCGACCCTGCCAGCCAGATAGAGGTTGTTCACCAGATATCCCCTGCTCTCCATGTCCCAGGGATAGACCTGGATGAGGCGGATGTAGTAGTCCGCGGCCAAGGAGTGCTCTTTGAGCAGGTAGGCCGCGTAAGCCGCCTTGGCAAGCAACTGGGGGTTCTGGCGGTGCTCCACGAGCAGGCTGTCCGTGGCGGAAAGGGCAAGACGGTAGTCTCCCAAGGCGAGATGGCAGTTGATGATACCCACCCGGGCGTCCAGATTGTCCCGCAGGCCGATCGCCTTGCGATAGCTGGAGATCGATCTTTCATAGCGTCCCAGCAGGTATTCCAGCCAGGCGATCCTCACCTGGTAAAAGGGTTCCTGAGGGTCGGCGGCCGAGAGCTCACGCATGATTTCCAGCGAACCAATAAAGTCAGCCTGGGATTCCAGGGCGTAAGACTGCGCGATGTCCCGCGTTTGAGCCAGCAGGGGCAGGGTAAGGCTGAGGGCGAGAGCCAGGATAATTATCCGGATGTTCATGGTTGTACCTCTATTTCTTCCAGCGCTACGCGTTGAGCGCTGAGCAGGGTCTGTGAGTTTTGCCGCAGGCAGAAATCGATGATCCCTTCCCGGCGGCTGAGGGTAAGGCTTCCCTCCAGCTTTTTGACCACCATGCCCAGGACGCTGAGGGAGGTGACGCTTTCCACCTTGATCTTCTGGTCATGTTGCTGCAGTTCCGCCCTGGCGCTAACGCGGATGGGCTGGAAAAAGGGGATCAGAAAGAGGGTGACGTTTTTCCAGAATGGCCCCATCAGCACCGACAGGCTGGGCTCGTCTTTCCAGGTCAGCCTGCCGCTTTCGCTCCAGGGCAGGCGTGAGGCCACCAGGGCAAAGGCGGCCAAAGCGGTTTTGCGCCTGTGGGAGAGCTTTAGGCTGTTGTAGATGCCGTGATACACAGAAAATTCCAGCCTGCTGCCATTATCACTCACCAGGGAGTGGTTGCCCGCCAGGTCCAGATCGACCTGCCAGGTTTCCTGCCATTCCCCGCGGGGCGTTTGCACGGCAAAACGCTGTTTCTGGCCATATCCGAACTGCAGGATGGGGGCCAGGTCTTTTTCCGGCACCAGGGAGGAAACCAGTTCTCCCTCGCGGGGAACTCCGCTGCTGCAAAGCTCAAAGCTGCCGTCCCCGGTCTGCCTCTTGTAGTTTACAATGTGGCTGAATACGGTGTGGGAACCGGCATCCACCGCGCTCTGGGCTTGAAAGTGCAGATGTGGCACGGGGGAGCGTCCGGAATTGCCGACCATGCCGATCTTTTCGCCAAGCTTCACATAGTCGCCTTCCGCCAGCTTCACCGATCCTTCCCGCAGATGCGCGTAAAGCGTGAAGAAACCATAGCCGTGGGATATGGTGACATAGTTGCCCCAGTTGTCCTTGGTATTGATGCTTCCGATGGGATTGTCCGGTATGGAGTTGACCACTTTGGCCACATAGCCCGCGGCAGACGCGAGCACCGGCTTGCCGAAGCAGTGGTAATCCTTGAGGTCGTTTTCGTTTTCCAGATACTTCTTGCCGAACCTGTCCTCGATCTCCAGATCCCAGGCATAGGCCCAGTCCAGCTTGTGGGTATGGGGGCCGTTGTGGGATTGGGTGATCTTCCACTCCCCATTCACCGGCAAGTGGATCTGAGGCACTCCGGCGCTGGAAAAACGCTGGTATCTGGAGATGTAAGCCTCCAAAGCCTTTTCCGGGTGCAGGATGCCATAGTCGTTGATCACGGCCGCCCTTTGGCGCAGGCGCAGCCGCAGGGAATAGATGAGGGAGATGACCACCACGTTCATGGGGAAGGCGAACATCGGCACATAGAGCACGCCGGGACGGGCGGGCATCACATCCGGATAGTAGTAGCGTCCCGAGAGCGCGTAGGCAAACACAAAGCCGATCACCGTGCCCAGGGCTGCCAGCAGGTAGGAGGTCTTGCCAGGGATCAGGTAGATGGAGCCGATGCCGATGCTGATCAGGATCAGATTGAAGCCGGGGAAGAACATCCCGTAGGTGCTGCCCATGGCGCTGACCTGCAAGAGGGCAAAACAGATGGACCAGCCAAGCAGTGCCAGCATCAGCCCGATGCGGGAGATAAACAGCACCACCACGGTCATCAGGATGCCGACAAAGACATCCGGAACAAAGACAATGCTCGCCATGGAGAGGAAGAAATCCTTCCAAAACCAGGGCAGATCGATCTGCAGCTTAAAAAGCAGGGGCTTTTCAAAGCCCGTGCCGGTAAAGTTGCCACTGCGCACCAGATAATACCACAGCAGGGTCGCCCCCAGGGAGAAAGCCAGGCTCATGGAGGGCATCCTGAACCAGCTCTGGGTCAGGTAGTTTACCCCTGCATAGAGCAGTTGGGTGCCGACCGCGGCGAGAATTATCAGCGCCACGAAGCTCAGGGGGCTTGACAGCACGCAGGCATAGGGATAGTAATAACCTACCGCCAGCCCGATCAGCAAGCTGTTGAAAGACATGATCCCGCTGGAGGAGTCCCATCCCTCAAAGCCCAGAATCCTGGCCGAAAGCAGACCCGCCAGCAGCCCCAGCAGCCCCGCCCCTCCCACGATGGGTGAGACCAGGGTGAGCAGCAGCATGGCCAGCCCCACCCACAGGCTGTCCGAAAACATCGCCGTGGCGTAGGCGTGGGGTATCGACCTGGCCAGTTTGAGCAGCCCGGAAATGCCGTTTTGCCTGATCACTGGCTCTTAAGGTGCTCCGGGATCAGCTCGCGGCCAATCACGTCGTTGAGTTCCTCCCGCGGGCGGAGCAAGTCCAGCCTGCCTGTTTCCGAGATCAGCACAACGGGCGGGCGGTATTCTATGAACTGCATCCACTGGGTGTTGTTGTATGCCCCGGTGGGCGTGATCAGCACCTGTTCGCCGGTGTGGAGGTCGGGGAAGGGCAGCGCGCTGCGCAGGATGTCGATATTCATGCACAGCGGCCCGTAGAAGATGGTGTTCTGATAGGCTCCCGGGAAAGGACGGGTGGGAATGACTTTGAGTTTGTACCACCAGGCTGTGATGGTGGTGTTCACCCCAGCGTCCAAAACCACCGCGCGCTCGCCGGAGGGCAGGTTTTTCTTGCCCACAACGCTGGAGATCAGGTAGCCTGCTTCATCGATGAGGGCCCTGCCGGTCTCCAGGATCAGCGTGGGCAGGTTTTGGCTCACAAAGTGCGATTCGTTGAACGCGGCGCCGATGGCCTCGGCATACTGGTTGAAAGTTGGCGAGATGAATTCGCCGGGAGCGTAGGAGCCCAGGAGGGTGTTTTGCGAGGCGAAGCCGCCGCCCATGTCAATGTATTCCACCGTGATATCCAGTTCGTCCTTGATCCTTTGGGCCAGTTCCAGCAAGGCTTTCGCTTCATAGTAGTAAGCCTGGGCGTCCAGAATGAAGGTGCCGATATGGGCATGCAACCCCACGATTTGCATGGCTTTGCCGGAAGCGATCCGGCTGATCGCGCGGTAGGCTTCCCCGTTCTCATAGTTGAAGCCGAAGCGGTCCCACTGGGGATAGATGCCGGTATCCATGTTGACCCGGATCGCCACCTGGGGCACCAAATCCAGTTCCCGCGCCAGTTTCTCGATCAGATACAGTTCGTCCAGATGGTCGATATGGATCCTGGCTCCCTCCCGGATGGCAAGCTCCAGTTCATCCCTCTTCTTGCCCGGGCCATTGAAGATGATCTCCTTGCCGGGTATGCCCAATCTGCGCGCCATGGCATATTCCATTCCGGAAACCACTTCCGCGCAGGAGCCTTCCTGATGGAAGATATTGCAGATGGCGCCCAGGTAGTTGGTCTTGTAGCTCCACGCCATTTTAACCTTGGGATAGTGCATCTGCATGGCGTCTGTCAGGCGTCGGTAGCGGCGGCGTATCTGGCTTTCAGAAAGCACCAGCACTGGCGAGCCGAACTGTTCCACGATCTCTTTGATGGGGATACCGTCGATCTTGTCCTGATATTTCACCACGCTCTTGGCGCCGTATTTGTTCATGTTTCCGGCGGAGTTCCGTTCGATATTGGGGGCTATATAGGTTTTTTTCATTTCCTCACCTTCTGATTAATTCACTTTTGGCGGAAACTTCGCCCATCACGGAGATATCCGCGATGATGTCTTCCGCGTGGCGCACAAACATTGTCCCGGTCTTGCAAGCGGGAAGCTCCTCCACTTCCTTGCCCAAAGCTTTAAGCACCACGGCCGCGGGCTGGTTTTGCCCACTGCCTTCCGCGAGGCGCACCCAGGCGGGAAAGCGGGGGTTGATCTCGATCAGGTAATGGGTGCCGTCTAAACCGCGCATGATTTCCAGTTCGCAAGGCCCGCGCCATTTCAGGATGGAGATGATCTTGCGGGCGAATTCTTCCAGGCTGGGGCTTTTCACCACCACGCCGCCAAAGCCCTTGCCCTTGTCCGTGATCACCAGTTTCTTTTGGGGAACCATGCCGATGATCCCTCCGTCGCCGTCGCCCACGATGACGATGTTATACTCGTCTCCGGGCACTATCTTTTGCGCCAGCAGGGGGAGGCCCCAGCGTTGCTGGATGGAATGGAAGTGCTTGACCGCCTCTTCCCAGTTTGAGGCCTTGTAAGCCTCGTAGTATCTGCCTTTGATGATCAGGGGATAGGCAATCTCGTCCTGCAGCCCGCTAAGCTGTGAAATGCTGGTCAGCAAGACCGTTTTGGGCACCTGCACCCCCTGGGGCGGGAAGAAATTTGCCAGCTTGGTCTTGTCGCGCAGCAGGAAGCATTCTTCAGTGGGCAAAAAGGTATTGATCCCGCGCCGCTTGAGTTCGTCAGCCAGGCGGATATAGAGGATCACCTCGGCGTCCAGGGTGGGGATGATCACATCCAGCGGCGTCTGCTTCAGGATATGGTCCAGCCTTGTCAGGAAGGCATCCGCGCCAGCCGATGGATAGGGCATCTGATAGACCTGATCCACCAGGTCTTCCAGATAGATGCCGCTTTCCATGGAGTCATATACCAGACCCACTATCCGGCTGGTGAATCCCGCCGCGCGGATGCTGCGGATGACAGGCACCCCGGGCTGGGGATTGTCTCCGGTTTTGAGTCCGGTGACGGCTATGGTGATATCGAGTTTGCTCAAGTCAGGATTCAAGGGCGCCCTCCTCAAAGCTTGATCATGTCCAATGCTTCCAGCATCAGCATATAATGGTCGAAGTCGCTGTTAAAGTTGTCTTCGGACACATCATAGACTTCGCTGAGTTCCTTGAAGATATCCTGCCGCTGCATTCCTTCCGCCATGCGTTTCAGGATAAACATGCCTGTCTCGTTGGCTGTATAGCTGTAGCCGGATTCCGGGTCAAAGATGAACCCGTTGTCGTTCATGGCCAGGTTTGAGAGTTTCTCTGTGTTCATGTGGTCTCTCCGCATGATAGTATTTTAGATTAGAAAAGATATCATAAGCATTTATGCTTCCAAAACAACAATTATTTTGCATGAGCAACATTCATCCCTGGCAGACCGCGCTTAATTGCTTATATCTGTGAAAGATATGTGTATTGACCGGGATAGGAAACACGTTCAGCGGATTTTGCATTCCGGAGAGAGACGCCACTGTTTGCCCTCGCGCGCGCGAGGAAGCTAAGTCTTTGTTTTCCGTAGGTCATCCTTAACCCGGTGAGGGATGACCTAAGGATGATGGCAGCAAAGCCAGTAGCAGCAAGGGACGGAGCTATGAAGGATTATGCAGAAAATTGCCATTTAATTTGGTGAATGTTACACTATATTATTTGCTTTAATATTGCAGGATGGTGAAAAGGTGGAATGGTGGAAAGGTTCCCCCGAAACAAGTCCACCAAGCTATATACTGTGTCATCCCGGCCTGCGAGCCTGGATCCAGCCCGTGGGGTGGCAAAATCTGTTTGCCACAGAGACCGGAGGTCTCTCCCAAACAAGCAACTCCGTTGCCTCTGCCGAACAAACTTTGGCAGCCCAGGGGGTGGAAAAGTGTTACGACCTGTTGTGCAAATCAGGCTCAGTGGTTCCGCTATATGCAATTATTGGTGTGACTCAACAATCTACCCACTCAGTTTGAGCGGGGCTGACATTTATGTTGACAAGTATCAGCCACCCAATAAAAAAGAAACACCATGACGGATTGAGGTGAAGCTATGAAAAAGCTGTTGCTGGTAATACCTTTGTTCATTTGCCTGGCCTTGGGCGCCCAACCCCGGGGCCTGAGTTCGAGAGATATCGATGTCTCGGGAGCTGTTTCCGTGATTCAGCCTCTGGCGGAGCCCATCTTGCCCGCGCTGCCCGGCAACGAGTCCCAGACAGATGCAGCCAAAAACTGGATTCCTCTGCAGAGCCTGCCTCTGGAAGTGATGTTGCCCGCGGGAGAGCAGATCGGAGCCTGCTTCAAAAACCTGGGTTTGAACGCGGAAAGCTATTCCAGCCTGGGCACCCTGTTGCCTCAAAGCGAGGCCGCGGTGGCAAGGGCGCCCCAGTGGATCAGGGTGCAGCTCCGGAACACGCTCAACCATCTCCAGCCCGAGCGGCAATTGCTGTTTGCCGAACTGCTTAACGATGCCCCCGATCCCTATGTGGACGAGATCGCTTTTTGCGTTGCCACTGCCTCGCCCGAATATCTGAACTCCAGCTTTGCCCTGCCGGAGCTGTTTCTGGAAAACGCGCAGAAGCTGTATGAGATCGATGGCGAACTGGATTATGTGGAGATTGTGGATGTCGGTTCCGCAGCCAGCGGCGGGGACTATTATTCCACCACCCGCTACTGGAAGAAGGACGCGGCAGGACAGTTAGTCCAGGTGACCGTTCCGCGCGATATCTACTACTGGTATCTGGTGAATCCCAAGATCACCGACGAGATCGCGGCCTACATCGATCCCAATATCATAGAAAGCAACTCCAGCCACTCCAACAACATCGTGCCGCCTCCCGCGGGAAAGTTCTGGCGCAGCTATATCTATGACCATGAGGACGGCGACTATCCTGTCCTGCGCGACACCCTCACCCTCTGCCAAAGCGTTTACAACCGCGACGGCAGCCCCGGCGATGTGATCCGCGCCATCACCTGGTGGATAAACCAAAACATGAGCTTCACCTCCAACAACGAACGTCCCCACCAGCCCGTACGCATCTACCAGAAACGCTTTGGACGCTGCGGGGAGTATGCTGACTTCAGCTCGGCCATCGCCCGCATTGCGCTGATCCCCTGCACCAATGTCAGCTCCATTTCCACCGACCACACCTGGAACGAGTTTTGGGAGGAGGGCTGGGTTTCCTGGGAACCGGTGAACAACTATCTGAACAATCCCCTCGTCTATGAAAATGGCTGGGGCAGGGTCTTTGGCAGCGTGTTCGAAGAGCGCTCCGATGGCCTTTTTACCCCGGTCACCGAGCGCTATTCCGAGGGTGTGGCCACCATCAACATCCAGGTGGTGGATGCCGACCTGCAACCGGTGGACGGAGCCCGGGTGCTGCTGGCAATCTTTGAAAACTCCCCCCGCTTCGACTGCGAGGCTTACTCGGACAATAATGGCATGGTCAGTTTTGCCGTGGGCGAAGGCAGGGACTACCGCGCCCGCACGGAAGCGGCGTTCGGAATCTATCCCCCCATCGCCGGAACTTACGCGCAGCTCGTCTCTTCCTCAGTTGCGGGGGAGACCTATTCCTACCAGTTTCAGATAGCCGCGCCCCTGCCCCAGGCGAGCATCGAGACGCTCCCCCTGCCCGAAGACCCGGTGCAGGATTACATGTTTACGGCGAACATGGTATCAACGGGGTATTTCATTACCGGCAAGTCATTGTGGGACGATATCGATGTGTTGGGAACCAAACCCCGCCACTACAAGTATTCCTCCGAACCAGCCACGGCCAGGCTGTTGGTCACGGATGCAGATAACGCGCTCTTCCTGGCCCTGGACAACTTCTGCTCCGCCTGTGTGAATGAAGGCCCGCACACAATGGCCAACGCGGAGTTCAACATACCTGTGGGGCAGGATTGGTATATCTTTGCCGACAACTCACACCAACACGGCAACACAGTGCTGCTCTCCGGGATGATCGAGTTTCGGGGCTGGGATACTGCAGTGGACGATCCCCAGGCTCCCGCGGCGGCATTCAAGCTTTCCTCGCCTGCGCCCAACCCCACCCGGGGCGAAACCAAGCTGTGGATCGATCTGGCTACGCCGCAAAAACTACAGGTCAGCATCCACGATATCCGCGGCCGCAGGATACGCGAACTGGACAGCCTCAAGCTTCCGGCAGGACAGAATCCCCTCGTTTGGGATGGCCTGGACAGCCAGGGCAGGCCGGCCTCTTCCGGCATCTACATTCTGAGGGTCAAAGGAGAGGAGCGGCAGGCTGCCCGCAAGATTGTGCTCCTCAAATAGCCTCCGCCGCCCGTCTGGATGAGGCAGGCTGTTTCCTGCGGAGCACTCTAAACCAGAGTGGGTGAGCAGGTAAGAGCGGGCTGCGCTGTCTCGGTCGGTTTGAGCTGGAAACCGTCTGAGAATCGTTTGCGTTTTGGGCGTCAGAAGCCCCTTTCAGGCTTGCCTGGTTGGCAGGTCAGTTCAGGCTTGCGCACAGTGGCGGACAGACAAACTATTTGACAATAATGCAATCGTGGAAATGTTGTTCCTTTCTACCGTATGCCATTTCCTAATAAAGTGGCAGACAATCAGGTTTCAACTTATTTGTCAAGAGGAGTAGCAATGGAACAAGATCTCAGCAAACTGGATGCGATTTTGCCCTCCTATCAGGGCAAGCATGGCGTTTTGATCCCACTTTTGCAGCATACGCAAAGCATTCTGGGATATATTTCCCGTGACGCCATGCGGTATCTGGCGGAGAAGATGGGCATTCCCGCGGCTGAGATCTTCGGCGTGGCCACTTTCTACTCGATGTTTCGCCTCCGGCCCCAGGGCAAGCATATCATCCGAGTCTGCAAAGGCACGGCCTGCCATGTGTCCGATGCTGACGGCATCAAGGAAGCCCTGATCAAAAACCTGAATCTGGAGCCCGGCGAGGAAACCACCAGGGATATGCATTTCACCCTCCTGGAAGTTGCTTGCCTGGGCTGTTGCTCCCTCGCGCCCGTGATCATGATCGACGACCAAACTTTTGGCAAGCTGACGCCGGAGGCAATTCCCGCCATCCTGGATAAGTTCAGAACTGAGGAGCTTTGATGGACAAGATCAGAGTAAAAGTGGGTATGGCGAGCTGCGGTGTCGCGGCAGGGGCCAGGGACGTGTATCTCAAGCTGGAAGACCACATCCGGCAACACTCACTGCCCGTGGAGCTTAGCAAGACAGCCTGCCTTGGGATGTGTTTTATCGAGCCTCTGGTGGAACTGACCGGATCCGATCTCGGTAAAGTGACTCTGGGACAGGTTGATCAGGAAAACATCTGTGGCCTGCTGGATGAGTATCTAGCAAACAAGGTTCCTTCCTCCAATATCGTCCAGGCTGAGAAACTGGACGCTCCCTACAACGGCCTCCTGGCCAAGCAGAAACGTATCGTGCTGCAAAACTGCGGGGTGATCGACCCCCTTTCCATAGATGATTATGAGGCCCGGGGGGGGTATCAGGCCCTAAAGAAAGCCCTCACCCTGCCTCCCGGGGAGATCATTGCCGAGGTAAAGGATTCCGGGCTGCGGGGACGGGGCGGGGCGGGTTTTTCCACCGGCCTCAAATGGAGCTTCGCGGCAGCGGCCAAAAGTCCCAAGAAGTATGTGGTCTGCGACGCCGACGAAGGCGATCCGGGCGCGTTCATGGACCGAAGCGTGCTGGAAGGCGATCCGCACAAGATTTTGGAAGGAATGATCATCGGCGCCTATGCCATGGGCGCGGATGAGGGTTACATCTATTGCCGGGCTGAATATCCCCTGGCTATCGCGCATCTTACGGTGGCAATCGCGGCTGCGCAGGAGAGGCACTACCTTGGCAAGAACATCTTGGGCACGGACTTCTCATTCGACCTGGCCATCAAGGAAGGCGCCGGAGCCTTCGTTTGCGGCGAGGAAACGGCGCTGATGCAGTCCATTGAAGGGAAGCGCGGCATGCCTACCATCCGTCCCCCGTTCCCGGCTGAATCCGGCTTGTGGGGCAAACCCACCAACATCAACAACGTGGAGACCTGGGCCAATATCGCCTGGATTATCCTGAATGGCGCCAAAGCCTTCCGCCAGATGGGGACGGAGAAATCTCCCGGCACCAAGGTCTTCGCCCTGGCGGGCAAGATCGCCGGCAGCGGGCTGATCGAGGTTCCCATGGGTATCCCGCTCAGGGACATCATCTACAAAGTGGGCGGCGGCATGAAGACGGAAAAGCCTTTCAAGGCTGTCCAGATGGGAGGCCCCTCCGGAGGCTGTATCCCTGCCGAACTGCTTGATACTGTTGTGGATTACGACAGCATCAACGCCACCGGGGCGATCGTGGGTTCCGGAGGAATGGTTGTGATGGACGAAGGCACCTGCATGGTTGATGTGGCACGCTATTTCTTGAATTTCACCCAAAGCGAATCCTGCGGCAAATGCACCTTCTGCCGCATTGGCACGCTCAGGATGCTGGAGATTCTCACCCGCATCACGGAAGGAAAGGGAGAACTGGAAGACATCACCCGCCTGGAGGAACTGGCCAACAATATCATCAAAGGCAGCCTCTGCGGACTGGGGCAGACCGCGCCCAATCCGGTGCTCACCACTCTTCGCTATTTCAAGCACGAATATCTCGCCCATATAGAGGATAAACGCTGTCCGGCGGGAGTTTGCACCGCCTTGCTCCGCTATGAGATCAATCCCGCCAAATGCGTGGGCTGCACGGCCTGCGCGCGTATCTGCCCGGTGCATTGCATCTCCGGTAGCGCCAGGCAACCCCATGTGATTGACCAGAGCCGCTGCATCGAGTGCGGCGCCTGCAGCGCTGCCTGCAGGTTCGATGCCATCCGCAAGGGTTAGGAGAGAGCGATGATTGAAGTAATTTTGAACGGTAAAAAAGTCCAGTGCGAACAAGGTATCACCATCCTGGAACTGGCGCGGCGCAACGGCATCGAAATCCCCACCCTGTGTAACGATGAAGAACTCAAACCCTATGGATCCTGCTGGGTCTGTGTGGTGGAGGTCAAAGGACGCCGCGGATTCGTCATTTCCTGCGGCACGATTGTCACCCCAGGCATGGAGATCGTCACCGACAGCGATGAGATAACCGCTGCCCGCAAGATGGCGCTGGAACTGCTCATCTCCAACCACTATGCCGATTGCGAAGCCCCCTGCAAGCTCGCCTGTCCCGGCCATGTGGATGTCCAGTCCTATGTTTCTCTGATTGCCAATGGCCAGTATCACGACGCGGTCAAGGTGATCAAGGACACTCTGCCGCTGCCGCTCTCCATCGGGCGTGTCTGTCCCGCTTTCTGTGAAAAGGAATGCCGGCGCCAGATCGTGGAAGAACCGGTGGCGATACGCCAGCTGAAACGCTTCGCCGCGGATGAAGACCTGGGCGACGTCTGGAGCTATGTTCCCGAAAAAGAACCACCCACAGGTAAAAAGATCGCCATTGTGGGCGCCGGGCCTTCGGGTCTGACCTGCGGATATTATCTTTCCAATGTCGGTCACGAGGTGACCCTGTTTGAAGCCGCGCCGGCCGCGGGAGGCTGGCTGCGCTATGGCATTCCCGAATACAGGCTGCCCAAAGCCATTTTGGACAGCGAGATCGAGCTGCTTTGCTCCAACGGGATGCAGATCAAGTACAACCAGAGACTGGGCAGGGATTTCCAGCTTACAGAGCTATGCGGCGGCTATGACGCCGTCTATCTGGCCATAGGTGCCCAGAAGGCGGTGCCCATGCCCGTCAAGGGTTCCGACCTCGCGGGCTGCTATCTGGGAGTGGATTTCCTCAAAGCTCACAGTCTGGGCAACACCCCCTCACTGGGCAAAAAGGTCGCCATCGTGGGTGGGGGTAACACCGCCATCGATTGCGCCCGCACGGCCATCCGCCTTGGTTGCGAGGTGAGCGTGATCTATCGCCGCACCAAGGCTGAAATGCCAGCCGAAGCTTTTGAGATCGAGGCCGCGGAGCGTGAGGGCGTGGTGTTCCACTATCTCTGCAATCCGGTGGAATACTTTGGCGAAGGCGGCAAGCTGAAGGAAGTGAAGATCGAAAGGATGAAGCTGGGCGAGCCGGATTCCAGCGGCAGGCGCCGTCCCGAGCCCACCGGGGAATTCTTCACCGAGGCTTACGACTCCATCATCGCCGCCATTTCCCAGGTTCCCGAGGTGGATGTTTTTGCCACCGAAAGCAACTTCGTGGAGGGCAAGACGCTTCCCATCAGCCGCTGGCAGACCGCCATCGTGGATGAAAGCACCATGCACACCGGCCTGGGCAAGGTCTTTGCCGGAGGCGACTTCCGCCGCGGAGCCGCCACAGCCATCGAGGCCATAGCGGACGGGCGCGTCGCCGCCAAAGCGATTGAACGTTTTCTGAAAGGGGAAAAGCTGGCTTCGGACAGCTACCACTTCAATGCCAAAAAAGGCAATAAGCTGCAGGATATATCTCCCGAAGAGTATGCCCAATTTGAAAAAGTCGCCCGCAAAATCATGCCGGAAATCCCCCTCGAGCGGGCTCAAAATAGCTTTGACGAGGTGGAAACCGGCTTCAGCGAGGCGGATGCCCAGGCGGAAGCCGCGCGCTGCCTGGAATGTGGCTGCCTGGTGAACGAAATCTGCATGCTGCGCGAATACTGCGCCGACTACCGGGTTGATACCCTGCGCTTCCTGGGAAGTATCAACAAACACCCCATCGACTACTCCCATCCCTACATCGTGCGGGATACCAACAAATGCATCAACTGCGCGCTCTGTGTGCGCGCCTGCGCCGATGTCCAGGGCCCTGCCGTTCTGGGCTATATCTACCGCGGTTTTCCGGCGGTCGTGGCTCCGGAATTTGGAGAATCACTTACCAAGACCGGCTGCGAGAGCTGCGGCAAATGCGTGGCAGTCTGTCCGGTGGGCGCGCTGGTGGGAAGGAATATCAACTACAAGCTCAACCCGCTGCCCAAAACCCGCACCAGCCAAAACTGCGGCATCTGCGGCACCGGTTGTGAAATCATCTGCGAAACACAGTCAGCCGTGCCGGTGCGCATCACCACGGATGAAGAGAAGCCAGGCTTCAACAGCCGCAATATCTGTTTCAAGGGCAGATTCGGCTGGCAATCCCTGTTTGGCCCGAACCGCCTGCGCATTCCCCTGCTGAAAGACGGCTTCGCCTGGCGTGAGATCGGATGGAAGGACGTGCTGGATATCCTGCGTGACAAGGCCGCCGAACACCCCGCCAAGCGTTTTGAGATTTCGCCCTATATCAGCCTGGAAGAGATGATGATAGTCCGCAGGGCAGCCCTGGGTTGTCAGGCGGAGTTCTGTGCCAATCCCCGTTACCGTGTGTTCAGCAGCGAGTTTTTGCACGGCAGCCCCAACCAAAAACCTTACGCGATTCTGGATGGTTTCCAGGAATATGTGGTGATCGGCGGGATTAGCAACACCCTGCGCACCGTTCTGCGTCTCAAGCAACGGAAGGGAAAGCGTCTCGTTTCCGTGATCTGTGGAGGCAGCGTGCCTCTGCGTTTCGCGGATCGGGTCTATAACTCCCTGACGGAGCTGGAGCCCGGTAAAGGCCAACTCTTTATCTACAATCTAAACAGGATTTCGGAGCGCGACATCCAACGGCTGCTTAGTCTGGCAGCCCGGCAGGACAGCGCTTTGAAGAATGTGCTGGAAAGCTCGGACTATCCCAACTACTACGGATTGCAGGCGTTGCAACCCAGCTTTGAACAAGCTGAGGAAACCGGTCTGGCCCTGGCTTGGGGCACCAGACTGGATCCTGAGCTCAGAGCCTCTTTCAGGGTGGAAATCCAGCAGTTCAAGGATGCCGCTTCCACGGCTGATTTGTTGCTTCCGGCGCCTTCCTATCTGGAGATCGATGGCCATGCCCTGGCTAACGGTTGGGGTATCACGCGCTTTTGCAATCCGGCGCAGTCTGCCATCATCAATGAACTGATGCGTTGCTTCTATCAACTGGGCTGGATTTCGCCCGCCACGGCGGATATCCCGTACTGGAACGAAGAAGCCATCAGATTGCTGGCAAGCCTGTCCGAGCGCAAGCCCCAGAGCTATCAGGAGAACGCGGTCAAGCCGGAAGACCTGCGCGTTACTCCCCTGCCGCCGGATTCCTTGTTACAGCGTCAGATCATCAACCTATACAACAAGAGGAAAGAAATCACCAGTTTCTGACCAAGCAGTTAAAGCATTTCATGCTGCTGGAAGCCGACAGCTTGCCATAGGACTGTGGTGTTCTTGTAAGGTTTCAAACCACAATGGATTAGCTCGTTCTTTCCAACAGTGGATGATCTGCATTTTACCATCCGAAGATGATAAATTCCGCTTGCCAGAGAGGGCAAGCCCATATACTATATTGGTAGGAATTCATTTCAAATATACTTACCCGGGAGCGAATGATGAAAGCTTATAAACTTCGAGACAATATCTGGTGGGTCGGCGGCATCGACTGGGACCTGCGCAACTTCCACGGATATCTCACCCAGAGGGGTTCCACCTACAACGCATATCTGATCATCGATGAGAAGATCACCCTGATCGACAACGTCAAATACTACCTCTATGACGAGATGATCTCCCGCATCAGCGATGTGATAGACCCTGCCAGGATCGATATTATCGTGCAAAACCATGTGGAGATGGACCACTCCAGCGGACTGCCCCAACTGATGAAGCTGATCCCCAATGCCAAAATATACACCAATGCCAACGGCATCAAAGGATTGAAAGCGCACTACAAACAGGATTGGAACTTTGAAGAGATCAAGAGCGGTGACAGTATCAATATCGGCAAGCGCGACCTGACCTTCCTCACCACACCCATGGTGCATTGGCCGGACAACCAGGTGACCTATTGCCCGCAGGAGAAGATCCTCTTTTCCAACGACGCTTTCGGGCAGCATATCGCCACCAACGAACGTCTGGTGGAAGAGTATCACCTCAGCATCGCCCTGGAGGAAGCCAAGAAGTATTACGCCAACATCGTGCTGCCCTATTCCCGCATGGTGCAGAAGGTCTTGCAAGCGATGGAGCCGCTGGAACTGGAGATGATCGCTCCCAGCCACGGCCTCATCTGGACGGAACACATCCCCCAGATTCTGGCTGCCTATACCGATTGGGCGAACAACGTGGCCGATCCCGGAAGGGCTCTGGTGATCTGGGACACGATGTGGAATTCCACCCAATTGATGGCGCAAGCCATTGCCCAGGGTTTTGAAAACAGGGGCATCAAGGCCAGGATGCTGAACCTGCAGACCAACCACATTTCCGACATTATGACCGACGTGATGGACGCCAAATATATCTGCGTCGGCTCGCCCACCATCAACAGCTCCATTTTGCCCACCGTGGCTGCTTTCATCTACTATCTCAAGGGACTTTCGCCCAAGGAAAGGATTGGCCTTGCTTTCGGCTCCTACGGCTGGGGCGGCCAGAGCGTTCCCATCCTCCAACAGATGCTGGGGGATCCCAAGGAGTGCGGTTTCACCATGCTGGAACCAATCAAAACGCTTTATATACCGGATTCCGAAACCCTCAAGGGCATCACCGAAAACATTGAATCACAACTATTAAAACTACAGGAGAACTAAACAAATGATCAGCAAGAAACTTGAAAAAGCAACTAGTCCGATTAAAACAAACCAAAATTTACGTAGCATAAAAAATTATTTAGCTAAAGATTAAGTAAATATATTATACCAAAAACAACAGGAAAAGAAAATATTTGACATAAACACCAAGATATACCATAATTATATATTCAAGTTAAGGAGTACCTTAACAACTAAATAAAGAAGGAGGTGTCCCATGAGGACCAAAACGTGTCTTTTAGTGGTTATCCTGTGGATAACTGTCGTCTCCCTGGTGGCCCAGAATGGGTCGCCACACATGATCAGTATTAGTCAATTAGTTGTAACCGGATCAGACATTTATGGCTTTGCTATAATTAATGAGTCAGCCTTCCTCCGAATTAGTTACCCCAATCAAATTGTCAAAATTAACCTTATCACCAAACAAACAGACTGGACAATAAATACGAACTTGCCCTGTAATATGGACAATCAATTAATAAAAACACCGGATAACAACATCTGTTATGCTGATGGCGGACTGATAGTAAAAATGTCCACCGATAGTGATACTCTGTGGACACAAAATCTGACAAATCATGGTAATTTTGCACTGTCAGCTAGTTCACCAGACTTTCTGGCTTGCTACAGTGCATCCAGTAATCTGGTATTATTGGACTATGATACTGGTCAAATTATAGACCAGTGGTCAATTATAACCGGTGGTCTCGTTAGTTGTGCTTATCATAATGTCCATGCGGCGGCTGATTCGACTTTTTATCTGTTTGACAACATGCCGATGGGTGTATTATATAACACCGGGATAAAAATCACAAAAATAAAAATCATCAATGGCATAGCTGAAATTATTTGGTTTTTGCGAATTGATGATTTAGCAACTATTCAAGGCATAGTAGATGATAATATCATCTACGCCATAACTAGGCAGATTGATCCCTGGAACAACAGTTTAATTTATCGAATTATTGATCAGGGCGATAGTTACACACTAGCATCAATTATTGACATAGCCGGCCCCGATAGTGTTGGCATTGTTGGTTTTAGTATGGCAGTCGATAATAATCATCATCATCTCATACTACCAGTAGCCATTAGGTTAGGAAATGACCCTAACGGCGAGGACGGGTATAGCGGAGCCATTATGGGCTACAACAATAACAATCTAGTATGGCGAATTAATCAAACAATAATGCCTTTTTGTCTAACACAAGTGGTAGCTATAAATTCTAACAAAATTTATGGTATATCAATGTGTATGACAAGCCATTACGGAGTCAGAACTTTCTGGCTCACCGAGCTGGAGACCACTGTGGCAACTGACGACCCCACCACCCCAGCCATCCCCGAACCTGAATTAACCTGTTACCCCAATCCCTGTCGGGGTAGCGCCAATGTCAAAATCAAACAGCAGACTGGCAATAGTCCAACCACTATTGCCATCTACAACACCAGGGGACAATTGATTCGCACCCTGGTCAACGGTCAAAATCTAACACCCGGTAAAGAGCATACCTTTACCTGGGACGGAACCACTGGTTCTGGCCAGCCAGCGGCGGCCGGAATCTATTTTTTCAAAATAAAGTCAGGCCATTATTCCGCTACGCGGAAGATGATCCTGATGAAATAACTAACCCTTAATCCGTCAAACTAATAAGCTTAAGCTTGTTAGTTTGACGGCTTTTTTTATTTGGGCAATTTATGCCAAATAAGATATGATCAAAAAAGCCGTTGCCAGACATATCTTGTCTAGCAACGGCTTAAGTTTATCTCATTCAAATTTTATTTCAACAGCTTATCCAAATTGAAACCCTCGTGCTGGCTATCGCTATAATTAGTCCACTGTTGCTGATCAAAACGCGGCGGCAGGGTGGAACTGGAAGCCATCGACAAGCCAGAGGTGGAGTTCGGCAATCCCCTCAAAGCCTTCCAGGCGGCCTACGAGCACGAGCAGTTCATCACCAAGCACATCAACGAACTGATGGACATCGCCATCGCGGAAAACGACCATGCCAGCAAAGGTTTTCTGCAGTGGTATGTGGATGAGCAGGTGGAGGAAGAGGCTTCGGCCGACCGCATCGTACAGCGCCTCAAAATGATCGGCGACAACATGCACGGCATCTTTATGCTGGACAACGAACTGAGCCAGAGGGTGTACACACCCGAAACCCCTGCCGAGTAAGCTGTCCATGACCCTTGCCAGGCGCGGGAAACCTCTGTCACGCAAAGGAGTTCCGCGCCTTTTTCCTTTTTTCCGGCCAGCCTGCCCGCCTGTTTCGCCCTCCTTTCAGGGCTGGCAATTTCGGTGGGTCAACCTGGGGTCAACCTTAACTTTTATAAGGGATACCTAAGGATGATGGCATTAAGCCACTGTCTGGCAAGGGATAAGCATAGGGGAGCCAGTGCTGGGAACTGTGTGTGACAAGGCAGGATTTAGAGCCTGCCAGCTCAGGAATGAAGAGGGTTTGAGCCTTGTTTACCGGACAGTCGCCATAAGGCGGGGCGGATATTTGATTGACAGAATTTGTTTGTGTAACACTTTGGGCGCATGAAGAAGCAGGAAAAAGTGAGGCCAGAGATCAGAGCCAGCACAGCCATCGTGGGCGCAGGACCGGCGGGATTGCTGGCTGCCATTGCCCATGGGGCTGGAGCGCTGCTGCTGGAGCGGAATCCGGATGCGGGAAGGAAGCTCTTGGTTTCCGGCGCGGGGCAATGCAATTTCAGCAACAATCTCTCCCGGGAGGATTTTCTAAGGGCTTGCGGGCGCGCGGCGAACTTTCTCAAACCTGCTATCTATCAATTTGGCAATGAAGACTTTATCTCTCTTTTGGCGGAGGCTGGCTGTCCCACGCTGATCCGGGAAGACGGCAAGGCCTTTCCCGCCTCGCTCAGGGCAGCCGATCTGAGGGACGCGCTGGTCAGGCAGGTCCTTGCCAGGGGCGCCAGGCTGCAGACCGGAGTTTACATCGTGGACGCGCGCCGGGATGGGGATTTTATCCTGACTGCGCGGGATGGCAGGATAATCCGCTGCTCCCGTCTGATCCTGGCGGGAGGAGGCTGCTCCTGGCCGCAGACCGGCTCCGATGGCTCGGTCTATGATCTGGCCAGGGCTTTGGGGCACAGCATCGTGGAACCCCGTCCCGCCCTTGCATCGATTGATGTAGAGGATTACGCGCACTTCAGAGATTGCGCCGGAATATCCTTACGGGACGTAAACGCCGTGTTTCGCAGCGCCAGAGGCAGACACGAGGCGCGCGGCGACCTACTCTGGACTCACACGGGTCTTTCCGGGCCGCTGATCCTGGACAATTCCCACCATCTGGACAGGGGCGACTCCATTTCCCTCTGCCTGTTGCCCGGAGCGGAAGAAAAACTCCCCCGCATCCTGCGCCAACATCCCCGCCATACGCTGTTGAATGCTTTGAAGTTCGCTTCGCTTCCGGAAAGCCTCATCCGGGCTTTACTCCAGCATCAGGGGATAGAATCAGGACAGGTTTGCGCCCAACTGTCCCGCCCAACCCGCAAGCGCTTGGTCGCCCTCCTCACTTCACTACGGCTCAAGGTTTCCAGAATCGAGAGCCTCAAAACCTGCATGAGCACTGCCGGAGGCGTCCCCCTGGCGGAGGTCAGGGCCAAAAGCATGGAATCCGCGCTGTGCCCGGGATTGTTCCTGGCGGGGGAACTTCTGGATTACAGTCTTCCCAGCGGAGGTTTCAACATCCAGGCCGCTGCTTCCACCGGATATCTGGCGGGCAGGCAAAAAATCTATTGACAGCTTTGTGCGCTGCCTGTGCAAGGAAATAACTGAAGCTTTCATTTGCAGAGGAGTACAGATAGCAGTGAACAACGAACGCACAGAATTCCGCGATCTTTTTTACAGCCTCGACAAAGCGTTGCAAAAGAAGATCATGGACAAGGTCAGGACCAGGCAATTCAAACAGGGTGAAAGCGTAACCACGGAAGCCACGCCCGGGGACAGTTTGTTTTACATCAGCAAAGGACGGGTTGAAATCCTGAAGAGCAGGGACGGCAGCACCGACAATCAAGTGAGCATCGCGATACTGGAATCGGGACAGGTGTTCGGGGAAATCAGCACTTTCCTGGGGGGTGACCATTACGCCTCCTCCGTGGCATTGGAAGACAGCGAGTTGGTGGAAATACCGCAGGACGTTTTCATCGAAATCTGTCAGAAAGAACCCAAAATCGCCCTGCAGATAATCCGTGACCTGTCCCACAGGCTGGTGGAAACCAACAACCGCGCCCTGGGCATCCTGAATGCGGCAATCACGGAAAATCGCCTGCAGGCCATTGGACTGGCTGCCAGCAAGATCATCCACGACATCAAGACCCCGCTCACTGTGATCGTGCTTACCGCCCAACTGATCGAGGGAATGTTTCCGGACAGCGGGGAGTATTCCAGCGGCATTGTGAAGCAGGCCAAACTGGTTGACGAACTGGTGCGGGAAACACTTGACTACGCGAAAGGCACAGCCAGCCCGCCCAACTATCAGACTGTTGATCTGAGTTCTTTCCTGAACGATCTGCGGGATACCTATGGGGCTTCGTTGCGGGGACGCGACATCTCTTTCAGCGTGGAAAACAAATGCCTGGGGCGGGTGGTTTTTGACGAAAGCAAGATTCGCAGGGTGATCATCAACCTGGTCAAAAACAGCTCCGAAGCTTTACAGGAGAAAGGGGAGATCAAGATCACGGCGAGTATGGCCTCAAGCTGGCTGCAGATCAGCGTGGAAGACAGCGGGCCGGGTGTGCCGGAAAGCATTGTGGAAAACCTCTTTAAGCCTTTTGTGAGCCAAGGCAAACCCAACGGCACAGGCCTGGGTCTGGCAATCTGCCAAAAACTGGTTGATGAACACAATGGCCGTCTGGAGTATAAGCCGCGCAAACCCCAGGGCAGCCGCTTCGATATCAGGTTGCCTCAGAATCTAAAATAATACTTGTCAAAAACATGGCTTCCAATTCTTTGGTTAGAAAATAGAATTTTTGGACGGTGAATCATGTCAAGAATATGCGATATATGTGGAAAAGGAGCTCAGGTCGGCAACAACCGCAGCCACGCGCTGAACGCCACCAAGCGCCGTTTCTATCCCAACCTCCACGAAATCCGCGCCATCTTTGGCGATGGTGTGAAGAAAGTGAAGGTCTGCTCGTCCTGCCTCAAGGCGAACAAAGTCAAGAAGGCAGTGGGGAAATAGTTTCCAGGGCGGATATCGATACAGAATCCAATAGCTTCGGCTTGAACCAGAATTATCGGGAAACACGTGATGGTGCTCCCGATTTTCGTTATTGGATAATAGAGTTTTGCAAGGAGATCGCATGACAATAGAAGAGATACACGCCCGGGTGCTGTCCAGTTCGGCGGTCTTGGACGATGTGCGGGCCGAGATCGGCAAAGTGATTGTGGGGCAGGAAAACATCATCAACCGCCTGTTGATCGGCATGCTGGCCAATGGGCATGTGCTGATCGAGGGTGTTCCGGGGCTGGCCAAGACCTTGATTATCAGCACACTGGCCCGAGTTTTTGCGGCAAGCTATAAACGAATCCAGTTCACTCCCGATCTGCTGCCTGCGGACATCACCGGCACCCTGATCTACAATCAGAAAACTGGGGAGTTTACCCCCAAAAAAGGTCCGATCTTTGCTAATTTTATCCTGGCCGACGAGATTAACCGCGCGCCTTCCAAGGTGCAATCGGCACTGCTGGAAGCCATGCAGGAACACACGGTGACCATCGGCGACACCACCTATCAGCTGCCCGAACCTTTCTTTGTGATGGCAACCCAGAACCCCATCGAGCATGAGGGCACCTATCCTCTGCCTGAAGCGCAGGTTGACCGCTTTTTGATGAAACTGAAGATCAAGTATCCCAGCCTGCGGGAAGAGAAGCTGATCCTGGACAGAATGGTGTCGGGAGCGGAGATTCTGGTGGAGCCGGTGCTGCAGCCTCTGGCCCTGAAAGCCATGCGCGAGGTGATCAACGAAATCTACATGGAAGACAAACTCAAGGACTACATCCTCAATCTGGTACACGCCACCCGCCATCCGGAACGCTATCCCAGGATATCCGCGATGAACGGCCTGATCCAGTATGGAGCCTCGCCCCGGGCCACCATCTATCTTGCCAGGGCGGCCAAAGCCCACGCCTATCTGGAACACCGCGGTTATGTGATCCCGGACGACATCAAAGCCATCGGCAAGGACGTGTTGCGGCACAGGATAATCCTCTCCTACGAGGCGGAAGCTGAGCAGGTGAGCTGCGAAGAACTGATCACCCGGATCTTCGACGAGATAGAGGTTCCTTAACAAAGGCACGCCATGCCCACCCGCACCCCGGCAGACATCCTCTCCCGGATACGCAAGATCGAGATTCGCACCAAAAATGTGGTCAGCGAGATCTTTTCGGGAGAGTATCACTCCAGTTTCAAAGGACAGGGTCTGGAGTTCGCGGAGGTGAGGGAGTATCAGGCGGGAGACGCGTATCGTGACATCGACTGGAACGTTTCCGCCCGCCTTGGGGTTCCGTATGTGAAGAAGTATCAGGAGACCCGCGAACTGAACGTGGTGTTTGTGGTGGATGTGTCGGCTTCCCAAAACTTTGGCACCCGCCAGATGCTCAAACGCGAGCGTCTGGCTGAGATCATTGCCCTGCTTTCCTTTTCCGCCCTGTCAAACAACGACAAGGTGGGGCTGATCATGTATTCCTCGTGTCTGGAGAAATACCTTCCCGCCCGCAAAGGGCGCAACAAAGCATTGCAGATTCTCAGGGACGTGCTCTATCTCGATCCCGCGCAGCCGGGCACATCTCTGGCGGGAGCTTTCGACTATGCCAACCGGGTGCTTAAAAAGCGCTCGGTGGTTTTTGTGCTTTCGGATTTTCTGGATCAGGATTATGACAAACCCCTGCGTATCCTGGCCAGCAAGCACGACGTGATCGCCATCCAGGTGCTGGACGAAGCGGAACTTGAGCTGCCCAGGGCGGGCATCCTGAGCCTGGTCGATCCCGAAACAGGGCAAACCCTATATCTGAACAGCTCGGATGAGAGGACGCGTAAGGCATACAGCCGTGAAGTGCAACAACAGCAGGAAAAGTTGTTGGAAAACCTCAGGCAATTCAGGGTGGATCATCTGCTGCTGCGCGCCGCCGATTCGCATGTGGACGCCCTGCGTGAGTTCTTTGAGCGCAGGAAGTTGCGCTGGAGGCGGCGATGACGAAGCTTCGCTTCCTGTTGCTGCTGGTGTTACTGCTGTCCGGAATTACCTGCATGCCGGCGCTGTCCCTGAAACAAAGCCTTGAAGAAGCTGACGACCTCAGTGTGGGCGACCGTTTCATACTCAATATCCGCGGCGATGGCCCCCTCAAGTCCGTGGAACTGCCTGATACTCTGACTAACTTTCACATCCTGAAGGTGGAGGAAAAGAACAAGGGGACAGACAAAGCCTGGCTCCGTCTGACCATCGTGCCTTTGCTGCCCGGTTCGCAGAGTTTTCCCGGACTGCGGGTCAGATCGGCTAAAGATGCCGGAGAGAGCGCTTTAACAAATAGATTCCGGCTCAATATCATAGCCGTGAGAGCCCAGGGTGACACCCTGCTGGCCGATCTGAAGCCTCTTTCCAAATATCCCCTCCAATTACCGGGCTGGCTGTATCCGCTGCTTCTGCTGGCGGGAGCAGCCCTGCTTCTGCTCTCCTGGCTCTTGAACCGCAAAAAAGAAAAACCGAGCGAGGCGCCCGCCGCCACCAAACCCCCGGCAGCCATTGCACCGGAGGCGGACTGGCAGGCAGCGCTGCGTGAACTGGACGAACTGCGTGCCAGAAACCTGCTTGCCAAAGGAGAGCTGGTGCTGCATCATTTTGAGCTGTCGCTCATCCAGCGCAGGTTTATGGAGCGCCGTCTGGGTCTGCCGGCAGTGGAAATGACCACCTCCGAGATTCGCCGGGCTTTGGCAGGCAGGCTGCAGGACAATCCAGCCCCGGTGCTGGGTTTCCTTGCCTATTGCGACAAAGTGAAGTTCGCGCGCTACATTCCCGATCCCGGGGAGATCAGGGAGGCTGAAGACTGGCTGCGGCGGTGGCTGCTGTCCTATCAGCCTGTGGCGCCAAAGACTTACCCCACCGGGGAGGAGAGCCATGCTCCGCTTCGCTAATCCCTGGTGGCTGCTTGGCCTGGGGCTGATCCCGCTTTACCTGCTTTACCAGTTCAAATGGAGCCGTTCCCGCAAGTTGCGCCTTCCCTTCAACCGCTTGGATCTGCTGCGCCGCATCCAGGGAGAGGGAAAGCTGTGGGAGAATCTCTTTCCCATCCTCAAAGCCCTCATTCTGACCAGTCTGGTTCTGGCTATTGCCCAACCCCGCTGGGGCAGGGGAGAGCGTGACATCAGCCGCAAGGGAGTGGATATCATCCTGGCGGTGGATATCAGCGGATCGATGCTGGCGGTGGATTTTGCTCCCAACAACCGGCTGGGTGCGGCGGTAAGCGTGGCCAAGGACTTCATTAAAAAGCGTCCCAATGACCGCTTTGGCCTGGTGGCTTTCTCTGAATACGCCCTCACCCAAAGCCCGCTGACTTTCGACCATCCAGCGATGCTGGAGCAGCTTGGCAAACTGCAGGTGAACGAGGACGCCTCCGGCACGGCCATTGGCATGGGCCTGGCCAAAGCTGTGGCGCGCCTGAAAGACAGCGATGCCAAAAGCAAGACCGTGATCCTGATCACCGACGGCGTCAGCAACACCGGGGAGATCGACCCCATCAGCGCCGCCAAGATGGCTAAAGCTTTCGGGATCAAGGTCTATCCCATCGGCGTGGGTCGGGGCGGATATGTGGATTTCCCCATGGTCGATCCCCTGTTTGGCACTTTCTATCAAAAAGCGTTGGTGGAATTGGACATGGAGACCCTGAACGAGGTCGCCGCCATCACTGGCACGGGAAAAGCTGCCCGGGCGGGTGATGAGAGTCAGTTGCAAGCCATCATGCAGCAGATCGACCGCCTGGAAAAGACGGAGTACAACCTGCAAATCCGCTATGTGTGGGAAGAGAAGTTTCCCCTGCTGCTCTGGATCGCCTTTATCCTGCTGGTTTTAGAACTTGCGCTGCGGCTCTGGCTTCTGCCGATCCTGCCGGAGAGTTGAATGAACCTGTATTCACAACAAAACCTCTGGCTGCTGCTTATCCTGATCCCCGCGGTTCTGCTGCTTACTCGTCTGGAAACAAGGCGTCTGCGCCGTTTCACCCGCTTTGCCGAGCCTCAGTTCGCATCAGAGTATCTGCGGCGCCTGTCGCCCTTTTATCTGACCCTCAAACTGGTGCTGGCCTTGTTGGGGCTGGTCTTTCTGATCTTCGCTCTCGCCCGCCCGCAATGGGATGTTGAGACCCGGGAGCTTTCTTCCCAGGGGTTGGACATCATGATCTGCCTGGACATCTCAAAGAGCATGGATGCCCAGGATATGACCCCATCCCGCCTCCTGCGCGCCAAACTGCAGACCAAATCTTTCATCGACAGGCTCAAAGGTGACCGCGTGGGAATCATAGCTTTTGCCGGCAAAGCCACGCTGGAATGCCCGCTCACGGATGACTATGAGAGCGTTGCCCTGGTGCTCAGCAGCCTGGAGACCGACAGCGCCGTGCAACTGGGAACCGACATTGGGGCGGCCATGGCTTTGGCTGAAAAGTCCTTCCTCAGTTCCGGCGGCAACAATGTATTGCTGCTTGTTTCCGATGGTGAGGATTTGGGCGGATCGTCGCTGCAGCAGGCTCAACGCCTGGCCTCCGCGGGAGCGCGCGTCTATACTTTGGGAGTGGGTTCCGCGGAAGGGGTGACCATCACCGATCCGGAAACCGGCCGCAGCGCTTTCAGCCGCTTGGATGCGCGAAATCTGGAGAAACTCGCTTCAGCCGGAAAGGGCAGATACTACGCGGTAACTCCCGGGCAAAATGAACTTGACCTGATCCTGCAAAACATCTATGCTGAGGAAAAGGGACGGGAGCGCAGCAAAAGCATCAGCACCTATAAGGAACAATACCACATCCCTGCCTTCCTCGCCCTGGCCTTCCTGCTGCTGGAAAGCCTGATCCTGCCTTTGCGCGGAAGGAGGAAGCAGGCATGAGCGCCCGAGGCCGCAAGACCTGGAGCCGGATTCTCTTCATCCTGGCTCTGCTGATCCTGCTCTTTCTCCTGGGCGAGCTCTTGCTGCGTCCCAGGGTATTCAGGCACAGCCTGGCTTCCTCCGATTACCGGCGGGGCAGCTATCCCCAGGCGGAGCGGACTTGGAAAAGAGTCCAGGATGGCAAAGACGGCGACCCCATCCCCGAAGCGAGCCTGGGCAAGCTGCAATATAAACGAGGTGACTATGCCCAAGCCCGGCAGCGGCTGGAGGAAGCGCTCAGGGAAAAAGATAAGCTCCCCGGCAGCCACTACGACCTGGGCAACGTGCTTTATCGCTCTGAAGATCTGGATGCCGCGCTGGAACAATATAAAAAGGCCATGCTGCTCGATCCCGGGGATAAGGACGCCAAGTCCAATTATGAACTGGTGCTGCGGCGCAAGGGTTACCAACCTCCTCCGCAATCTTCCGGTGAGCAGGAGGAGCAGCAGAAACAACCCCAGACATCGCCCCAGAACCGCGAACAATATGAAAACACCCTGAACGCCTTGGATCAGAAGGAAGCCAGAGAACGCAACCGGCAGAGATCCAAAGCTCCCGCCAAGGAGGGGAAGTGGTGGTAAAGAAAAGAATTATTGCCCTGGCACTGGCCCTCATGCTGTGCGCCGGATTGGGCGCGCAAGGGGTCAAAGTGCTCAGCTCGGTGAACAAGAACGTGATCTCGATGGCTGAACAACTGCAGCTTACCCTCAAGATCAGAAGCGACCATTCCCTCAGGCTCTCCGCGCCCCCCGCGCCGCAGGTGCCAGGTCTGATCTACCGCAACGTGCTCAGCAGCTCTTCCAGCAGCACCTCGATCATCAACGGCAAAATCAGCCGCGAGCACTCGCAGACTTTTACCTACATCTTCAATCCCACCCGCAAGGGCAAGTTTACCATCCCCGGCTTCACCCTGAATATTGGCAAGCGGGAATACCGCACCCGCGAGATTGGGATCGAAGTGGTTGACCGTCCCCAAAGCTCCACACCCCAATACAGCCCCGATCCCTTTTACAGCCCCTTCACCCAGAATTACTATGGCCGCAGCGACAGGGAAGGTGACAGCCGGGTGGTCTGCCTGCCCGAAAACCAGAGCGTGTATGTGGGACAGCCCGCTCTGATCCATTACTATCTTTATACCAATCAATGGGTTGGCTCTTACAACCTGGAGAGCGAAAAGGACTACGGTGGCTACGGAAAGTCGGTCTATGAGCAGCCCACCAGCCTGGATTATGAAGACGTCAGCTTCAATGGCAAACGCTACAAGAGGGCGCTGCTCAAGAGCATGGTGCTTTACCCCCAAAACACAGGCCGCTTGCAGGTTCCCACCCTGATCGGCACTATGCGTTTGCTGGATTATAGCTTCCTCAACAGGGACGTCCAGTCTTCGCCCGCCTATCTGGATGTCAAAGCTTTGCCCGCCGGCGCTCCCGGGGCCTTCACCGGAGCCGTGGGTTCCTTCACCGTGAGCCAGAGCGTTTCCCAGACGCAGCCCAGTTTGGGAGAGGCGGTAACAGTCACAGTCAAGATCAGCGGGAAAGGGAATTTCAGCCAGTTCACCGCGCCGCCTTGGCCTGACCAAAACGGTTTCCAGATTTCGGAACCGATGGTGCAGGACAAGCTCAGCACAGGCATCGAGGGCACCCGCACCATCTACTATACATTGCTGCCCCAGCAGACGGGGGAGTTCACCCTGCAGAGCTTCCAGTTTTCCTGGTTCGACACCGCTTCCCAAAGCTATCGCAGCTACCGGGGACCGGCCTTGAAACTGAAGGTCAAGCAGGCTAACGTGCTATCCTATTTTTCCGGCATCCTGCAGCCGGACAAACCCAAAACCCTCAATCCCGCGGTGCTGAAAGCTTCCTATCCCCAGTTCCGCTTTTATGCCAGGCAGCCCTGGTATTGGCTGGTGGTGGCTCTGATCCTGCTCTCGCTCGCCGTCTCAGGCTTTGTGGCCCGTGAGCGCTCCCTCAAGCGCAGGGATCCCGCGGCCTGGGCGCAGAAAAGCTCTGCCCGTGTCCTGGACAAGTATTTGCGCAAGGCCACCGATAAAGCCCGCGAGATGTCGGGAGAATTCTATCCTCTGGCGGAAACCGGACTCATGGACTATCTGGGGCGCAATTACGGTGTCTCGCGCGGCCTGAGCACCGCGGAAGCGCTTGATGCCCTGCGCCGCAAAGGCGTTCCTGAAGAAATCGTGAGCCAGTTGGAAGACTTTTTCCTGCTTTGCCAGAAGGCGCGCTATATGCCCGGAGGCTTGGACGCTACCGCGATCCAGGATTCCCTTTCCCATCTGCGCAGCCTGGTGCAGGCTCTTATCCGCTTCAAAAACTCTCAATCGGGAGGCTGGCTGGGCAGGAAAGGAAACTCTTCCGCAGAACACAATTCCCGGGAGGACAGCGAGTTATGAAAAGATTAGTGCTTATCCTGTTTGCCGTGTTGGCGCTAAACTGGCTGCTGGCTGAGGACGAAATCAGCAGTTCCCTTCCACAGAGCCGTTCACCCCGCCAGGAACAGCTGCAAAGCCTGCAAAAGAAAGCCGAGGAAGGTTTGCGCAATCCCGATCTCTATTACAATATTGGAGTCCTGCACTATCAACTGGGCAGCCCCGGGCAGGCTCAACTGTGGTTTCTGCGCGCTCTCAGGCTCAACTCCGCCCATCGCCTGGCCAGGGAAAACGTGGCTTTCATCCAGTCACTGCACCCCACCGAACACATGGCTCCGCCCCCGGCCTTTGTTATGCAGATAATGTTCAATATCTATGCTTTCTTTTCACTCAACCGCCTGGCTGTGCTGGTGCTGGTTTTGGGGCTGCTCTGCGCTCTCAGCCTGCATTGGCTGCTGCACTACCCGCCTCAGCGGGAGCGGGCCTTTCCACTCCTTGTGCTGCTGATCGTGGGCGCTTTGTTTCTGGCGTCGCTTTTTACCCTACTCTACAAAAGCTACCGTTTCCGGCACGACACACGCGCCGTGGTGATGCAGGAAGGAGCGCCGGTTCATGCCAGCCGCAGGGATGGAAAAGCGCTTTATAACTTGCCGGAAGGCTATGTGGTCAATATCGTGGAACAAGGGGCTGACCGGATGGCGGTGGTACTGCCGGATGGCTCCCGGGGCTGGATGGCGGCCTCGCAGTTGGAACGTGTGGCTCAACAATAATTACATCAGGGAGGATAAAGTTATGAAACCATTGATTTTTGTGACCAAGAGGATACCCCAACCGGCTCTGGACCGGCTGGCTGAGGTTTTTGAGCTGAGGCTCAACCCACAAGACAAGGCACTGTCCAAACAGCAACTCTGCGAGGCTGTCGGGAACGCGGACGCCCTGCTCTGCCTGCTGACGGACTCCATCGACCGCGACGTGCTTTCTGCTGGGACGCGCCTCAAATGCGTCTCCAACTACGCCGTGGGATTCAATAACATCGATGTGGAGTTTGCCACCCAGCGCGGCATCGCGGTCTGCAACACTCCCGGAGTGCTCACCGAGAGCACTGCCGATCTCACCTGGGCTCTGATCATGAGCAGCGCCAGGCGCATTGTGGAAAGCGATAACTATTTGCGCGCCGGAAGCTTCACCGGCTGGGAACCGATGCTGATGCTGGGGCATGACGTCTATGCCAAGACCCTGGGAATCGTGGGGATGGGCAGGATCGGCCAGGCCGTTGCCAGGCGCGCGGCGGGCTTTTCCATGCGGGTGCTCTATCACGATCCCGCGGTTGACGCAGCCAGCCTGCCCGCGGAATGGCAGGCTGCGACCCTGGAACAGCTTTGCCGCGAATCCGATTTTATCAGCCTGCATGTTCCGCTCACTCCGCAAACCCGGCATCTGATCGGC
>Ga0302248_1000406_pt1 | contig 42996 bp, 42 predicted proteins | sample AAG_UR_Leu_MG_FD_193528 | JGI IMG/M metagenome (GOLD analysis project Ga0302248, IMG submission 193528) | Enriched activated sludge microbial communities from anaerobic digester in WTTP, New Holstein, Wisconsin, United States - AAG_UR_Leu | ecosystem: Engineered > Bioreactor > Anaerobic >...
GTGTCGAACTCGGCGGGACAGACGAGATTGCCGACGTTCTCGATTATGATGAGATCGAGGGCGGAGAGATCCATCTCCCGCAGGGCCAGTTCAACCATGACGGCGTCGAGGTGACAGGCCCCGCCCGTCCGGAGCTGTACGGCAGGTATGCCCTCCTGAGCCACTTTCTCCGCATCTACCAGGGAGTCGATGTCCCCCTCGATGACGCCGGCCCGCATGGATTCATTAAGACTGCGCAGGGTTGCGATGATCAGGCTTGTCTTTCCGGCGCCCGGCGACGACATGAGGTTGAGCATGAAGACCTGCCTTGCCCAAAGCTGCTTGCGGATTTTTTCGGCGACCTTGTCGTTGTCAACAAGGATCTCTTCTTTGATCTCAATTAGTCGCACCTCGGACATCAGATCACCTCAATTTCTTTGATAAAGAATTCCCGGCCGGAAACGAATATCGCCTTTTCTCCCCCGCAGGCAGGGCAGACGACATCCTTGATCTCCCGGATCTTGACTGGGAATGTTTCCCCGCAGACCTCGCAACGGAAGATCACGGGCATCCTCTCGACGCGCAGTTTAGCGCCCTCGGCAAGGGTTCCCTTGCTCAGGTAATCGAAATAGCGCTTAAGCCACTCGTCGATGACATCGGTCATCTCCCCGATCCTCAGGCTGATGCCGATGACTTTGCCTGCTTTCGCTTCCTCGGCGTGCCGGAGTACAATCCGGAGGATGCTCTCGGTTACGGGGAGTTCGTGCATCTGGTTTATACCTCAGTAATTACTCATGGTTTTTTCAGTTTTTCGCCCTCGGCGGGTGACAGGAAATTGATTTCATATGCGGTAAAGGTTTCCATGAGCGCTCCAATTTTATTTTATATGACAAACGTCCCCCATAAGCTGCGTCAGGCTTGTTTACATTTCTCTCTCATTTAGGGGGTCTGAATTTCTCAATTATGCCATTCAAAACTTTTTTATAGGCTTCTATTTCCCGGGAATCGAAACTCGTTGCTATTTCTTGATTGATGCCGTTGACGATTTCCCCCGCTTTTTTTGCCTCTTTTATCCCCGTCGGGGTTATGTGAATTAAAAAGGCCCGGCGATTTCCCTCCTGAACATTGCGCTCTACTAAGCCGTTTTTCTCCAGTTTGTCGATCAGGTAAGTCACGGCGGATTTGTCGATTCCAAAGACTTGGCCGAATTCGGACATATTCCGCATGTCCCGCTGAATAAGAAGAAATAGAACTCCGGCTTGGGCGATGGTCGTCTTAATTCCGGCCTTTAGAAGTGATTTGTTTGTATGGTCTATCAATGCCTGCCTGGCTGTAGATAAAAGATAGATCATGCGATCTTCGGATTTCATGGTTTCCTCTCGTTGTGTTTAAGTCTCAACAGTTTAATATTCAACAATAAAGGATATGTCAAGTTTTTTGATTTATCGTCTTCCAGGCATTCCTCCGTTTCAAGTGTATGGCATTCAGCACGGACTATACGGAAGAACGCGGCCATCCCTATGCCATCCAGGATCTGAAGAAAACAAAAAGGGTCGCGCCGGCCAGCCCCGACGCCTGTATAACCTGCAAGTCGGCCAATTTGAGACATTGTAACCGCCGAAAACAGCATGGGATTCCATAATCCCGACCAAGCGCTCAACACCCTTGGCCGCTCCATCGATACGGCCCATCAGTCCATTGCCGCCGCCAATCGGGCGGCGGGAGCTTCCTTTTAGAATACTCGAATTTGCATTGTCTGCCGGGATGTAACCGCGAGATTTTCTCATCGGGCGCCTTTGCCGCTCTCGGCAAGCTCTTACAACAGGCCGCGTTTGATCAGCCTGATATCGGCTCCTTCTTCCACGACAAGCTTGCGGCTTTTCATGTTCCCAAAGGCGCGGGGTAAGGGCTCCGGCCCCGTGCCCAGAAGATTGGCAAGCTGCGGCTTTGAAATGTTCAGCTTGATGATGTCTTTCCCTCCCCGCTCCAGTGACAGGTAGAGCAGATAGGCGGTCGGACATTTATGACGACCATTTTTCACGGCAATACGGTTTCTGGCAGCCCTATATCGAACAGGTGATCCATCGGTATTGGGAATCGCTGAAGATATTTCTCCGGGAAGCGGTGCCCGAGAAGGAACCCACTCCCGGCGCCGCCATCTCCATACAGACTTTCGGAGACTTCCTATGCTTCAATCCGCACTGCCACATCATCGCCACCGACGGATGTTTCTGCGGCAGCAGAGGCATGTTCCGGATGGCCCCGCCCCGGGAGCTAAAAAAGCTGGAGGCCATCTTCCGGCACAAGGTGTTCCGGATGGTGCTGAATAAGGGTAAAACAAGTGAAGGGATGGTGAAAATGCTCTCCACATGGCGACTTTCGGGATTCAACGTCTTCTGCAGAAACCGCAAGAGGCGTGACGCATAGGTTTGCCCGAAAAGCGCCTCAAACTTGTCCCCGCGGAGGCGGGGATTGCCTGCCTGACGAGCGATGCGCCTAAATGACATACCGATTGTTCAAAAGGCATGCCGCCGATCCATATACAATGTCCCCGCGCCTGATTTTCGGTGCAAGCCTATACGTGGTCATGTCCTACAGGACCATCTCGATGAGGCGGGGGCCGGGGGAGGCCAGGGCGGCGGACAGTTCCCGGGCAAGATCCTCCGCCGTTGCCACCGCGACGGCCGGTACGCCCATTCCCCGGCTGATCTGCACCCAGTCCAGGCAGGGTTTCCCCAGTTCGGTCAGGTACAGCGCCCCGGGGCCCGGCGACAAATAACCCGCCCGGAGCATCTCGACCTGGAGGATCTGGTAGCCCCGGTTGGCGCAGATCAGGGTGGTGACATTCAGGGATTCCCGGGCCTGGGTCCAGAGGGCCTGGAGGGTGTACATGGCGCTGCCGTCGGCCTGGAAAGCGATCACCCGCCGGTCGGGACAGGCCAGGGCGGCCCCGGTGGCGCAGGGCAACCCCTGCCCGATGGCCCCGCCGGTAATGGTAACATAGGTATGGGGCGCCACCTGGGCCGCCGGGGTAAAATAGGAAAATCCCGAGGTCAGGGCCTCCTCGACAATCACAGCTCCTTCCGGCTGGAGGGCGGCCAGGACCAGACCGGCCTTCTCGGCGGTCAATTTCCCCGCCGGTAGTTCGGGGCGCCGATAGTCCGCCAGGACATCCCGGAGGCTCTCCCCATCGGCGGGGGCAGCAAGAAAGTCGGCCAGGGCCGTCAGGGCCGCCGCCGCATCCTGCCCTTCCCCGTCGAGGCGCAACCGCCGCTGCTCCTCTCCCAGGAGGCGGCCGGGCAGACCTTCGTAGCCGAAGAAGGCCACGGGCGGCCGGGCGCCGGCAAGGAGGACCTGATCGTAAGGCTTAAGGACGGCGACGGCATGATCGGGGAAATAGGGGATCTTGGCCGGGGCGGGAAGCCCCGCGCCCCGCGCCATGACGGCGGGAAAGGTTTCGACCAGCAGGTCGCAGCCGACGGCGGCCCGGATTCGGGCGGCGGCCGTCAGGCCGGGGGCGCTCAAGGCCCGGCCGCCCAGGATGAGGAGGGGACGGGTGGCGGTGCGCAGGAAGCAGGCGGCCTCTGCCACTGCCTGGTGGTCCGGAGGAGCAAAGGCAAAAGGCGGGATCCCCGCCGGCGCTTCCGGGCAGGCCGCCCCCTGATGATCCACCGGGACGACGAGGGTGGCGATCATCCCGCTACGGGCGGCGGCGATGGCCAGGGCGGTGTCCTGGGGCAGTTCGGCCGCGGCGGCGTTTTGCCGCTGCCAGCCGGAAACCGTCCCGGCCAGGGCGGCGATGTCCATGGTCAGCGGGGCGTCGGCGGCCAAATGCCAGGAGGCGTGATCGCCGATGACATTGAAAATGGGCGTTCCGGCCCGCCGGGCGTTGTGGAGATTGGCAATACCGTTGCCCAGCCCCGGTCCCAGGTGGAGGAGCGTCATGGCCGGCGAACCCTTCAGGCGACCATAACCGTCGGCGGCACCGGTGCAGACTCCTTCGAACAACCCCAGCACCGGCCGGATGCCGGGAACCGCATCCAGGGCCATGACGATGGGCATCTCCGTGGTCCCTGCATTGGCGAAGCAGACCTCGATGCCTCCCGCCCCGGCCGTCCTGAGCAGCGCCTCCGCTCCGTTCATGATTTCACGCCCTCCTTCCGCGAGATAACAACGCCCGTACCATTTCTTTTCTGATCTCCCCAAAAGGAATCATGGTTTCACCGGCATGGAGACGTTGCTCATCACATTGAAATATCACGTTTTTTCAGCGTAGGAGGCTCCCGGAGATCACCAGCCGCTGGGCCTCCGAAGTGCCCTCGTAAATCTCGGCGATCTTGGCGTCCCGCATGAGTCGCTCGACCTTCGCCCCCTTGATGTATCCGTAGCCGCCCTGGATCTGGACGGCCTTGACGGTATGTCTCATGGCCGCTTCCGTGGCGAAGAGTTTGGCGATGCTCGCCGCCTTCCCGAAGGGCAGTTGACGGTCCTTCAACCAGGCGGCCTGATAGGTAAGCAGGCGGGCCGCGGCCAGATCGGCGTCCATGTCGGCGATCATCCAGGCAATGGCCTGGTGGCGGGCGATGGGGACCCCGAATTGGACCCGCTCTTTGGCATAACGGAGCGATTCGTCAAGGGCCGCCTGAAGGATCCCCGTCGCCTGGGCGGCGATGCCCACCCGGCCGTGCTCGAAGCCCTGCATGGCGATGGGGAGGCCCTGCCCCGGCGCCCCCAGCATATTTTCCTCCGGAACGCGGCAGTCCCGCAGGACCACCTCCGAGGTCTGGGATCCCCGGAGGCCCATCTTGTGGAAAGGCTCGCCGGGCTGGAGGCCCTGGGCGCCTTTGGAAACGATGAAGGCGCTCATGCCTTTTTTACCCGCCGCCCGGTCCGTCCAGCAGAAGAAGATGTAGGTATCGGCAAAGGGCCCGTTGGAGACGAAGGTCTTGGTCCCGTTGAGGACATAGTAGCCGCCGTCCCGGACGGCGGTGGTCGCCACGGCCATGACGTCGGTGCCGGCCCCCGGTTCCGTCAGGGAAAAGGCGCCCATGTGCCGCCCCTGGGCCAGGGGAACGAGGTAGCGCTCTTTCTGTGCCTCCGTGCCGAAGATATGCAGCGACATGCCGATGATGCCGGCATGAAAGGACAGGGTGAACCCCGTGGCGGAGCAGGCCCGGGAGATCTCCTCCACCACGACGGCATGGGTCAGGAGATCGGCCCCGCTGCCCCCGTATCGCTCCGGAAGGGGAATCCCCAGCCAGCCGCCGGCGCCGAGTTCGGCGAATAGCTCCCTGGGATGAAAGGCCTTTTCGTCAACCGCCGCCGCCACGGGCGCTACGTGCCTTTCCGCAAACTCCCGGGCATTCCGGCGAATGAGTTCCTGTTCTTCCGTCAGTTGAAAATTCATCTGTCATACCCTCCTTGTCACATACTTGGGCACGCCGCCGCACTTTGTCTGTTAATTCAGATCCAACCACGGCAGGCGGGACCGCTTGTTATAAAAAAGAGACCCGCCCAATTTATTCATCTATTTCACAGGCCGATAACCAGGGCCAGCCGGTAGGCGGCGAAGCCCAGGACAAAGGACAGTCCCAGCATCAGGGCGAGTGAGGCCCCGAACCAACGCCAGTTTTCCAGCTCCTGCTTCATTACCACCACCGTGGCCGCGCAGGGGATGAACAACATGAGCACGACGAGAAAGGACAGGGCCGATGCCGGGGTCATCACCCCGGGCAGGACCTGCATCAGCCCCTGATCGCCGACCCCGTAAAGGACGCCCAGGGTGGCCACGGCGTTTTCCTTGGCGACGATGCTCGTCACCAGGGCCGTCATCATCTTCCAGTCCAACCCCAGGGGACGTCCCAGCGGCTCGATCATATGGCCGAAGGCCGCCAGCAGGCTGTCTTCCACCCTCCCGGAGGGAAAGTAGGACAAGACCCAGACCAGGACCGACACCCCGAGGATAACCGTGCCGGCCCTCTTAACGAACGCGATGGTCCGGATCCAGATGACCATGGCGATGGTCCGGGGATCCGGCTTGTGATACAGAGGCAGCTCCATGATGAAGGGCAGGGGCTCGTCCTTGAGGAGGAAACGGTTGATGGTCATGCCCGTCAAACCCAGGAGCAGGATGTTTCCCGCCAGGAGCGACCAGGAGATTACGGCGGCCTTAGTGGCGAAAACGGCGGCGGTGACGAAGGTCAGGACGGCCAGCCGGGCCGTGCAGGGGATGAAGGGGGACAGGAAGATCGTCAGGAGCCGCTCCTTTTTCGACTCCACGATCCGGGCCCCGAGGACCGCCGGGACGTTGCAGCCGAAGCCCAGGCACATGGGGATGACGCTCTTGCCGTGAAGTCCGATGAGATGCATTAACCGGTCCATGACGAAGGCCGCCCGGGCCATATACCCCACATCCTCCAGGAGGGCCAGCACGGCGAAAAAGATCACCAGGATCGGCAGAAAGGTCAGAACGGAACCGGCGCCGCCGATAACGCCATCCACCACCAGCCCTTTGACCCAGGGGGAGAAAGGGGCCAGCATGGGTTCGAGTCGTTGCGCCAGGGCACTCACCAGCCATTCCAGTCCTTTCTGCATAGGATAGCCGACCTTGTAGGTGACAAAAAAGACGCCGGCAAAAACAGCGAGGAGGATGGGGATGCCGTAACGGGGGCGGGTCAGGATATGATCGAGGCGGTCCGTGATCACCACCTGACCCATGCGGAACCGGGAGACGGCGGAACGTGTGGCGGCCTCGATCCAGTCATAGCGACCGCCGACAACGGCATGGAGGGAGTCCTCGTGCTGCACCAGAATCCCCTGGAGATGCGCCCAGGCCTCCGGGGGAATCGCCGCGGCGATCATTTTCGATACTTCCGCGTCCCCCTCCATCAATTTCGTGGCCAACCAGTCATGCCGGGGATGATCCGGCAGATGCTCCGCAAGTTTCCCTTTGATCTCCAGATAGATGTGGCTGTGGTCGGCGGCGATTTCGGGACGGCGCGGATGGTAGGACGTCTCGCCCTGGGACAGGGAGATGATCCGGTTGATCAGTTCCCGAAGTCCCTGATTCTTTTTGGCAACCATCCCCACTACGGGGATGCCGAGGGCGCGCTCCAAGGCATGGATGTCGATGCGGATCCCCTGGGTCTCCGCCACATCGATCATATTGACGGCGACGAGCACCGGCGGACCCAGAAGAAGAAGCTCGGTAAGGAGATACAGGCTCCGATCGAGGGCGGCGGCGTTGGCTAAAAGGACAATGACGTCAGGGCTTTCGTCGAGGATGAAATCCCGGGCCACCCGCTCCTCCTCGGAAAAGGCCGTCAGGCTGTAGGTGCCCGGGAGGTCCACGATGCAGAGATCCCCCTCCCGGCAGGCGTAGGCGCCTTCCTTCTTTTCCACCGTCTTCCCCGGCCAGTTGCCCACATGCTGGGTAAGACCCGTCAGGATGTTGAACACCGTGGATTTGCCCACATTGGGCTGGCCGGCCAGGGCGACGAGGATTTTCTTCGCCGGCGCCTGCTCCTGGGCCGGTTCCGCGACCGTTTCAGTACGATAAACCGATATCTTTTCCGCTTCCCCGTGCCCCAGGGCGATCCGCGTTTCCCCGACCTGTACCATGATCAGACCGCTGCTGTTGCGGAGCATCCTGATCTTGGCGCTCAGGGAAATTCCCAACCCCGCCAGGCGGCCCGCCAACTCCCGACCGCCGGCGAAGGAGACAACGATTCCCTCCTCACCCTCGGCCAGGGCAACCAGCGGCACGGGGGGATGGCTGGGCAACAATTTTTTATTCTCCGGCATATGTTCCAAGATTTATGATCTCGTAATAACACATTATTCGGACGACGAAGCGCTTCGGCCGCCTATGGGCTCCCGGCGGTGTCGTCAATATCTCCGTCCCTCTGCACCGGGACGGACGTAATCCGGGCATTCGGGGCAAGGAAATCATTTCTATTAAGAAAATGCAAGCTCATATCGGGAAATTTCTTGTACAAATCCCCTTATGAAAAGAACCCCGTCCCGGCAGTTTTCAACCAGCGCCGGCGCTCCCGATAATCGGGGCAGATCTCGCCCACCAGGTCCCAGAACCGGGGGGAATGATTCTTTTCCCGGAGGTGGGCCAGTTCATGGACAACGACATAGTCGATGACGGCCGGCGGGGCGATCATCAGGCGCCAGGAAAAGGCCAGCCGGTTATCGGCGGAACAGGAGCCCCAGCGGGATCGCGCCTCGCTGATCCGCACCGAACGGGCGCGGCAGCCCCAGAAACCCTCGAAATGGGTCACCCGGGCCGGCAGGAGGGACGTCGCCGCCCGGCGATACCAGGACGCCAGCAGCTCCCGGCCCGAACCGGCGGCGACCGGCGCCAGGAGAAACCGCTCTCCGTCGAAGGAAAGACCGCCGTTATCATCGGCGGCAGCGCTCATCACCACGGGATAGGAAACCCCGAGGAAGAGGACCTCCGACCCCGCCTCCAGGGAATCATGCCGACCGGTCCGGGGAAAGTTTTCCAAATCCGCCCGTTTCTTCTCTATCCAGGCCCGCTTGCGACGGAAAAAGTCTTCGATCTCTCCCCGTGGGGCATGACGGGGCGCCCTGATCACGACCTCCCCGTCCGGCTTCACGGTCAGGGACAGGGTCTTTCTACGTGCGGCGCTCCGAATCAGCTTGTAGGTATGATTCATGGCGGGAGAGCATATTGAGTTTTATCAGCCCCGTCAAGACAAAGGATGGCGGCGCTGAAAACCTTTTCAGGGCTTTGCCGGGACACCTTGCGGCGACTATGCAAAGCCGGTCCCTTATGGTAAAGGGAGGGGCAATATTTTTCATCTTTACCACACAAGGAGGGTCATGGAAACGGATCATCGCCCCTGGGGTTGCTACGAGGTTTTAGCCGTCGCGCCCGACCACAAGGTCAAGCGCATCACCGTCTATCCGGGTCAACGTTTGAGCCTGCAACGACACCGGCGCCGCTCCGAACACTGGTACCTTCTACGGGGGCAGGCCGTGAGCACCGTGGACGGGGAGGAGATACCCCTGTCTTCCGGCCGGGCCGTGGACATCCCAGCCGGGACCAGTCATCGCCTCGCCAACGTCGGCACGGAAAACGTCGTCTTCATCGAGGTTCAGACCGGGGACTATTTCGGCGAAGACGACATCGAAAGGATCGCCGACGACTTCGGCCGGGCTTGAAGACGGGCAGCATTGCCGGGGCGTGGATCAACAGAGAGCTTACTGGCCGGGGAAACAGGCGTGGATCCGGATGTCGATTTTCTTTGCATTCTCTCCCGGTGATTAATTCTACAAAAGGAGGATTGTATGAAACATCAATCCAAGTATAGCGTCACTGCCCCTCTGTTTCGATGCAAAACAACCCCTTGACGCGAGAAAACTGAGTTCCTATACTCTATCCTGGCAGAGGCAATACCTTATTAATTAATATCAGACACATTAGGACGCTACGTATGAATAAAGGGACCGTCGGCTTGCTCATTATTTTTTCCTTGCTCCTTACCGGTTGCAGCAAGGACATGACCACGATAGGATTCCGGGAAATATCGATAGAACCGAAGCTCATAATGACGCCGGTGGAAAAGATCCCGGCGGGCGTGGGGTTGTTCCTTTCCCAGGAATTTAGAGATTACCGCTACCGGATCGATCAGTACGGAGTCGGCAACATCGCCCATTACCAGGGAGATATCGAAATCGGGAAGAACACCAGCCTCGCTTTTTATCAGATGATGGCATCGCTGTTTTCCCATGTGATGATCATGGAAGACTATACACACCAGGCGAAGTTGGCCGAGGGCGATATCGACTTTGTCGCCGTTCCAAGGATAGAACGCTTTGATTTCAAAGCCCCTTACACAGGCCTTTCCAATTACGAGGTCCGATTGGCCTTAGGCTGCACCTTTTACGACCGGCGGGGTGAAACCGTTGTCTCCACGGTAAAAACGACCGCGAAGAGCATCGGCGCGCTGTCCGCCCTCAGCGGGGGCGGGGGACCACACGAAGCCGTCAAGAAAATCGTTCAAGACGCCGTTGAAGACGCCCTCGGCGAAATTACGCGCCAGGTCGTTGCGGACCGGACGAAATTCCGTGTTTCCGGCCATTCAGGTCCGTAATCTGTTATAGAGAAGCAATTATGAGCAGATACACTTTATGCTTATTGTTCGTGATCATGCTGTTGCCGTGGACCAATGCGGTCGGCGCGACGGATAAGGATGGAGATTTCACCGGCAGCGCCCAGGCCCACGACAGTCTCTCCGACCGACTAAAAGGGAGGGTGGTAACCAAGGGAGACATCCTCTTCAAGGAAGGCATGGCAAGGAAGACCCAAGGTGATTATGAAGGGGCTTTGCACAAATGGCAGGACGCCGTCACCGCCTTTGAAAGCAAGGACAAGGGATTGAACTATATGACCTTGGGCTTGCTGCAACTGATGGCGGCGGCCAAGGATGAGAAAGAAAAGATTCCCGCCGTCTATAACCAGATGGGAGATGTTTACCTCGACATGAATGATTACGGCAACGCCATGCTCGTCTTCCGTCGAGGATTGAGCGCCGCCGAGGCAAACAGACAGGACAAGGAAATCGTACGCGGCATGATCGGGCTTGCCGCCGTGTATAAAGAACTCGGCGATGATCAAACGGCGCTTCTTTACCTCAACAAGGCCAACGAAAGGGCGGCACAGACCAACGATCAACGTCTGCAGGCAACGGCGCTCCAAGGCATCGCCAACCTGTATCTGCGCAGAGGATCATATCCGGAGGCCTATTCCCGCTACGAGGGGATTTTATCCCTTGGGGAATCCTCTAAAGACCGGGCGCTGGTCGGATCGGCATACTACGGGATCGGCATGAGCCTGGCCGTCCAGGGCCGGCAAGGCGAGGCACTCCCCTTTTTCGAACGCAGCCTAACCGTCGCCAGAGAGCAAAAGGATATGACCGACGTAGTGGACGCCCTGAATGCCATCGGGTTTTGCCACATCACTTTGAAAAACTACGATAAGGCCAAGCGGGCCTTTGCGGAAAGCATAAGTCTTATTTCCGTGCTGGACCTGATGTTGCCCGCGCAGCGATCTTCCGCAAATCATGGCATGGGCCTCGTTTATGAACGGACCGGCGATGCGCCACGGGCATTGAAGAGCTTGCGCGCCGCCGTGCAGGACATAGAGGCGATCAGAGGCAGGATCGTCGCGGGGGAATACCGAACAGGTTTTTTTGAAGGCAAGACAGCGGTATATGAAGACCTTATCGACCTGCTCATGAAAATGAACGGCGACGCGGTTTCGGGAAAAACGGCCGGAATGATAGGAGAAGATCTCCAGCCGCTGGGTCGGACATTTGGAGAGATCTCCTTTTTCTTTACGGAAAGCACCAGGGGGCGCTCCTTTCTGGATACCCTGGCGATAAATAAGACCGACCTGCTCTCGGGACGTATTCCCAAGGAAATGGCGGAGAAGGAAATAAGACTTCTCCAGACGATTGCCGCTTTGCAGGCATCCGGCGGCGGGTCGCGAGGCCGCCGTGACGCCTTGAAGCAATCGCAACGGGAACTCGAAGATCTCATTGCGAAACTAAGATCAGGCTATCCCGATTACGCCGCCATCCGATATCCGGAACCCGCGACGATTCGTGACGTGCCGCTGCGGGAAGGGGAGGTGCTGCTCGCCTATAAAATCAATTCAAAGGCAACTTATCTGTGGCTGGTAAAGAAAGGACAGGAAGCCCGAACAATTCTGATCGATGTCGGCAGGGATGAACTGACGCGGCAAATCAGCGCCTTCCGCCAACCGCTGCAAGATATAAAACGGCTGAAAGATTTTGATCCGCTTAAGGGAGAGGCCTTGTGTCGGCTCCTCCTTGGCGATGTATTGCCGAATCTCAGCCCTGAGGAACATATCATCATCGTCCCGGACGGGCCATTGAATTTGCTTCCTTTCGAGGCCCTCGTCCTGAATGCCTCCGGAACGGGTCAGCCGTCGGAGCCGCCCATCAACGACATCAACGCCCGGGAGACCATCTCCTATGTGGGGCAGATTTACCAGATCAGCTACTATCCTTCCGCCTCCGTCATGGCGATCATCCGGAAAACGAAGGATGGAAAGCAGCCCGTGGAACCACTTTTGGCCGTTGCGGACCCTGTTTATGATGAAAATGATCCCCGCTATAAAAAAATAACGCCCCCCGTGAAAAGTGAGCGTGGAAAGGCAACGCTGGCCTCGGCGGCAATCCCAGATGTCCATTTGCGGGAAGTAGTTGTCAACAGCGGTTTCGCCCTACCCCGCCTTCCGGAGACACGGGAGGAAGCGCTTAAAATCGGTGAACTTTTCGGCCTCAAAGCGGGTTCGCCCGATATCAAGCTCGATCTGGACGCCAGAAAGAGTGAGTTGCTGAAAATGGATCTCGAGAAATACAGATACCTGCACATTGCCACCCACGGCCTGTTGAGTGGAGACATCCCACATCTCCAGGAGCCGGCGCTGGTACTGACCCTAGTCGGAAACCAGGGGGATGAAGACGGGTTTCTGAAAATGAGCGACGTCCTTGGCATGAAAATGAATCCCGAACTCGTCGTCCTGTCGGCCTGCAAAACCGCCCTGGGAAGAGAGGTCGCCGGAGAGGGAATCGTCGGTTTGAGTAGAGCCTTTATGCTCTCGGGCGCCAAGTCCGTCGTGGTGAGCCTCTGGAGCGTGGAATCTAAATCGACGGCGGAACTCATGAAGACGTTTTACATCCATCTGCAGGCGGGAATGTCCAAGGAAGAGGCGTTGCGGACAGCAAAGATCAGTCTTCTCAAATCAACCCTTAAGTCTTCCCGGAAACGCGGCATTCAAGTAGCCTCCAAAGCAGACAACGAGATATATGAACGCCATCCTTTTTTCTGGGCGCCTTTCGTCTTGATCGGGGAGTGGCATTGACGCATTGCAGGCGGTTGTGGATCTGAACACGCAACCGGCAATAGCGGCTTCAAAGCTGAGCATGGAAAATCAACTTTTCATATGGCGGACAGCATCATCCTCGCAACAGCGCAAGAATTCAAGGCCACGATATGGACTCAGGATTCAGATTTTAAAGATATAAGGAGTTTTTTCACAATGGACATCCCGCGGATATTCAACATCACTGAAAGTGCTCACCGCATCCACAACCCGATCACACCCGAAAAGCTTGCCACTCTCGGCGCGGCGCTGCGTCTGGAATCGGGGGCGCGAGTGCTCGATCTCGGCAGCGGTTCGGGGGAGATGCTGTGCACCTGGGCACGCGATCACGGCGTTATCGGCACCGGCATCGACATGAGCCGGTTGTTCACCGAGCAAGCGAAACTCCGCGCTGTTGAACTCGGCGTCACCGATCGAGTCAAGTTCATCCATGGGGATGCCGCCGGCTATGTCTCCGACGAGAAGGTCGACGTGGCCGCCTGTGTCGGCGCCACCTGGATCGCCGGGGGTGTCGCCGGCACCATCGAGCTTCTGGCGCGGAGCCTGCGCCCCGGAGGTATCATCCTCATCGGCGAGCCCTACTGGCGGCAGTTGCCGCCGACGGAAGATGTTGCCAGAGGGTGTCTTGCCGGCTCGATCTCCGACTTTCTCATACTTACGGAACTTATTGCGTCTTTCGGCCGCCTTGGCTACGACGTCGTGGAAATGGTGCTGGCCGACCAAGACGGCTGGGACAGATACGAGGCAACCAAGTGGCTCACCATGCGCCGATGGCTTGAAGCCAATCCCGGCGACGAGCTCGTGAAAGATGTCCGAGCCATGCTGACCTCGGAACCCGAGCGCTACGCCGCTTACACGCGTGAATACCTGGGCTGGGGCGTGTTCGCGCTAGTGACGCGGTGAGGGAAGGGGCTTGCCGTGAGTCGGCACAGTCACCGGAAAAGATTTTCATGCTGCCATGGCGAGGCCATGGTGATAGGAAGGTTTTTTGCGAATACTTCTTAGATGATGAACTGCATGTCCCGATAAACGGCGCAGCAGGTCAACGAACCCTGGCGCTCCCGAACCATGTCGATGCTCCGCGATAGAATGTCGTCCACCCCGACGTCGGTCCGCTCCTGATTGTGGTGGAAGAGGCCCAGGGTCTTCACTCCCGCCGTCATGGCGAGGCGCACGGCGTCGTTATAGGTGGAATGCCCCCAGGTCTGCTTGTAGTCGTCAGCCCGGAATTCGGCGTCGTGGATGAGGAGGTCGGCGCCGGCAGCGAAACCGACGTAATCGTCAAAGCCCCGGCCGCCGGGATGGATGTAGGACAGTTCGTTGTCCGTAAGAAAGACGAAGGATTTCCCATCCTCCTCGAAGCGGTATCCCATCCCCTCGTTGGGATGGCTCAGGGGGAAGGACGTCACGGTCATCTTGTTGATGGAAAAGCGGTCCCCACAGGTCTGATGGTAGGAAATCTCGCAGCGGATATTCTGATATTCGATGGGGAAATGGGGCGCCGCCATCACCTGGGAGATCAGCTCCTGGACGGAGGTCTGGGCAAAGGGGCATCCGTACATCCGTATCTCGGTGCCGGGGTAATAGATGGGCTTGAAGAAGGGAAATCCCAGGAGGTGATCCCAGTGGGCGTGGGTGAAGAACATGTTGTAGTCCCGCCGCCCCTCCACCATCAGGGCGTTGCCGAGGCGCCTGATACCCGAGCCGGCGTCCACGATGATTATATCGTCATCCTTGGTCCGGATTTCGAGGCAGGTGGTATCGCCCCCGTATTTCAGGTATTCCGGCCCCGACACGGGAATGGAGCCCCGCGCTCCCCAACAGCGGATGATCATAGAGAATCCTTTACAACGACGATGGCTGTTTTATAATCGTCTTGTCCCTTGCTTGTCAAGCTGTAATTCATGTGTATATTAGATAATACTACACAATTAAGGCCGGCTGTCCGGTCTTTTCCATTCCCGCGGATCCGGACCGGCAAAACGTGGGAGGGAGCGGCGTCAAAATCAATGACGAGACGAAAGGAGCGTTAAAACATGAAAACAACCATCGAGATACGGGGGATGTCCTGCGGGCACTGCGTGGCGGCGGTCACCGGAGCGCTGTCCGGCCTGCCGGGAGTGAAGAACGTCCAGGTAAGCATGGAGCGGGGAGAGGCAAGTTTTGACGAGGAAGCACCGGTCTCCCGGGAGCTGATCCGGAAAGTCATCACCGAGGCGGGATATGAAATGCCGTGAGGACCGCCCCGCCTTAATCCTCCCCTTGAAGAGGAGAAAATAAATTAGCGTATGAAATCAATCATATAGGAATGTATCTTTCAGATGAACAATCCCGCTGGCGTCAAACCGGAACCTCCGTACGTTGAAATCATGCCCGAGCCTCCCGATCATGACCCCCGGCGAACCCCCGCCGCGGCCGGCGGAACCAGGCCGGAAACGACGGTCTCCGTAGGGGGCATGACCTGCGCGGCCTGTGTGCGCCGCGTCGAGAAGGCCCTCCAATCCCTGCCGGGGGTGGAAGAGGCCGCCGTCAATCTCGCCACGGGCCGGGCGACCCTCCGCCACCGCCCCGACTGGGCGGGCCTGGACGAAGTGGGAAAGGCCATCACGGCAACGGGCTACGACTATTTAGGCGTCCCGGAGGAATTCCGCGTCGATCCCATCGCCGCGGTCCGGGAGGAGGAGATCCGGGATCTCAGGCGCCGGTTTGCCGTGGGCATGACCCTAAGCGTCGTGATATTCTTCGGTTCCATGCAGCACTGGTTCCCCTTCCTGGCCGCCCTGCCCCGGACGCCGCTGCTCATCGCCATGTTCATCCTCACAACCCCCGTCGTCTTCTGGGTGGGCAGCCGCTTCTTTACCGGGGCCGTCAAGGCCGCCCGGCAGGGAACCACGGATATGAACAGCCTGGTTGCCGTCGGGGCCTTCAGCGCCTATGCCTATTCCGCCCTGGCCACCTTCGCCCCGGCGCTGTTCACGGCGGCAGGCGTCATGCCCCACGTCTATTACGACGGCGCCGCCTTCATCGTCACCCTCATCATCCTGGGCCGCCTGCTCGAGGCCGGGGCCAGGGGGAAGACCTCGGCGGCCATCCAGCGGCTCATGGAACTCCGGCCCAAGACCGCCCGGGTCATCCGCAACGGCGAGGAAAGGGACATACCCATAGAAGGTATCATCCGGGGAGATCTCCTTCTGGTCCGTCCCGGCGAAAAGATCCCCACGGACGGCGTGATCGTTTCCGGGTCTTCCGCCGTTGACGAAGCCATGCTCACCGGCGAAAGCATGCCCGTCCCCAAAGAGCCGGGCCACGCTGTTTACGCCGCCACAATCAACAAAAGCGGAGCCTTTACCTTCACCGCCACGAAGATTGGCGCGGAAACGGCGCTGGCGCGGATCATTGGTCTCGTTGAACAGGCCCAGGGCGGCAAGGCGCCCATCCAGCGCCTTGCCGACCGGGTGGCGGCGGTATTCGTCCCCGTGGTTTTCGCCGTCGGTATCGCGACCTTTGTCGTCTGGTACTTTTTCATTCCCGAAGGCAGCTTCAGCCGGGCCCTCCTGAACTTCGTCTCCGTCCTGGTCATCGCCTGCCCCTGCGCCCTCGGTCTTGCCACCCCCACGGCCGTAATGGTAGGCACGGGCCTCGGGGCGGAGCGGGGCATTCTCATCAAGGGAGGCGAAGCCCTGGAAAAGGCCTGCCGGCTAACCATGGTCGTCTTCGACAAGACGGGAACCCTCACCCGGGGAGAACCGCAGATAACGGATATCCTGGCCGGACCGGGGGTATCCGAAAACGAGTTGCTCCGGATCGCCCTCGCCATTGAAGCGGCCTCCGAGCACCCCCTCGGCGTCGCTATTGTACGGGAGGGACGCCTGCGGGGCCTATCAGCCGAGGCAGTGGAGGAATTCGAGGCCGCGGCCGGTCTGGGGGCTCGGGGCCGCGTCGCCGGTCAACCCTGCTTGGTGGGCAACCGTCGCTATCTCGAAAGCGCCGGTTTTGCCGTCCGGAACTGGGGAAAGCAGGAGGAGCATCTGACCGGCACAGGTAAAACCGGCGTCTATATCGCCCGGGGCAAGGACATCATCGGCCTCATCGGCCTTTCGGACGTCCCCAGAGATACCGCCGGAGAGGCCGTGGCGACCCTTAAAGATATGGGGCTGAAGATCGCCATGATCACCGGTGACAACACCCGGACGGCCCGGGCGGTCGGAGAGGCCCTCCGGATCGACACCGTGCTTGCGGAGGTCCTGCCGGAAGACAAGGCCGCGGAAATTTACAGATTGCAGAAAAACGGCGAGGTGGTGGCCATGGTGGGGGACGGCATCAACGACGCCCCGGCCCTGGCCGCGGCCGATATCGGCATCGCCATCGGCGCCGGCGCCGACGTGGCCATGGAGGCCGGCGATATGACCCTCATGCGGGAGGATCTCCGGACCGTGCCGGCGGCCATCCGCCTGTCCCACCAGACGATGCGAATAATCCGCCAGAATCTCTTCTGGGCCTTCATCTACAACATCATCGGCATCCCTGTTGCCGCCGGGGCGCTCTACCCCTTCGGAGGCATCCTCCTCAATCCGGAATTCGCCGCCGCCGCCATGGCCCTAAGCTCCGTCTCCGTAGTGAGCAACTCCCTGCGCCTCCGCCGGGTGGTGAGGCGAGACAATGGCATCTGAAAGAGGCGCCGCCGCGATCTTCCAGCCGTTTGCCTCCCGTTGCAGGAGATAGGTCTCGACCGTTTTCCGCAACGGCAGGCCGTCCCGCTGATATGTGTCGAGGAAGCCGCTTATCCGGCGGCAAAGGAAGGTCTGGGCGGCAAGCGTTTCCGCCGGAAGCTGGTCGGGGTCCAGGGTCCGGCGGATCTCCCCGAGCATCAGGGGAAAATCCGGGGCCGTGACGGCCACCCAAGCTACGGCCCGATCAGGATTTTCCTCGATCCGATCCACCGCAAAGGAGATATGGCGCCCCACTATTTCGGCAACGAGCCCGCTCCCCAGAGAGTTCGCCTCCTTGTATTCCGCCGGGCTGCAGACGGCCCGGGAGTCGGCGGACAGATAACGATAGGCTTCCTCGGCGCGGCCGCGGCGGCGCGCGTCGAGATAGTTGACCAGCGCCTCCCGGGCCGTCAGGGTCGCCCCCTTACGAACCGACCAGAGGATAAAAAGCCCGCCTGTAAGCAACAGGGCAAGGAGGGGAATCATTGCTTCCGCGCCCGCCGTAGGTTACTCCTCCGGATCGAATTGATCCTTGCCGGCTCCACAGACCGGGCAGGTCCAATCCGCCGGCAGGTCTTCAAAAGCGGTTCCCGCCGGGACGTCATGCTCCGGGTCCCCCAGGGCGGGATCATAGACATAGCCGCAGATGGAACAGACATAACGGGACGCCGTGGTCGCCGCCGCGGCCTGCGGCTCTTCCCTTTCATAGGTCGGCGCCGTTTTCGGCGCTTTGCCCTTACGGACGGTGTGGTAATAGGAGTAAGTCATGGGCTCTTCGTTGCCGAGGCTGTCGTAATCCACCACCTCGCCGACGAAGATGGTATGGGAACCACATTCCAACTCCTGGATCACCTTTGCCTCCAGATAGGCCACGGCATGATCCAGGACGATGGGGGCGCCGGTTTTGCCCGTCTTGTACTTGGTGTTCTTGAACTTATCCGTATCCCGTCCCGATTTGTAGCCGAACAGGCCGATAAACGTCATGGGCGTCTCCTCGGCCAGGATGGATACCGAGAAAACCCGGCTGGAGGTGATATAGGCATGGGTGAGGTTTTCCTTGTTGATGCTCACGGCGATGGTGGAAGGTTCCGAGGTGACCTGGAACATGCTGTTGGCGATTTGACCGTTGAACTTGCCGTCCTGAACGGAACTGACTACGTACAGGCCGTAACTTATCTTTCGAAAGGCTTCTCTGTTCATGGCTCCCTGCTCCTGTTGTCATTTAACCGCCGGCGGGTCCCGTGGAAATCCTTATACCCGACATTCCTAAAGCATCATATGAGACCTTTGAAAAATGGCTTCGCCGCGGCTCAGAAATCTTTTTCGCCTCTGAATGGGTAACGTATAAACCTTATTCATTACCAAGCGTTAAGTTCAATCACGCAACTGCGAAAAACATTTGATTCGCCGCTTGCGAACCATGTTTCCGCAGTTATGTAAAGCTCTACATATATGAATTTCCTGCCATATACCAGCGCAAATACGACCCCCATCGGCAACCCGGCAATTCCCCACTATCCTTGCGGCGGGGAATATGATATGCCCGCGCTAAAGAAACTTTTGGGGGAGGGAGATTATGGACTGGGGAATGGAAAACCGCCTGTCGCAACTCATTCAGGCCGACGGGCACTGCTTTTTTTTACCCATCGACCACGGTTACTTTCAGGGGCCGACTTCATGTTTGGAAAAACCGGGGGAAACCATAAAACCGCTGCTTCCATACTGCGATGCCCTGTTCGTCACCCGGGGGGTCCTGCGGGCCTCCGTCAGCCCCGCGGGCAGCAAACCCGTCATCCTTCGGGTGTCCGGAGGGACCAGTGTCCTGGGAGAAGATTTGGCCAATGAATCCCTGACGACCTCCATCGAGGAAATACTGCGCCTCAATGCCGCCGCCGTGGGGATATCGATCTTCGTAGGCAGCGATTACGAACGGGAATCACTCATGAATCTGGCGGAAATTGTCAATCAATGCGAGGACTTCGGCATCCCAGTCATGGCCGTCACCGCCGTGGGCAAAGAACTGGAAAAACGGGACGCCCGCTATCTGGCCCTGGCCTCACGCATCGCCGCCGAACTGGGGGCACGGGTGGTGAAAACCTACTGGTGCAGGGATTTTGACAAAGTCACTTGCGGTTGTCCCGTACCCGTTGTCATGGCGGGCGGACCCAAGTGCGAAACCGAAAAGGAAGTCATGGATTTCGTTTACGATGGGATGCAAAACGGCGCCGTGGGACTCAACCTGGGACGAAACGTCTGGCAGCACCCTCATCCGGTGGCGATGATGCGGGCCCTGCACGGCATCATTCACGGCAACCTCAACGCCGCGGAGGCCTGGGAGCTCTTCAACGACCTCAAAGGGGAAAAGATAAAAAGCGGGAAAAAGGTGAAGGGCAAGCGATAGGGAAAGAACCATGCGCGTCGCCGTGTATTATCGCAACGATGATGTCCGGATCGAGGAGCTGACCGTTCCGGCCATCGGCCCCGGTGAGATGCTGGTCAAGGTAATGGCCAGCGGGATCTGCGGCAGCGACATCATGGAGTGGTACCGGATCAGGAAGGCCCCCCTGGTGTTGGGACACGAAATAGCCGGGACCGTCGTCGCGGTCGGCGCCGGGGTCACTGCCTACCGCGAGGGCGACCGGGTCTTCGTCTCCCACCATATACCCTGCAACACCTGCCGGTACTGCCTCCAGGGCTGTCATACCGCCTGCGAAACCCTCCACGGCACCAACTACGACCCCGGAGGTTTCGCCGAGTATTTGCGGGTTCCACGCCTCAACGTTGACCGGGGGACGTTCCTTCTGCCCGGGAACGTCTCCTTCGCCGCCGGTGCGATGATCGAGCCTTTGGCCTGCGTCATCAGGGGGCAGCGTCTGGCCCGGCTCCAGCCCGGCTGTTCCGTGCTGATCCTGGGCAGCGGCATCTCCGGAATTCTCCACGTCATGCTGGCCCGGGCTACCGGAGCGGGAAACATAATGGCCACGGACATCAGTGCCTATCGTCGGGATCAGGCCGCCCGCTTCGGCGCCGACGCCGTGGCTGACGCCCGTGACGATATTACGGACTGGGTGCGGCAGACCAACGAAGGCCGCCTCGCCGACCTGGTCATCGTCTGCACCGGAGCCCCGGCGGCCTTTGCCCAGTCCCTCCGGTGTGTGGACCGGGGGGGAACGATCCTCTGCTTCGCCACCACGGAGCCCGGTATCGATTTATCCGTGCCGATCAACGACTTCTGGCGCAACGAGATCAAGCTCATGCCCTCCTACGGCAACAGCCCCCAGGACGCCGTGGCGGCCATCGAGCTGATCCGCCTGGGTCGCGTCCCCGTAGAGCGGATGATCACCCATCGTCTGCCCCTGACGGAGGCCCAGCGGGGGTTCCGGCTCGTGGCGGGCGGCGGCGAAGCCCTGAAGGTGATCCTCCTTCCTCACGGGCCAGGGTGAGGAAGCGGGGAATTTTGACGCCTTGCCGGGACCGGAACGAGAGATGATCGGACCGGCAACCGGGGCATGGAAACAACCATATCGAGAGCTTTACATAACCGCAGAAAACTATAAATATCATGGCGCTTCAGCGCAGCCGGCATCAATGGACGGGGATGCCGACCGGCCCGGAGATGATCTCCTGAGCATATGGATGGATTAGGGCTTTTTATCCGCTACGAGGAAAAACTGATCCGGGCAGGCCTTACCGCCGACGGGGAGACGTTGCTCCTGGGCGTGGCAGCTCCCCCTCCCGCCCATTCCAACCGGAAAGATCCCCTTCCTCCTCGGCGATCCCCCGCCGGTGTCATCATCGCCCCATCTGCTCCCCTAAAACGGGGAAACGTGATGATCTGGAACCGGACGGATTCCCGGACGCCAACGCTGACGAAAACTGCCCGCCGCTTGGGTCGCGGGGCGATCCTCGCCGCCGCCCCGCCGGAGCCGTACCGGTCCGTCGTCCGCTACCTTGCCGCCTCCCCGGACGGCATCATCCGGCCTCAGGATTTTGAAACCCGGGTCTTTCTCACCGACCTGCCCGTATGGAAGACCGGCGGGGAGGAAGAGCTGACGGAAAGGTTGCGAAAGCGCCGGGCCGTCGTCGCCACGGACGGGACGATTGTCGCCACGGCCAAGAGGGATCTGGATACGGCAATTGTCATATACAGTGCCGTCTGTTTCGCTGTTTTTGTAAAATTTTTCTTCGATCTGCTGCCGCGCCCGGGGCACCGGCCGGCTGCGGATGAAACAACGGGCGCCGTGGTCGCGAAAATCTTTTCCCATACCGATGCCCCCCACCGGAGCGCCTCCCCGCCGGGAACGGCCGCCCCCCTTCCGGCCGGTCCTTTCGAGACGGACGCGGCGATCCGTACCGCCATGGCCGCTACGGGACGCAGCACCGTAACGGCGGGGCTGGTAAACGCCAGCTTCGGCAATATTTCCTATCGCCGGGGCGATGAGCTTTTCATCACCGGCCGGGGGAGCGCCCTGGACGACCTGGAGGGTGGAATCATCACCGTCCCGCTTCCGGGGCCGTCACCTCGGGACGCCGGCGCTTCAACGGAACTCCCCGCCCACCGGCGCATCGTCCTGGAAACCCCGTACCGGGCCGTTCTCCACGGCCATCCGCCGTTTTGTGTAATCCTCTCCCTGGACTGCAGGGAATACGACTGCCCCCAGCGGGGTGATTGCCACAGCTTTTGCCCCCGGGAGCGCCGGATTGCCGGCTTCGCCGTCGTCTCCGGCGAAGCCGGCGGCGGGCCCTACGGCTTGGGCCGCACCGTTCCGCCCGCCGTCCGGGAGGCCGGCGCCGCAATCGTCTATGGTCACGGCGTCTTCACCGCGGGGCGGGATGATTTTCGGGATGCATTCCGCCTTCTAAAGGAATTGGAAACGACCTGCCGAATGCTTTTCTTCCGGATGATAGAATTTTAGGTCTTGTTCAGAAGATCCCGGCCTGGCAGCCCCCGGCGAGGACACCGCCCAGTTCGCGGCACTGGGACAGGATCTCCGGCGTGACCTGTCCCCGGGAGATGACGGGATTATAGACCGGCTTGAATTTGTAGCCCAGGGCAATACGCTCGATGGCCTTGAGCGCCCCCGTACCGTCATTGCCGGCGCTGATGAACACCACATAGGGCTTGCGGAAGACCTTGTCCTGGGCAGGATAATAGGTTCTGTCAAAGAAATCCTTTATCATGCCCGACATGTACCCAAAGTTCTCGGGGGTACCCACCGCCAGACCGTCGGCGGTCAGGAGATCCTCGAGGGTGGCATCAGCGGCCCGTTTGCAGACTACCTCGGTGTCCTCGATGGCCCGGGCCCCCGCCGCCACCGCCTGGGCCATCTTTTCCGTGTTCCCCGTCTGGGTGTGATAGACAATCAAGATTCTCTTCATGAAGATATGTCTCCTGTTTCGGCAATCAAAGCTGGGAAACCTCCCGGATCTTTGCTACAATAGATCCACGGCGGCTGTCAAAGGACAATTTAATCTTCCCGACGTCAACACCGGGTTCGGGCTTCGGACCCTCCTTACCCCTTTGGACCGCTACGCCGGGAGCTGAGAAGGACGGTCTTCTTTTCGCCCTCATGCTTCCCGCTCCGGAAAGAAGTGAAGACCACGATCAGGAACCGGCGAGAGGGGGAAACGATGAACCGGTCGTCAAAGATAGGCATCCAGCGCCGGACCGGCGGTTTTCTGCTGGGCTTGTTATTGTTGATCCTCGTTCCGGGCGGGGCACATGCAGATACCGTCGGGGATAATCCCTGGAGTTTCCTCGGTTTCACCAGATACCGGGACGCCATCTTTATCGACAAGACGCGTCTGACTCGCTCCGCACCGGGCAAAGTGGTGGTGCCGGCCCTGATCAAGCCCGCCGCCGACAGCCTCTTCCGCCGTCACCTCCGGAGGGAAATCCCCACCTATAAAGAATCGTTGGAGAATTTTTATTATCTCGTCCTGGTGATGGAGTTGGACTGTCCGAAGCAGCGGCTGCGGTTTCTCGTCGTCCAGTTCCGCGACGCCGCCGACCGGGCCCTCCAGACGACATCCAACGCCCGGGCGCCCTGGAAGGCAATCAAGCCTGGAAGCCTGTGGCAGCAACTGGCCGGGGCCGTATGTCCCTGATCCTGTCACCTCGCTTTTTTCCGCGGCCGGCCGGCGGCCCGGTGGATCGATATTTTCTTCATTCCTTGGCCAACAGATCCGCCAGGGCCTCCCGGAGGGAGGGAAACAGGAAGGCGTAGCCGGCATCCTGAAGTTTATGCGGCGCCACCCGCTGGCCCTTGAGGAGGACGTCGCCGAACTCTCCCAAAACCAGTTTCATCATGAACCCCGGCACGGCCGGAAGAAAGGTGGGGGCTTTCAGAACCTCTCCCAGGGTCTTTGTAAACTTCTCATTCGTCACCGCTTCCGGAGCGGTAAAATTGACGGGCCCGTCAATCTCTCCATGCTCCATGAGAAAGAGGAATATCTCCGCCAGATCCCCCTCGTGAATCCAGGAAAACCACTGTCTTCCCGATCCCAGGGGGCTTCCCGCCCACAGCTTGAAGAGGGGCAGCATCTGAGCCAGGGCACCGCCGTTCTTTCCCAGGACGATCCCGAACCGGCAGATCACCGTCCGGACGCCCAGGCCGCGAGCCGCCAGCGCCTCCCGCTCCCAGTCGGCGGCCAGGGAGGCCAGGAAATCCGTCCCCGGCGGATTGTTTTCCGTCAGGACCTCTTCGCCGTGAAAGCCGTAATAGCCCACGGCGGAGGTGCTGAGGAGGAGCTTTCCCTCCCCGCTGCCCCTTCCCAGGGCCTCGACCAGATGACGGGTGGTGAGGATGCGGCTGGAACGCAACTGTTTCTTCCGTGCATCGTTCCAGCGGCTGAAGATTGAGGCCCCGGCCAGATTGACAATTACGTCATGATCTGCGACCCGCTCCTGCCACAGGCCGCGCACGGCGGGGTCTCCGATGACCACCTCCGCCCCGGCGGGGATGGACCGGCGTGATTCCCCCGGCCGGGTGAGAATCCGGACCTCATGGCCGGCTTCCAAAAGGGTCCCGGTCAGGTTAGCGCCGACGAAACCTGTTCCTCCCGTCATGAATACCTTCATCGTCTCCTCCTCTCTCCGGGTATCGAAACTTGTGTTTTATCGACCCAGCCCGCAGCCGCGGGCGGGACCATCACCTATAAGCACTATGTCCCGTAAGGCAATCGCCCCGGCTTCCTTCAGGCCTCCTCGTAATACGCCGCGGCGACCCCTTCCAGCAACTGGTACTTTTCCGCCCGGAAGACCAGGAAGTCCGCATCGGGATGGGCAAGGAAGTCCGCAAGGTGGGGATGCCGCTCAAGAAGGAGGGCCCGTATCGCGCCGCTTTTTTCCCCCGGCGCCGCTTTTTCCATCACCCCGGCGATGGTAAGGGCCTTGGCCCGCGGCCGGCTCTCGCCCCGATCCGCCTCCCGGGAATCGATCAGGAGGCTGACACCGGGATTATTATTGATATTTCTCGCTTTTTTGGTATTTTTGTGGGTGGCCATGTAGATCTCCCGGCCGTCTTCCGAGGCGGCATAGGACATGAGGGAACAGTGGGGCTCCGTACCGGCCACCGTAGCCAGGACGCAGACGTCGTGGTTCTTGATCATGGCGATGATTTTCCCGTGCATTTTTATATCCTCCTGTAGGCATGGTGGTTTTCATGAAGTCCACACCGTTGCTCGTTATCATATCCAAAACGACGGCAAGGGAAAAGTAGTTTTTACTTGTGACGCCGTTCTTCCAAGATCTGTTGATCGCGAACCGCCGGATTCAGTCTCACTTCCTCCAGAAACCCGGCATGAGCATGACGATGATCGTGTAGATCTCCAAGCGCCCCAGGAGCATGCAGAAGATGAGGAGCCACTTGCCTGGGAAGGGCACCCCGGAGAAGTTGTCCATGGGGCCCACGCTGCCCAGACCGGGACCCACGTTCCCCAGGCAGGTGGCCACGGCGGAGATCGAGGAGATCATGTCCAGCCCCAAAGCCGCCATCGCCACCGTGGCGACGATGTAAATCCCCACGTAGAGAAGAAAAAATCCCCAGATGCTTCGCATGATGGTCTGGGGAACGGGTATCTCCCCTAATTTCACCACGGTAGTGGCATGGGGATGGATGATGCGGAAGATCTCCAGATAGCAGTGCTTGATCAACAGGACGATCCGCATGATCTTGATGCCGCCCCCCGTGGATCCGGCCATGCTCCCCAGGAACATGCAGAGCAGGAGGAGCTGCTGGGACAATACCGGCCACTGCTCGAAATCCGCGGTGACGAAACCGGTGGTGGTCATGATGGACACCACCTGGAAGGCGGCATAGCGGCAGGCTTCGAAGATCCCCTTGTAGATCGCGGCTCCGTAGAGATCGATGGTGATCACCAGGATGATCGCCGCGGTGATGAACAGATAGGAGCGAAATTCCGGATCCCGGAAGAACTGCCGGACATTTCCTTTCACCAGCTTGTAATGCAGGGAGAAATTCATCCCCGCCACGAACATGAACAGGAGGATGACGAAATCGATATAGACGCTTTGGTAGTGGCCGATGCTGGCGTTTTTGGGGGAAAAGCCGCCGGTGGGCATGGTGGTGAAGGTATGGCAGATGGAATCGAACCAGTTCATCCCCCCGGCCATGAGGAGGAAAATTTCGATGATGGTGAGGACGATGTAGATCTTCCAGAGGGCCTGGGCGGTATCGGAGATCCGGGGAGTCAGTTTGTCCACCACGGGACTGGGGGTTTCGGCCTTGTAGAGCTGCATGCCTCCGATGCCGAGAAAGGGGAGGATGGCAATGGAAAGGACGATGATCCCCATCCCTCCCAGCCACTGGGTCTGGGCGCGCCAGAAGAGGATGCCCGGGGGTAGGGCTTCGATATCCTTCAAGATGCTCGATCCCGTGGTCGTCAATCCGGAGATGCTCTCGAAATAAGCATTCGTAAAGTCGGGAATCGTCGCGGAAAGCAGATAGGGCAGCGTCGCCGCCAGACCCGCGGCCAGCCAGCCCAGGGTGACTATGGCCACCCCGTCCCGATGGCTCAGATAGAAGTCCTCCTGTCCCCGGGTTCGGAAAAAGACCCCGCCCCCGGCGCCGCAGGTCAGCAAAAGAGAACCCAGGAGGGCCGGGGCGCTGCCGTCGCCGTAGTAGAGGGCCACGCCCAGGGGCGCCGTCATGGACAGACCGATGCAGAACAACAAAACGGCCACCAGATAGGCGATGAGGCGATAATTCATCAAAAATACTCCAGCTTTACGGTCAGCAGTTCTTCCAGTTTGGGAAGGACCTGCTGGAGGGCGAAGATGATGATCCGGTCATGGGGAAGGACGATGGTGTCACCCTGGGGGATAATGATCTCCTCGCCCCGGACGATGGCGCCCAGGATGGCGCCGGGAGGGAAGTTGACCCGGCACAGGGGGGTGTTGACGATATCCGAGGTTTCCAGGGCCTCCGCCTCGATGGCCTCGGCCTGTTCCTCCCGCAGGGGCGCCACGGACAGGATCCGGCCCCGGCGGATGTACTGGAGGATGGCCCGCACCGCCGCCATGCGGGGGTTGATGACCGTATCCAGCCCCACGGCGGAGACCACGGACATATAACTCAGCTTGCTCACCCGGGTGATGCTGCGCCGGGCACCCAGTTCCTTGGCCAGCAGGGAGATCAGGACATTGCTCTCCTCGTCCCCCGTCACGGCGATGATCAGGTCCATCGCTCCGGCATTTTCCTCCCGGAGGAGGTCCCGGTCGGCGCCGTCGCCCCGGATCACAATCACCCGCTTAAGGATGCCGGCCAGCTTTTTACATCTTTCGCCGTCCTGATCGATGATCTTGACGTTCAGGCGCCGCTCGTCCAGGGCTTTGGCGATGGCCATCCCCGTCTCCCCCGCCCCGACGATGATGATGTTTTTCATGGGCCGGTTCGCCATGTTGAACTGGGCCAGGGAGTCCCCCATCTCGGTCTTCTTCATGACGAAATAGACCAGATCGTGGGGCTGGATCGTATCCCGGCCGCTGGGGATGACGATCTTGTGGCCCCGGACGATGGCCCCGACCAGGAGATTGCCCTCATAGGCCTTCAAATCACTGAGCTTTTTCCCGGCCAGGGGCGAGTCACCGGAGATGAGAAAGCTCACCATCTTCACCTTGCCGCCCACGAAATCGATGACCTCCGAGGCCCCGGGGACTTCCATGAGGCCCAGGATCGTCTCCACCATCATGTCCCGGGTGTTGATGAGGAGATCCACCCCAAGGAGGTCCTTGCTGAACAGCGACTGCTCCTGAAGATACTCCCGGTTGCGAACCCGGGCCACCTTGACCATATGACGGTTGAGATTCCTTGCCAGCAGGCAGGCAATCAGGTTCGCCTCGTCGCTGTCCGTGGCGGCCACCAGCAGTTCCGCCTCCTCGATGCCTACGGAGCGGAGGGCATGAGGACTCGTTCCCGACCCCAGAAAGGATTGCACGTCGAGATTCTCGTTGATCCTCCGGATCTTGGCGGGATCCTGGTCGATGAGGACCACTTCCTGGTTCTCTTCGGACAGTTTCTTCGCAATGTGATAGCCGACCTCGCCGGCACCTATGATGATGACCCGCATACCGCCCTCCCGCAATCCCTTAGGTGCCTTCTTATATACAACAAAACAGTGAAAAAGTCCTGATCTTTACATGCCGGGCATTTTCGGGTATGGTGGGTTCGTTCGTTATTGACTCTCCAGTCCGGAATGAATATTTTACGGGTCAGCAGAGGTTCTCATGTCCAAAGAGAAATTCCCCATGACGCCGGCCATGAGGGAACTGAAAAGCCATGAGGCGGTTTTCCGGCTCTTGACTTATAAATACGTGGACCGGGGCGGAACCCGGATCTCCGCCCGGGAGTTGGGCGTGGACGAGCACATGGTCATCAAGACCCTGGTCATGGAAGATGAAGGCGGCCGCCCCCTGATCGTCCTCATGCACGGCGACCGGGACGTTTCGACGAAATCCCTGGCGCGGATTATCGGTGTCAAGGCAATCAATCCCTGCGATCCCAAAGTCGCGGAGCGGCATACAGGCTACAAGGTCGGGGGCACCTCACCCTTTGGAATCAGAAAGCGACTGCCCGTCTATATCGAGGAGACGATCCTCTCTTTGCCCCTCATCCTCATCAACGCCGGCCACCGGGGAATCCTGGCGGAAATGAACCCTGCGGAACTCAGCCGGATCCTGCGCCCCATCCCGGTGCAGGCGGCAATAGAAAGGTGAGCCCGTCGATGCCCGGATCGGACGAACAGATCATCGTTCGCTGTTTGAATTGCGGGACGAAAAACCGCATCCCCAGAGAACGGATGCAGGACCGCCCGACCTGCGGCAAATGTCGGGCGCCCCTGGATGACATGATCATCCGCTGTCTGAGCTGCGGGACGAAAAACCGCATGCCGGAGACGAGGCTCAACGAACGACCGCTCTGCGGCCGGTGCGGCACCCCGTTGGTCGTCGGCGGTGATGCCGGCCAACCCTTCGACATTACCGACGCCGCCTTCACCCGCGAGGTATTGACGGCGCCCGGAACCGTGATCGTGGATTGTTGGGCCCCCTGGTGCGCCCCATGCCGGACGGTGGCGCCCCTCCTCGAGGAATTGGCGGCGAAATACGCCGGGGGAGTCCGGATCGCCAAGCTCAACGTGGATGAAAATCCCGTCACCGCCGCCCAATTCGACATCCGCAACATCCCCACCCTGCTTTTCTTTCGGGATGGCAAGCTCCTCAGCCGCGCCGTCGGCGCCCTTCCCAAGGAAGAGATCGAACGCCGCCTCCTGGCGGTCATAAAACCGAACTGATCACCCGAAAGGAAAGGCCCATGCCGGTCGTCTATACCTGCCGCATCTTCAAGGTCCTGGAAGAAGAAGTCACCCTGCCCAACGGCCACCGCTCCCGCCTTAATTGGATCGACCACAACCCCTGCATCGCCGTGGTCCCCCGGGACGGAAATGGAGATTTTATTTTGATTCGTCAGTACCGCCATGCCACGGGCGGTTACCTGCTGGAAATTCCAGCGGGAAACATGGACCGGGGGGAAACGCCGGAGCTTTGCGTCCAAAGGGAATTGCGGGAGGAAACGGGTTATCGCGCCGGCTGGGTCACCAAACTTTTCGAGGGTTATCTCCTCCCCGGCTACGGCAACGAGTATATGCATTTCTATCTGGCCGAGGACCTGGAGGCGGCCCCCCTTCCTCCCGACGCCGACGAAGACATCGCCATCGTCAGGGTATCGCCGGCGGAGATCCAAAAGCTGCTGTTCGGCGGCTCCATCCGGGATGTTAAAACGGCCCTGGGCCTCACCCTGGTCCTTCAGCGGTAGAGTTTGTCCCGCCGTTCGAGCTCGATCTCCAGTCGTTTCAGGGAGTCGATGTTGTTCCGGAGCCGGTCGTTTTCATGGCGCAGGGTCTGATTTTCCTGTTGCAGCCGGGCGGCATCCGCACGTCCCTTTTCAAGTAGGGAACGCAGTTCCTGCCGCTCCCTTTCCAACTCCGTTTCCCGGGCGGCCGCGTCCCGCTGGTCCGCCTGTACCCGGTTGCGGAGGTCCTGCAACTCTTTTTGGAGCTGTTGCTCTTCGTTCAGGAGGCGGAGATACAGCTCGGCATAACCACGCCATTTGCTTTTGGGATATTGTTCCATTAACAGGATAAATGCCTGCCGTGCTATTGCCTCATCCTTTGGTCTTTCCACTCCCCGGAGCCGCTCGTACCCCTCCTGGAACAGGGCGGTATCGGACTGGAATCGGGCCGCCAGGCTTCCCGGGGGCGGCGGCGGTCCTTTCGCCGCACAGGCCCCCAGGAAGATCACCACCGCGGTTAGCAGCAGAGGCATCAGGGGGCGACAAAAAGATTGTCCTGTAATATCTTTTAATTTCATGGCTTTTGCCGTTGTTTTTTCCCGGTCAGCCTGGCATGTCTTCCCTGTGGACAAATTTGCTGCCGGCCAGGGATTTGCCGTAATTTTTCACCTCCGCCGCCACCTTGGCCATCTCCAGGGGATTATGATACTGCGAACCGTCGTCGCTGACGATGGAGATCGTGATGGTGATCAGGGGGAATTCCTGAAGCCGCCCCTGGCGGTCCTTGGCGAGGATGAAACCGCGCCGGCGATCTTCTTCGCTGTAAAACCTCCGGACCCGTTCGTCGAATTCCGCCACGATAAAGCCGCAGAGCCCTTCCGCTCGTGCCGACTCCGTGATAAGGATAAAGTCATCCCCGCCGATATGACCGATGAAATCCCCGACCTCGCCCCGAATCCGCCTCCCTTCTTCGAGAATCACCGCCACCTCCTTGATGACCTCGCTGCCCCAGGCATATCCATAATGATCGGCAAAAGGCTTGAAGTTATCAAGATCGAGATGACAGAGGGAAAACGGCTTCTTTAGTCCCAGGCGGCGGCTGATTTCCTGCTCGATGGCCAGATTGCCCGGTAGTCCCGTCAGGGGGCTGGCATCGATGTTCATGGCCTCCAGGACCTTGAGGCGTTTGGTCATGGTATTGAACGCCGCGGCGAGGCTGCAGATTTCGTCTTCCCCCCGGACGTCGATCTCCCGGTCGAAATTACCTTCCGCGACCTCTCCCGTCGCCGCTTCGAGTTTTTGCAACCGCCTGGATATATTAAAGGTTATGACAGCAGCCAAAATCATGCCCACCAGAAGGCTGGCCACCGCCAGGGCGATGGTCATGCGGCTTGCCTCCAGGGACTTGACGTTTATGGCCTTCATCCGGCTGTCGATGTTCTTCTCCGTCTGGACCTGGAGGGCCCGCAGGGCCAACCCCATCTTTTCCATTACCCGGCGTCCCTCGTGTGACGACAGGGCCGCCGCTTCCTCGAGGCGATCTTCTTCCACCAGGACGGTCTCGCGCGCAAAGATCTCCGCGTATTGCTTGGCCAGCGAGGCCAGGGCGGCGATGGCCGGGACCTGCTCCGGCGGGGCCTCTGCCTTGAGTTTTTCTGTCTGGGATTGAAAATCCCCGCTCCGGGTCCAAAAGATGTCCGCCAGTGATGGGTCTTTGAGGATCAGATACCTTTTTTCCACCCCTTCCCAGGCTAACAGGGCGTCCATCATCTTCTTTTCCAGATCGAGGAGGCGGGCATCCTGATGGATCATCCTGTCGGCCAGGCTGTTCAGGGAGCGCAGATGTCCCACGGCATAGGCGCTGGCCACAACGGTGAGAAGAGCCATCGCGAGATAACCGAGGAACAGTTTGCGGCGGATATTGAGAATCATTTAGGTCTGGGCATCATTGCCGGCACACTCAGCGTTTCCAGGAATTGAGGGCGGCGATGACGGCTTTCACGGCTCCGTCGATGGAAACGACCCGCATGTTGATGACCAGGTCATAGTGGGCGGGATCCTTGACGTCGGCATTGAAGTATTTGCGGATGAAGGCCTCCCGGTCTGCATCCACTTTGATGAGATAGCGCCGGGCCTCGTCTTCCGTAGTGCGGGTAGCATTTTTGCTCCGCAGGTCGAAGGGGCCGATGATCCGCACCCGGAAGGTGTTTTCCTGGGGCAGGATATAGTTGGCCCCCCGGCCAAGGATCACGGCATTCCCATGACGGCCGATGGTGCCGATTACCTTGGTGAGGTGGTGCAGGTACTGATCCGGCCAGAGGTGCCGGGTTTCAAAAAGCGAGGTCAGCCAGTCATCCCGCTTGGTAACTTCCTTTTCATCGAGGGAGCAGATGACCCTCTCGCTCATTTCGACGCTTTCCGCCACCATCTGGATGATCTTGCCGCCCATGAGATCGAAGCCCAGCTCTTTGGCCAGTTTCTGGGCGATCTTGGTGCCTCCGCAACCGGATTCCCGGGAAACGGTTATGACCGGACCCTCCTTGGCCTTTTCCTTTTTTCTCTCGGTCCCGGCCAGGCGCCACTTTCCCAGTTGTTCCTCCACCAGCGATTCCGCCGAACGCATCGATTTTCCTCTCATCGCACGACCCTCCTTTGTTTGATTGCTTTTCTTTTGTCCCTTCAGAAGCTGTACAGTTTCTCCCCCGAAATGACATTGAAATTATTCTTCCGAAGGACTTCGATGGCGGCGTCGGAATCATCGAAACGGAAGATGATCACGGCGTTTTCCCCGCTTTTCTCCACGAAGGCGTAGAGATACTCGACCAGGATATTGTCGTTTTTAAGCACCGCCAGGATGCCGTGGAGACCGCCGGGGCGATCCGGCACCTCGACGGCGACAACGGTGGTCCGGCTGACCCGGAATCCATTGTCCCGGAGGACCCTGCTGGTGGTATCCACATTGTTGACGATAAGGCGGAGGATGCCGAAATCCGTGGTGTCCGCCAGGGACAGGGTGCGGATGTTGATGTTCGCCTCTTTTAGTATCCTCGTCACCTCCTCCAGAGAACCCGGCTTGTTTTCCAAAAACACTGATACCTGTTCGACTTTCATGGGTTTTACCTCCCCGTCAAATCTGTCGTTTATCGATCACCCGGCTGGCTTTGCCCTCGGAACGTTGGATAGACTTGGGCTCCACCAGCTTGATCTTCGCCGTGATGCCGAGAAAGTCTTTCAAATCCTTACTGATGCGTCTTTCGATCTTCTGGAGGACCCGCACTTCGTCGGCATTGGAAAAGAGGGCGTCGCTCACCTCCACCTGCACCTCCAGGGTATCCAGGGTGCCCTCGCGATCGACGATAAGCTGGTAATGGGGCTCTACGCCCTGGATGCCCACAAGAACCGCCTCGATCTGGGAGGGAAACACGTTCACCCCCCTGATAATAAGCATGTCATCGCTCCTTCCCTCGACCCTATCCATGCGGAAATGGGTCCGCCCGCATCGGCACGGGGCGGTGATCAGCCGCGAGATGTCCCGGGTCCGGTAACGGATCAGGGGAAAGGCCTCCTTGGTCAGGGTGGTGAAAACGATTTCACCCGTCTCTCCCGGCGGCAGGACTTTGCCCGTGTCGGGGTCGATGGTTTCCACCAGAAAGTGGTCTTCGAAGACGTGCATTCCCTCCCGGCCTTCCTGGCATTCCATGGCCACCCCGGGACCCATGATCTCCGAAAGTCCGTAAATATTCAGGGCCATGATATCCATGACGCTTTCTATCTCGTCACGCATCTTGTCGCTCCAGGGCTCGGCGCCGAAGATCCCGACCCGGAGCTTCAGGGCCCGCATATCCACCCCCATGGCCCGTCCCTGCTCGGCCAGATTCAGGGCATAGGAGGGGGTGCAGCAGATGGCCGTGGGCCCGAAATCCTGGAGGATCATGAGCTGCCGCTTTGTATTGCCGCCGGACATGGGAATGACGCTGGCCCCCAGTTTCTCCGCTCCGTAGTGGGCGCCCAGACCACCGGTGAAGAGGCCGTAGCCATAGGCATTGTGGATGATGTCGTTCTTGGTCAGTCCCGCCGCCACAAAGCACCGCGCTACGAGTTCCGACCACGTTTCGATGTCCCGGTGGGTATAGCCCACCACGGTGGACCGTCCGGTGGTTCCCGAAGAGGCGTGGAGCCGCACGACGCTGCTCATGGGAACGGCGAAAAGACCGAAGGGGTAATTGTCCCGAAGATCCTGTTTGGTGGTGAAGGGAAGGCACTGCAGATCACTGATCGTCCGAATGTCGTCCGGCGTCGCCCCGGCGGCATCGAAAGAGCGCTTGTAGAAGCCCACGGTGTGATACACCCGCTGCACCACCTGCTGAAGCCGCTTGAGTTGCAGGGCTTCCAGGGCTTCTCTGGGCAGGGTTTCAAATTCCTCGTTGTAGATCATGGGACCATCCTCTCCTGTTTCATTGTTTATGATTATATAGCAAAAGACGCCCCCCCGGGCAAGGGGGAATCATTTCGGCCCCAGGATGATCACGAAAAAATCGGAACCCAATTTGCGTCCGGACCGGATAATGGGAAATGTCTCGTTGAAAGCTTGATCAAGCTTGTGGCAGCGTGATCAGATACCGGAAGGTTTCCCGGCCGGCTTTGGCCTCAGCTCAAGAATCATGGTCTTTTCCAGCTCAAGCCGCTGACGTTCAAAGGCGCTCGCATCCTCCAAAGGCAACAGCTTGATCATATTTCCAAATGAAATCAGAACCTTGGCAAATGGTTTGGGCAAAAGAAACTTATCCCAACTGTTGAAATACCAGGCCCGGTCGGCAGAGGTGTAAAAAGGGGTAATGACCGCATCGGCGGCATGGGCAAGCTCGATCACACCTGCCTTCACAATCCCCGCCGGCCCCCGGGGTCCATCCAGAATATGGCCGGCCAGCCCGGTAAGGCTCAAATGGTCGATCATTTTTCTCAAGGCTTCCTTCCCGCCCCTTGAAGAAGACCCCCGCACCGCATGCCAGCCGCTTCTTTCGGCGACATCCGCGATGATCTCGCCATCGGAACTCTTACTGATCATGAGCGCCGGTTTGAAGTCGCGGTAGTTCTGGAAATGTCCGATGGCGGCAAAGAATTGCTGGTGCCAGGTACATAACACGACCCGGCCGCCGCTCCGGAGATGGTCCATCCATCCTTTTTCATTTTCGACCCGTACCCTGAGCGTCAAGCTGTAAAGCCGAATAAAATGGTAGAGGAGAGAATGAAACCATCTCGTTCTGAAGAGTATCCGAAGTTTTGAGGGCATGGGCAAAATCCCTTCTCTACCCAGGTCGTCACCGTCCTTAACGGACGTCAATGACCCCAGGAGCGTTGTCCCGCGGGCGGCAACGTCCGCGGCGAGGACTTTCCGCACCGGTGGCCCTGGGGAGAGAATGATCTTCCCCCCTTGTGGTTGTCGGAAGTATTTCCGGCCCCGGTCCGGCCAGGACGGATGTCCGCGATATCCCGCTTATCCGGCATGACCATGGTGGTAAGGCCGTCAACGCGGTGATAGGTCAGTTTGTCTCCCAGGGATCTTTTTAACGCCTGCGCCAGTTCCATGTCCTGACCGGTAACAAACGTAAAGGCTTCGCCGGTTCCAGAGGCGCGGCCCGTCCGGCCGATGCGATGGGTATAGGCATCCAGCGTCGCCGGCATGTCATAATTGATAACATGCGAGATGCCGGCCACATCGATACCCCGGGCGGCGATATCGGTGGCCACCATGATGTCGTAACGGCCGGCACGGAAGCCGTCGATGGCCTGTTGCCGTTTCTGCTGGGTCAGGTTGCCGTGGAGAGAAATGGCCTTGTATCCCGATTTGCCAAGCTGGCCCGCCACGCTCTTTGCACGCGATTTCGTACGCGTGAAGACCAGAACGGAATCCCTGTGCGTACAATCCAGTATTTCTCTGAGCAGCGCCGTTTTCACGTCCATGGGTACGGGATAAAAACGGTGCGACACGCTCTCTACGGGCGCGTTGGGTCCTATTTTAATGTGCAGCGGATTTTGCAGGAGATCATCGGCCAGTTTTTGGATGTCCGCGGGCATGGTGGCGGAGAAAAGCAGCGTCTGACGACGGCCCGGAAGGCGCTTTACGATCCGCCGGATATCCGGCAGAAAGCCCATGTCGAACATGTGATCCGCCTCGTCGAGGACCAGGACCTCGATCTTGGACAGATCCAAGGTGCCGCGGTCAATGTGGTCCAAGAGTCGCCCCGGGCATCCGGAGATGATGTCGATCCGATCACGGAGGAGCTTGATCTGTCCATTGATATTGACGCCACCGTAAATGGAGGCGCTCTTGAGGCGGGTCTTCCGGCCCAGCAAACCGATGACCTTATGGGTCTGCTCACTGAGTTCCCGGGTCGGGGCGATGATCAGGGCGCGGACCGGACCGTGCTGTCCCGACATCAACCGCTGCAAAATGGGCAGGACAAAGGCGGCCGTTTTTCCCGTACCGGTCTGGGCAAGCCCCATGACATCACGGCCGGCCATAATCGGCGGGATGGATTTTTCCTGTATAGGCGTCGGCACGGTGTAGCCCATAGACTGCACTTCGGCCAGCAATTTCGTGTGTAAAGCAAACTCTTCAAATCTCATTTTTTCTTTTTCCTTCTGTTTTCAATTATTAGTGACGCATGAATCCATGGTTGAACGGCTGGGAAGTATTCCAGACCCCGCTTCACAGGCTCGCAGGACGCCGGAAAATCGGGATACAACCCGCATCTATGGATGGATTCTTTTACGATGAGCCGGATTTCCTGCCGAAGTTTCTGGAAAAAGAAAAGAGGGAAGGTAAATAACTATCGCGATCACGGGATACCGTTTACAGGTCTATCCTGAAAATAGCAAGGAATATTTTCGGGTTTCCTCCTGGGAGCTTCGCTGTAACTCTCAATTCAGGCTTATTTGGCTTGCCATCGGACCATGCGGTTTTGAATCCGGGGGCGGCTCCATTGCCGGGCTTCGAGAAAGGCGGCGGCCAGACGCCGGCATCATCACCGGGCCTGGGGGCGGCGAACCCGGCGCCACAGACGGATCAGGTGCACCGTCACCACGGCGACGATCAGGCGTGGGATGTAGAGCCAGAAGGGACTAAGGCCCAAAGAGATGAACAGAGGCGGATCTTCCACCATGGAATGATTGATGCCGATGGACAGATGGAGGATCTCCAGTTCGTCCTTCGAGAGGTGCTCCGCCTTCGCCTCCTCGACGATCACCGCGCCGCCGTAGGCCAGCCCGAAGACGATGGCCGTCATCCAAAGGAGCCCCATCTGGGCATCCAGTCCCATCACCCGGAGGAGCGGGGAAAACAGGCGGACTATGTACTTGATCCAGTCGAGAAACTTCATCGTCTCCAGCAGGGTCATGATCCCCATGATAATGAGGAAGATCTTGCCGCAGAGGACCGCCGTGGTCTGGAACCACTGGCGGAGCATGTCCGTGAGGGTGAGGGCGGGGGAAGGATCCGACGCGTCAATTCCCGTCGATGGTGCGGCCGGTGAACCGGGAGCGTTGCTTGCGGGGATGGGAGGCCCGATCGCCGGTATTTTCGTGTTCGTGGCGCCGGCAGGCACACTGGCGGCCGGCGACGGTGAAGTCGTAACGACCATGGGCTCACGCCGGGCCGCTTCAGCCCCGGCCTCAGCGGCGATCCTGTCGGCAGCCGGCGGTGCCGGCGGCGGGGAGACGGCGGGAGCGCCGGCCACCCAGGGACCGATGATCATGACCGTAAGGGCGGCCGTCACAATGCGGAACAGCGTGGCCTTCACGGGGTGGATGCCCGACTGGCCCTGGATGACCCCCTCCTGAATAAGGTTGTGGGCCATAAGGAGGAAGACGCCGATGAGCGTCATCTGGCCTTCCGTGAGGGGTAAGAGGACCATGGCCGCGATCCCGCCGTAGATGTTGGCCAGCATCCCGATGATCAGGGGGAGGGCGGCGGCGGCGGGAAGATGGAGGAGGCTCATTGCCGGCGTGAGGAGGAAATCGAGCTGCCGGAGCCAGCCGCTCCATTCCAGGAGCGCCGTGAGCAAAGAAATGGGCAGGACGATCTTCATCATCCAGACGAACCCGCTCCATCCCTTGCGCATCCCCATGAGCATCCCCGTGCGGACCAGGGCGCCGTATTTCATCTCCCCTTCGGCCATGGCCAAACAACCTCGCTCCCCGCCCGCCTTCCCTCGCCTCCGGTGGGGCGGTGATTCACCGTCGGCATATCCGGGTTGCTTACCAGATTTGTTGCCTTCCCCGCAATCAACTCCTTTTCGCGTTGACAGAAGCGATTTTTCATAATAACCTCCCCGGACGTCGTTTTTTATGCCAATATCCGCGCCATGACGGATAGTTGCATGTTGCGCCATACCAATCGGGGCATGGGGTGAAGTTCCCTCCCGATCGACAAGCGCCGGCACAAAACGCCTGAGAGGAAAGAATAATCCTTTTGCGACGGGCGGGGAAGGATAATCGCCATGACCACTAAGACGAGGAGTATATTCATCACTGAAAAAGACATGGAGCGCTTGGAATCCATGGTGGCGGGAGCGGGAAACCATCCCAACATCACAAAACTCCGGGAGGAGTTGGAGCGCGCCGTGGTTGTCCCGTCCGCGGAGATTCCCGCCGATGTGGTGACCATGAATTCCCGGGTCGTCTTCCGGGAGATGGAAACGGGAGAAGAAATGGAGGTCACCCTGGTTTATCCCTCCCAGGCCGATGTGAACCGGGGACAAATCTCCATCCTGGCGCCGGTGGGCGCCGCCCTTTTGGGTCTGAGCGCCGGCGACGAAATTCAATGGCCCCTTCCCTCGGGGAAGAAGCGGACTTACAAAATCATCAGCGTCCTGTACCAGCCCGAGGCGGCGGGTAACTACGACCTGTAGCAACGTCCGGAGGCTTGAGGCGGACCTTAAGAAACAACCGCAGCACGGCGGGCGGATCCTTTTTCCGCCTGTCGCCCGCTAACTCCCTGCCGCCTTGGACCGGCGCCACCGCCGGCGGGGCCGCGGCATCAGGTCCGGCGGCAGGACGATAAGGAGGATTGCCATTCCCGACTTCAAGAAATATCTGGAGAATATACGGGCGGGGAAAAAGGGATTGAATCCCTTCATGGATTTTATCGGTATTGAACCACTGGAAATCAAAGATGGTTTTGCCAAATTTCGCCTCCCGGTACGTCCGGAATACCTGCAGGGCGCAGGCAAGCTGCAGGGCGGTCTGATGGTAGCCCTGGCGGACGAGGCTATCGCCCATGCCATGGTCACCACCCTGAACGACCGGGAAGGTTTGACCACCATCGAGTTGAAAAGCAACTTTCTGGCGGCGGTAAGTTCCGGCGCGGTCACCGCCACGGCCAGGGTGTTCAAAAAGGGCCAAAGCCTCATCATCGGCGACTGCCTACTCACGGATGACGATGGCCGGAATGTCTGTCGGGTCTCCGCGACCTTTCTTTTGCTCCAGGAAAGGCCGCTAAACAATAACCATCAGGATTGATTCATTATTATTCCGGCCATTTCCACCCGTACGCCATTATTCGGAAGCCCGGGCGATCACCGGTGACCGAAACGGGGACGGACGGACGGTATCACCGCCGGCCATCCGATCCGAAGGGGTGGATTCGCTTTTCATTTACGATACAATTTTGTTCGTATCTTCACCAATAAGACAATCATGTCCCATATCCGGCGTGGCGCCTTCCCGGTTTCTTTTAAATATTACCAAATATAATCAATAACTTAGTTATCTTAAAATCCCCCTGGCATACTCCTTGATGTTCCCGGGTTATCCTTAACCGGGAAATCTCTTGTCAGGAGGCGCCTTATGAACACCGGCGATACGGCGTGGGTAATGTTATCCACGATCCTCGTCTTTGCCATGACCATCCCGGGACTGGCCTTTTTTTACGGAGGGCTGGTCCGCCGGAAAAATGTCCTTTCCGTCCTCATGCAATGCTTCATCATCATGTGCGTAATCTCCCTCCAGTGGGTCCTGTTCGGCTATTCCCTGTCCTTCGGTCCCGATACGGGGCAGGGGATCATCGGCAGCCTGGAGTGGGCTGGTCTCCATCGTGTGGGGGGGCAGCCCAATGGCGATTACGCCGCTACGATCCCTCACAGCGTCTTCATGATCTTTCAATGTATGTTCGCCGTGATCACCCCGGCCCTGATGATCGGCGCCTTTGCGGAACGGATGAAGTTTTCCGCCTTCCTGGTCTTCACGATCCTCTGGACGACGCTCGTCTATGATCCCCTGGCCCACTGGGTTTGGGGGACCGGGGGGTGGATGAGGAGCCTCGGCGGCCTGGATTTTGCCGGCGGCATTGTCGTCCATGCCAGTTCCGGGGTGTCGGCTCTGGTCCTTTGCATCCTCTTGGGAAAGCGGCTGGGCTACCAAAGGACCCCTTTCCGGCCGCACAACCTCCCGTTTACCTTCCTGGGCGGGGCGCTGCTCTGGTTCGGCTGGTTCGGCTTCAATGCCGGCTCCGCCCTGGGGGCCAATGACCTGGCGGCCAATGCCTTCGTGGTCACCCATGTCGGTACGGCAGCGGCGGGACTGACCTGGGCGCTTATCGAATGGCAGCAGCATGGCAAACCCACCATCCTGGGCGCCGTCACGGGGGCGGTGGCGGGTCTGGTGGCGATCACACCGGCCTGCGGGTTCGTAAACCCCATGAATGCCATCTTCATCGGGATTGTTGTCGCTTTCGTCTGCTATGTCGCGGTTACCGCGATCAAAGCCCGCCTCGGCTACGACGATGCCCTGGACGCGTTCGGAGTCCACGGGGTCGGCGGCATCTGGGGTACCATCGCCGTGGGCCTCTTTGCGGAAAAGGCGGTCAACGCCGCCGGAGCGGACGGGCTCTTTTTCGGCGGGGCGCAACTCTGGCCCCAGGTGGTCATGGCCGTCGCGGCGCCCCTCTACGCCGTGATAATGACCATCATCATCTACAAAATCGTGGACGCCTTGATGTGTGTCCGGGTCAAAGAAAGGGAAGAGAACATCGGCCTCGACCTGACCCAGCAGAGCGAAGCCGCCTATACGGTCATCGAATGAAAGCCGGCGCCCGCCATGGCAAAACGAGGCACTTAGAAACAATATGATCGATATTATTCGGGAAAAGGAGCCGCACCATGAAATACATCATCGCCATAATTCAACCCCATAAGTTAGATGAAGTGATGGCCGCCCTGGAAAAGGTGGAAATACCCCTGGTGACGGTGTCCAACGTCCTGGGCCGGGGTCGGCAGAAAGGCGTCACGGAGGTTTACCGGGGCGCCAAGGAAGCGGGCAGCCTCCTGAAAAAAGTCAAACTGGAGATCGCCGTCAACGAGGATTACGTGGCCCCGGCCCTGACGGCCATTACCGGCAGCGCCCACACGGGCGAGGTAGGCGACGGCAAGATCTTCATCTTGGATCTGTACGAGGTGCTGCGGATCAGAACCGGAGAGCGGGGCGGGGTGGCCATCGGCTGAAGGATCGGCCCAAGGCCCGTTGTTCCCGGAAGCAACCGTTAAAGCATCTCCCTTTTGATCACCCCTTGCGGGAAGAGGAAGAAAGGCGCTGTTACTCGTCATCAGACATGATGAAACCATAAGCAGCACAAAAGCAATCTGAATTAGGGACGCATGCAAATATTATTTATTACTTGGTGAAGGAGGAAACATCCATGTCAACCAAAATACAGACGGCGGCGGCTATCCTGTTGTCCACCCTGATGATTTTCAGTTTTAGCTTTACCGCCCGGGCGGAAGGACCATCGCCATCAGGAAAAGATGCGACAACGGCCTCGGCAACAACCGGGGCGCCGGCAGTGCGGTCGGCGGCGGCAACACCACCCGTGGCAACCGCCGCGGCGGCGGACGAAGAAGAACGACCCACCGGCGATTTCACCGTAGCGGCCATGAGCCAATACATCTGGCGGGGTTATGAAATGAGCCGGCACAGCGTCGTCGTCCAGCCGGCGGCGACGATCGGCTACAAAGGCTTCTCCGCCGGTCTCTGGGGCAACCTGGATACGCACCCCTATTATGCTGGCACCACCGATACCAGCTACGCAAGTACATGGAATGAAACGGATTTTACTATATCCTACACCGAGAAGCTGGGGATGTTCACCCTCGGGGCCGGCTACATCTATTACAGTCTCGGCGCCCTCAACAAGGACGCGCCGGATCGTGCCGACGCCCAGGAGATATTCGCCTCGGTAAGTCTCAATACCCTCCTTGCTCCCACTATTACTGCCTACAAGGAAATCGACCACTACCGCAACTGGTATTTTCTTCTGGGGATTTCCCACACCCATGACTTCACCAAGAGGGTCTCCCTGAAGATTGCAGCCACGGCAAGCTATCTCCTGAGCACCTACGCCGATGCCTCCCTTTTCAATGCCGGGGCGGGCTACGGCGGCTATCCCAGATTTAACAGCGACGCGGCGGCTACGGACGACAAGTTCAATAATTTTCATGACGGCACGGTGACCCTGAGCCTCCCCGTCAAGGCTGCCGGACAACTGATGGTCACCCCGTCAATCGCTTATGTGTTTCCCCTGTCCGACGATGCGCGGTATGAGATGAAAGGAACGGGCCTGAAAGGAACGGCATCGGCAGGGGACCGGGACAGTTCCTATCTCTATGGAGGCCTGTCCGTCAGCTTCTCGTTTTGATGGGTGGCGCCGTACACGACACCCCGATTTCCTTTTCCATGAGAAATGAGTTGTAAGCATGCCCTTTTCAATTATTTCGTTCCATGGGTTGAAAGATTTTTTAAAAATGGTCCTCTGAATCCCCTTGAAATTTAGCTCCTTCTCACGACTTGTACAGACTAAATACGAGTAAATACAAACACATATCCTCCGCTCAAAGGCTTGATGCGGATTTTGGCACGCTCCTCGCATTATCTAAAGTCAAACGGAAGATGAAAAAAATAAATAATAAAATAAACGGAGGACACAGAAGATGAAAAAGACATTAGGAACGATGGTAGCGGCAATAGTGGTGGTTCTTTGCACCGGGACTTTCGCCCTGGCCGA
>Ga0302248_1000407_pt1 | contig 42929 bp, 39 predicted proteins | sample AAG_UR_Leu_MG_FD_193528 | JGI IMG/M metagenome (GOLD analysis project Ga0302248, IMG submission 193528) | Enriched activated sludge microbial communities from anaerobic digester in WTTP, New Holstein, Wisconsin, United States - AAG_UR_Leu | ecosystem: Engineered > Bioreactor > Anaerobic >...
CGACGAGATCTTCGGCCTCCTGAGAGCTCATGCGCCTGCTCTGATTCACGAACGATGCCACCCGTCCGTAATACAGCGGCTCCACCAGCTCCACGAGCTTGTAGCGGTTCGATTTCCAGGCATGGAACGTGGCGGCCAGCTCATAGAGGATCTTGACCCATGTCTCGATGGAAAGCGCGAACTCGTCCGAGCGCATCCTCGCCGTCTTCTCTATCTCATGGTAGCAGTCGTCGGAAAAGATCTCCTTCCACAACACGCCGAAGTGCCGAAACCCTGCCCGGAATTTCTCTACCAGAGCCTCGAGGTCGACATTCACGGGCTCGGGCTCGGCATACCCTTCCATCCCGAAGGTCTCGACAGGGGCGCTGTGCTGCACGCCCTTCCAGTAGTCCTCGTAGGTTTCCATGAGATTGAACAGCGTCCAGGTCACCTGGCGGAACATCGGGCCCAGATGGGTGGAGGGGTCCTTTGCGTCATGGATCTTCACGCCAAGGTTCGACTGGCAGATCCGGAAACCGTGGGTGATGGCCGAGGTGGTCATCCAGATGTCGATGCCGAAACGGGCGACATCCGAGCTCCATACCGCCTGCTCCGAATAGAACCGCGCAACCTCCCGGGAGAACGCGAAATCGCCGCCGATGGGCTGGCGTATTCTCTTGCCGTACAGGGCGCGGGTGAGGTTGTAGACAATGTTGTTTGTGATGGTACCGTCGTATTTGTGCCGCATGTACACCGGCGCCACAAACTGAAAACCCCGCTCCAGCACGGGCTCCAGGAGATACTGTATCCAGTCGGAGGTGATGCTCCTGATGTCCGAGTCCACAACGGCGCATACCTTGACATTGAGCCGGTCCGCAGCCTCGAACACCGATCGCAGGGCGGAGCCTTTGCCGCCCGGGCCGCGGTAGATGGAGATGAGCTTTTCCTGCCAGGGCTTGATCTGAAATTCCCTCGCGACTTCCCGTGAATCGTCGGTGGAGCCGCCGTCGGCGATGAAAATCACGCTCCGCCTGTCGCGGTAATGCTTGTCGAGCCCGTGGGTCACCATCTGAATGACATGGGCTATAGTGCTTTCGTTATTGTAGCAGGGAATGCCGATCAGGATATCCGCCGCCCCGATTTCCTCAATCCTCTTGGCTGCATAGCCCCGAAGCGCCGTATTGTAATTGAGCATACAACCCTCTCCTTTCCTCCATTGCCGCCCTGTTCAAAGGCTCTGGCATTTCCTAGAACATATACGGCACAGCGGGCGAGTCAACAGGAAATTGGGCCAGCCAGCGGCAATCCTGGGCCGGGACAGGATATAAGGCGTGATAACTCAGCGTCTTATGCCGCATTCTCATCCTTGAATCGAATATCTCCGGAATGCCTTTTCCTATGCAGCAGCCTTATCCCGTTCGGCAAGCGGCACATAGGAACTCTCCGCCGCAAGGGACGATACATAGGCAGGCCGCATGATCCTGTTCTGGATGAGCTGCTCGATCCGGTGCGCCGACCATCCCACGACCCTCGACATGGCGAAGATCGGGGTGTAGAGCTCCATGGGAATGCCCATGAGCTTGTAGATGAATCCGGAGTAGAAGTCCACGTTCACGCAGATATCCGCACCCCGGCGCTCACGGAACAGCTCTTTCGCCGTTTCCTCCACCAGGCAGTACAGGGCGTACTCGTGGCTCAGATTCCTCATGCGTGCGAACTCCTGCGCCTTCTCCTTCAGGAGCACGGCCCGCGGGTCCGAGATGGTATACACCGCATGCCCCATGCCGTAGATCTTGCCCGAGCGGTCATGGCCCTTGCCGTCGAGGATGCGGGCCAGACAGGCTTTCACCTCGTCCCTGTCCTGCCAGTCCCGGACCTCCTTCTTGATGCTCTTCATCATCTTCATCACCGACTCGTTGGCGCCTCCGTGGAGGTATCCGCTCAGGGACGCAATGCCGGAACATATGGCCATATACGTGTTCGCTCCGCTGGAAGAGACCGCACGAACCGTGAATGTGGAGTTGTTGCCACCCCCGTGCTCCGCGTGGAGGATGAGGCACAGGTCGAACAGCTCGGCTTCGAACCGGGAGGGCTTCTTTCCTCTGAGCATGTAGAGAAAATTCTCGGCTGTGGAGAGGTACGGGTCCGGCTTGATAATGCTCAGGTTCGATCCGTTGCGGTATCGCATGACGTTGTAATTGTACGCCACGATGGTAGGAAACTTGGCGATGAGGTTGATGCACCGGTTGGTCTCGTCACGCAAGTCAGTGGACTCGGGGTTGCTGTCGCACCGGCTCAGATGTGAGACCACAGAGTGCAGGGCATACATCTGGTTCTCGTTCTCGCCCTCCTGCATGAGAATGCTTCGCTCGAGCTTGGTGAGCGCCCTCCTCCTGGCAAGTGTCGAGCTGAACCGCTCCAGGTCATTGGCAGTCGGGAGCTCGCCGGTCAGGAGGAGGTAGGTTACCTCATCGAACCCAAAACGGCCTTCCTGGTAGATTCCGCTGACGAGATCGCGCACATCGTACCCGCAGTAGAGCAGTCTGCCCTCGACCGGAGTCACCACGTGTCCGCCGCTGTGCGGGGCGGGATTCTTCTCGTAGCCCACCACCATGCCTTTGGAGGTGATGCCCACCACCACTCCAGAGCCGTCTGCATTTCGCAGCCCGAGCTTTATGTCCTTTGCCTTGATCAGCTCCGGCGACACCTGATCATGATATTTTGCCAACTCGTCGATTTTGAGTAAAATTTCTTCCATAAAACTCTCCCTGCAGCAAAAAGATCTGATATCTGAACGATGAACAATGAAATATATAATTTTATCTAAGATGAATCAAGTTTTCATTCGATTATTTATATAATGAAAACCCCGTTCATCCCATGGAAAACAGGGCGAACGGGGCATGTCGGCCGTCTGCTTCTCTGTGCGGAATTCAGCGGGAAAGGCCGAAACGGTACCTCACGTTGAAGGTGAAAAGCGCCTGCCTGGCAGTGATTTTCTCGTCCGTGGTCCAGAACTCGTCCCCCCAGAAGGCCTCGCCGTCGGTGCCCGCGTATACGACATTGTCCTGTTCTCCCGACGTGCGGATGAAGAGGTAATCCATGAGGACGCCCACGCTCCAGCGGCTGGTGATGTCGTAACGGATGTCGGCCCGCGCCTTCAGGGCGTTTCCGGTGCATTTGCCTTCCGCGTAGATCGGGCCTGGCGTCCTGAGCAGATGCACGTCCTCGTCTCTTACCGTCACAAATGGAGAAAACCCGGCGCTCAGGGCGATGCCCAGCCTTTGGCTGCTTCCCGCAAGAGTGAATTCGGCATACGGGATGGAGTAGCTCACGTCATAGGTGATCCCCACGGCTCCGTCGCCTGTGTAATCGTACCCGGGAATGCCCGAAGGCGACCACTGGCGGATGAGTCTGCACTCGTATTCGAATGCGCGGTGCTCGTAACCGAGCCCGAAGTATCCCCGGACGGTCCCCCTGTCACTGGTATCGTACGGACTCCTGTAGTGATGAGTGAAGAGCTCGTAGTCGATCTTTGCCTCCCAGATGAGCGCGTTCACCTCTGTTTTGCTCTTGGACTCGATGTCAAGGGCGTACCAGGTGTGCTCGCCGTCGGTCCATTCATAGACATACCAGCCGGGGCCCTCATCGCCGTCTTCATCCCAGAACGGTATGCCCCAGTCGTAATCCCTCATGTTTCCGGCCTTGTCGTCGATATTCACTCTCACCCCGCCGGAGAGCGCCCACCTGCCCGCCGCGACCCGGGCGTCGAGAGACGCGACCCATACCCCCAGGAGAAACTCGAGCCTGCTGATCGGGAAATACGGCTCGCGTCCCCACGGATCCAGCTCTGCGGGAGCATCGCCGATCTCATAGGTATTGTCGCCTATGAGATAGCCTGCACCTGGTGTGATTTCGAATTCCACACGGGAGTAGGCGGTGGATCCCATACACAAAAACATGGCGAACAGCAGCACACAGCATCTTTTCACGCAGACGTCTCCCCGGAAAGGTATTTCCACCGGTATCGGCCGGAGACGGCGATTTCTTGAACGCCGGCCTCCCCGGCTGCATGCCCCGGATCACAAATCATTCTCATGCCCGGGTACAGGCCGCGCCCGCTATGCGTGGCAGGAATTCACGGGGATTCATGTCATCGGCGGAATCGCCTGTTCGCGGGAAATTGGTTTCTGATCCGGTGGTTTTCAGAATGCGTACCCGATGGAGAAATGCCACCGGTAGGGGTCTTCGTCCGGTTCGGGGTCTATCTTGCGTCCGTAGAGGAGGCCCACAGGGCCGATGGGAGTGATGTAGCGCAGCCCCGCCCCGTAGGAGAAGCGGGTGTTGTCTGTCACCGGCTCCACGAACGTCCTGCGTATGGTCCCGGTGTCGAAGAAGAGCGCGAGCTCCAGATTGTATCCCATCGCATAGCGTATCTCGGTCTGAGTCGCCAGAGACATGCGGCCGCCCACGGGGTCTCCGTCTGCGTCAAGCAGCAGCCTGTTCTCGTCGAATCCTCTGACATCGAGGGTTCCGCCCAGATAAAAGAGCTGGTCCTCTGGCACGAAATCCGAGCCGCCGTACGATGTGATATACCCCGCCCGGCCGCTGAAGGCCAGGGTGACGTTCTCCAGGGGCGTCACATAGGCGCTGGCAATGAGTGAGTACCTGAGAAAATCGTCCAGGTCGTCCTGAAGGCCGTTCGATATATCGACAAAAAAGGTGGCGAACCATCCCCTCGTGGGGCGCGTGAACGAGTCTCTCGTGTCATAGGTGATACTCGGCGTGACAACGAGCACATTCCGCGGATCGAGGCGGTCCTCGTCCATCTCTTCGAGATCTTCGAACACAATGTCGTCGTCGGAGAGATCCCTCTGCTCGTATCTGAAATTGAGCGAGGCGAACGACACGTCGCTTATGGGCGAAACAAAGCCCAGCGTGGAGCCGAAGGTTTCCACCTCGAACTCCTGGTTGAAGGGCTCCTTTCTTTCGTAGAACAGGTTGTAGATGCTCGTGATGCGGGTGCCGAACACCCTCGGCGATCGCAGCCCCAGCTCGTAGCGCTCTCCGGTCTGGCTGACCTCGGCATCCGCCCACAACTCCCGGTTCAGCCCCAGCACATTCCGGTCGCCCACACGCGCGCTCCCGTACAATCCAAGGTTGTTTTCATACCCCAGTGATGTCTGAACGTAATAAGGTTCCCTCTCCTCGAGGTTGGCAAGCAGGATCACATCGTCCCTCATCTCCCGCAGGCCCAATGTCCTGTATCGAATAGTCTGGAAAATGCCCATCCGTCTGATCTCATTCTGGCCCTGGATCATTTCCTGCAGAGAGAACGGGTCGCCCGGGTCCATTTGAAACTCTCTGTCGAGTATCCGCTTCTTTGTCCGGAAATTGCCGCTGAAATAGGTCCTCCCCATGCGCACCAGAGGGCCCTCATTTACCGTAAAACTCACCGCCGCGAGCGTTCGCTCCCGGTTGTAGACCACCGAGCCCTCGACTCTCACATGGGGATATCCCTGCTCGGAGATCATGGCCGCGAGCGTCCTCTCGTCTCTCTGCAGGACAAAAGGCCGGAGCGGATCCCCCGGGGCGGTCATCACGGACGATCGGGCCTGGTTCTCCGAGATGACGCTCAGTCCCTCGAAACCGACCGAAGACACTATGGTCCGGGGGCCTTCCTCGATGGTGAGGACAACGGTTACCCCGCTGCTTTCATCATCCTGCAGAACCTCGCTGCGTACCTGTACCATGCCGAACCCTTCCTGCTGGTAGAACGATTGGAGCGCACGGACATCCTGCTTGAGAACATCATCGACGAAGAGTCTCTTTCCGATCAGGGGTATTCTCCTGTCGCCGGTCTCGATCTGATCCAGGAGCCTGTCGTCGTCGAATGACTGATTGCCTTGAAACCGCACGGACTCGACAGTCGCCTGCCGCCCCTCATTGATCACGATGGTGACGAGTCTCTCCTCATCGGCCCCCGAGCCCCGCACCTCTTCCTCCGCCGTGACCTGAACATCCGGATATCCGTTCTCGCGGTAGAGATTGCGGATGTTTCTGATGCTTCTTCTCAAGCCGGTGCCCCGCGCGTTGCCCTCATCCGAAATTACGATCCGGTTTCTGATCGTCCGCGTCCAGAATTCGTCATTGCCGGTAATGGAGATATCGTAGCGCGGTCCTTCGGTTACGGCGACTATCACGTCGACCTCTCCGGTTCGGGGGTTCTTCCGGACCGTATAGGCCGTATCCGCCTCGGCGTACCCTCTTCTCCAGTAGTATGAAGCGAGGCCGCGGACATCCTCTTCGAGCCTGCTCTCCTGGAAACGCCCGGCGGTGCCCGGGTACAGGGAATCCCACCAGACGCCCAGCCTCGTCTTGATCCATGCATCGGTGAAATTCCGGTTGCCCCGTATTCTCAGGGAGTCGAGAGCATAGTAGGCCCCCTTGTCGATCTCCACCTCGAGCTTCACCGAGGCGTCTTCATCGCTTTGGATGACACGTATACTCACCCGGGGGTCGATGAATCCCTCGGTGAGAATATACTCACGGATGAGCCGTGCCTGCTCCTGAGGCAGGCCGGGCACCAGATAGTCGCCGACATAGGCGGTCATGGCCCTGACAATGTCCCGCCGAAACAGGGGATGCTGCCCTCTGATGTCGATCTCCCTGATGACGAGATACGGTTTGAGCCTCATGATCACGCCGACCCCGTCCGGTCCGGGCACGGCCTCAGCCTCGACGCTCTCGAATCTCCCGCTGAATTTCAGGACCGACACCGCCTTGTCGAGGATCTCGTCTGTAAAGATTCCTCCTGGATGGAGATCGGTGAGATCACGGGCAAGGGAGATGATCTGTCCGGTCTCGCCGGGATAGTCACGGATATCGAAGACGACCTCCGAAATACGCCGAGGCCCGTCGGAGGGGGTATCATGGCCTCCGGTGTCCTGCGCGGCTGCACCGGAATGCGCGAAGACCAGCAAGAGCAGCATGAAAGAGAGTGCTCCCTGCAAGTACTTCCTCACGATCATTTTCCTCCTCTAACGAAACTCGAGCCTGAACCGAAAATCCGCCCCGAACGCCCCTTTGTTGTCCTGGAACCCGTTGATCAGAAGATTCTCGAAGAATTTGTACTCCGCGATCGCCGTCCTAGTCGTCTCGCCGCTAGTCGTCTCGAGGGAATACTTCACGGTGAGCCTCCGGGTGAGCTCCTCGCCCACCGTGATCCTGATGTTCCCGGCAGCGCCGCCCGCCTCGGGAGAAACGGTCTCCAGCTCGAGAATATCGAGTCCCGTTGTCTCACGGAGCTCTTCGCCGTACGTACCGGCGAGGAGCTCGGCCAGCATGCTGGAAGGACTCCGGGGACCAAGGGCCCCCACCCCGGTGAGCTCGTCGGGCGTCCTGCCGGTGGCAAGCAGCGCGAGGATCGCGGCATCCTCGAGGGCAGGGTCGGATTGGAGGCGGATGTTCAGATTGTCGAACGGTCCTGAGACGGAAATGTATATCATCCAGTCCCGCACCTGTCCCTGAGCCTGAAGGTCCACCGCGCCACTGGTGCGGTATGGATCTGCAAACTCGAGCACGCCAAGGGTGACGTCAAAGGTTCTCCTCTGGTAGGTGATAAAGCCTTCGATCACCGCCACCCTTCCGGTAATGACGGGGCTGTTCAGCGTTCCGCCTACCTGCAGGTCAGGGGCGATGCTGAGCTCGGCGAGATTGTTCTCTACGAGCACATCCCCCCTTTTGAGAATCGTCACATCGAGCTCAGCATTGCGCAGGTAGGGCAGGTCGAGAGGCTCGGACGCGGCGCCGGTCCGTTTTCCCCCGCCGATTATCCTCTGGCCGACCTCTGCGATGAGGTTCAATTGATGCTCTCGGTAATACAGGGCGTCGAGTATCGTGATATCGGCCTGCAGCAGGCTCTTGTCGGGCATGCCGGTGAGCGTTGCCCGTCCTTCAAGGACGAGGTCCATGGTCTCTGGGATGAGAACGGGCAGGGAACGTACCTGAGCCTGGAGATTGATCCGGCCCGGCTTGAGATCTTCCAGGTCCATCCGTCCGCGGATATCGAAGTATCCCTGATCCAGCCTGCCTGTGAGGGTTTCGATGACAATGCCCTCTGCGCCGAGCGTGATGCGGCCGCGGACATCATGGATGAGCTGGTCGTTATAGGGAATCGGGTATCTGGCGCCTTCGATGAGCACCTGACCCTCGATCCGGGGAGAAGAGAACGGTCCAACAGCCGATATGTCGAAGTCGGCGGTTCCGGTGATATCGGCAAGGTCCGGATCGATCAGCGCCGCGGCCTCGAGAGGGACTTTTCCCCGGGCGGTAAGGTCCAGGTGTCCATGGGCCGCGGCATCGGCCCTGATCGTCATGACGCCCTGCCCCGGAAGCTCGATCCTCGATTCGGGGATGATCAGGGTCCCCTCTTCATATCGAATCATGACGTCGCTTGCCCTCATGAGCTCTCTTTCCCTGAATCCGAGGTGTATTCCCGCGATATGCAGGGAAATATCGAGGTCCTCGAGGTCGGAGACGGCCCCGGTGATCTCGGCGCTCCCGCTCAATTTCCCCCGGAATTCGGGCCTGCCTGCAATTGCGAAGTACGGGGCGAGCTCGGTCTCTTCGAAATACGCCTGAATGTCCACCGTCTTTTTGCCCGGATCATACACGCCCTTGAAGACGAAATCGTTTTGCCCGGTGATGTCCACGACCCCTCCGGACATGGAGAGACCGATCGCGATATCGTTGAGGACCTGCCCCTGTACCACCGGGGATGCGACCCTCACTGTGGCCTCGAGCTGAGGCTCCTGAAGCGTTCCGCTTCCCGAGGCCTCGAACACCAGCCTCCCTCCGGTCACCTGGCTTCCCTGAAACGAGGTGAGCGCGCCGAGCATGATTCCTTCGGTAGAGAGCGAGAAGTCATACCTGTGATCTCCGTCCAGGTCTATTGACCCCGAGCCGGTTATGATCTGGCTCTCCCAGACCACTGCAGTGAGCGACTGAAGCGCTATCCGCCTCCCCTTGAGCGCTCCCGCGGCGCTCACCTCCTGCAGAGCCTGGCCGGCCAGCGCGATATCCTTTCCGCCCGCCCGGAATGTTCCCCGCAGGTCATACAGGGTGCCGCCGATCAGCACGTGATATCCGAGAGCGCCTTCAGCCAGAGAGGTGAGCCCCTGGAGATTGAGTCTCTCGCCGGTTATCTCGAAATCGAGCCGGGGATCGAACGGGCCCTTCCCTTCCGGAAGTTTCTCTGTGCTCCTGTTCCCGGACACGGCCCCGTCGTCTCGCAACGCCGCGGGCGGCACGGCTCTGCCTTCCTCGGCAAGACCGCCCTGAATGCGGACATTTCCCATATTGACGCCCCGGACGGTGATATCCTCGCCGGCGAGATCCACGATCATGGATGGGGAGCCCAGGGTACCTCCCACACCGACGTCCCCGTTCAGGGTGCCTCCCATCCCTTCCTGAGCGATCAGCCGGTCGATCGCGACCGACCTCAGGCCGATATCGAGAGAAACCGGCATGTCAGGCTCCGGATCGAAGCCCTTCCGGAAGATCTTCAGCCCCCCTTTCACGGCCAGAGACGGACCGGCCTCGTTCATTCTCAGGGCCGTGAGGTTCAGCATCCCGCTCTCCTCGAGCCTGAGATCGGCCGAAACAGTGTCGATCAGGTACCCCCCCCACTCCAGGTTCTTCCCCTGAAGCGATCCCTCGGCAACCGGACTGTCCAGTGTCCCGGAAATCTCGGCCCGCGCGGCCAGCGTGCCCTTTGCCTGGATATCGAGCGGCTCCGCAATGGTTTCGATCTGCCGGATATCCACATTCACTGCGGCCCGGATGCCGCCGTCCGACAGGTTCAGCCGGCCCCTGACGTCCGCGCCGATATTCCCGGCAATGCCGCCTGCCGCCGCATACGTCAGGATCGGATAGTCGATACCGGCTTCGCCCCTGATATCGAGGGTGTCTGCGGGGATCGGAAAATCGGGCGGCATGCCTCTGAAGCGAAGGGCATAATCTGCCTTCGCAGAGATATCGGGCGGCCGAATCCCCTTGCCCGCGATCTCGACCCGCCCCGAGACACTTTCGGGATAGTCTTCAAGGCCGGAGGGAAACCGGGTGATGTCGATATCCTCCAGAGTGAGGCCGATCTCGTATGAGACGGCCTCAAGATCAGGTTCGCTCTCGATGAACCCCTTGGGAAAGACCTGCTCGAGGTGTATCGTCCCAATGGCGGCCGCCCTTCCCGAGGCGATGCGAAGGAGCGACTCCCGAAGCTGTACGACCCTGTTTTCTATTGCCGCTTCGAGCATGAGGCCTTCCACAGGCATGCCCGCGATCGTGCCTCCCTCGTACTTCAGGGTCACCGAAGCCTTGGGGTTGTCGATCTCCCCTCGTGCATTCATCCTGCCCGACACCTTCCCTGAATATGCCCTGCCGGGATCGAGAAGGGCTGCCAGACCGGAGACCTCACCGCCGTATTCGACAACAACATCCGCCAAAGGCCGGCCTGCGAGATCTGCAACCGCTCCTCTGACCGATGCTCTGAAACCACTGTACGATGCCTCAAGAAACAAGGGGTCCACGCTGCCGTCATCGTATTCGGCATCGATTCTCACCGCAGTCAGCTCGAAGGTTTCTCCTCCCGCCTGCACGCCGGCTCTCGCCAGGGAGCCATCGAGGCTCCCGGAGAGGCGGGCGAGGTTCAGCGAGCTCCGGGCGTTCACGTCTTCGAGCCGTGCAGCGATCCCGGCCGACGGGTCCGCATACTGAATGAGGCCGTTTTCGACGGAAAGGTTCTCGATGACCAGCTCGGACTCATCACTATGATCCACCCGCGTTGAAGGCTCACGCCCTGCGGGCTCCTCCACAAAGGCCTGCACCAGGTTGAGCTGCCGCGCATCTCCGGACATGGCGAGCCGGGCATGCGGTCTTTTCAGAGAGATGAGGTTGAAGACGAGGCGGTTGTTCACCAGCGGGAGAACATCGATCTCCACGCGGACCTCATCGCTCGTCAGGATGACGCCGCCGTCCGGTCCGACGAGCTCGGCGCCGGAGAGAGTAACGGCCTGGCTGAAGAGCGAAAGCACTGCGCTCTCGGCCCTGATGTCGCCGGGTATGAGGGAATTCAGCAGGGCCAGAGCCCGGGAGCTTCCCCGCTCGGTCATGAGATAGAAGTGCAGGCCCGCCGCAGAAAGGACGGCAAGCAGCACAATCAGAAGAATCGCGGCAGAGACGAACCTCGCAACTCTCTTCATCAACCGGCGGCACCTCTTCGGCTCAAGCAGTGGCTATTATGAATATAATACCGTTGTCGCCCCCATCACCCATCCCCTGCAGGACATGCCGCTCCGCATGGAGAATCGGGCCCTGCGGATCTTACCGTCTCAGGTCAGGACAGACATCCATCCTCTTCCGATAATAAACAGCACATAAAACACGATCAAAAACACTCCCTCGAGGCGCGTTATCGTGCGCCGGCCGCTCGCTGCAATTGGCAGGAGCACAAACGAGAGGGCGGCCATAACCAGCAGATCGGCGATTCCCTGTGCCGGAACGGGGACGGGCCTGATGGCCGCCGTCACGCCCATGATGAAGAGCAGGTTGAAGATGTTGGACCCCACCACGTTGCCGATGGCGAGATCGCTCTGGGATCTCACGGATGCGATGACAGTGGTGGCCAGCTCGGGGAGGCTTGTGCCCACGGCAACGAGGAAGAGACCGATGAAGACCTCTGATATATGGAGCGCCCTGGCGACCTCCGTTGCTGAACTCACGGTCAGCCTGCCAGCCGAAACGAGCAGTATGAGCCCGCCTATCGTCATGACGGCGGGCACAAGAACTGTCCGGGTCTCTTTCGCCTCCGCTGACTCGGATGTTTCAGACAGATAGAGATCCGGCTTCTTGTCTTTGAGGGCCTGTGCGATATTGTAGAAGATGAAGACGCAGAAGAACAGCAGGAACACGAGAGAATCGGAGCGGTCGAAGGTGTTTCCCTCCGACCGGAGCACCAGGTCGCAGCCCATGACGAGCGCTGCGCTGGTCGCCAGGATCATCATGGGAATCTCCCGGACGATCACCGTGCTCCGCACCTTGAGTGGCCTCATCAGGGCCGCGATCCCCAGAATGAGCCCGATGTTGGCGATATTGGAGCCGATGATGTTGCCGAAGGACAGGTCCATGCTCCCTCTGAGCGCCGCAGCGACATTCACCGCAAGCTCGGGCGCGCTGGTTCCGAATGCGACGATTGTAAGCCCGATGATCAGAGGGGATATCCCAAGGACGCCCGCAAGAGACGATGCCCCCCTGACCAGGAAATCCCCTCCGGCGATCAGGAGGGCGATACCGATAATAAGCAGGATTGCGTCTATCATAGCCCCCTATTTCACATCCGCCGATCTCAGGGCTTCCGAGGCGACCCGAAGATGCCCGGTGACGACGGAAAACGCCGCCGGATCGACACATCCCGTCATGATTTCACCCTTTGACCCGAATCAAGCACAATCCGGTCATATCAGCAACCGAGCAGGCAAATCAATACCTTGGTTCATTGGTCGCTCCGCCCAGACGGCGTACGTGCGCCGATTGTCGTTTCGAAGCCCGGCGATTGTCTCAGACGATCGCGCGTCACAGCCGCCACTTCTTCCTGAAGAATGCGATCAGGGATATCGTAATGCCGGACACGGCCGCCCGCAGGACGGGATACGTCCGTCGCCGGTGCAGATCGGGCACAAAGGTCCATTCCGTACAATGAGAGGCTCTCTTCCGGTTTCTTGCCGCAGCGGCAACCGGGATCAGCCCAGATATGTTCTGAACCATTTCGAGGCAAGGCCGGCGACGATATCGAGCTTTCCCGGCTCCTCGAAGAGATGCCCTGCACCCTCAACGATCCGCAGATCCTTCTCTGCGGTCAACGCCTCGAACGCCTGCCGGTTGAGGTCGGCGACGAGCGGGTCGTTCCCCCCCACGATGAACAGTGTCGGCGAGCGCACCTCGGGCAGGATGTCCATCACAAGATCCGGCCTTCCGCCACGGGATACGATCGCCCGTATCTCGACGCCGACCTCGACGCTCGCCTTCAGCGCCGCAGCGGAGCCGGTGCTCGCACCGAAATAGCCGAGCTCGAGCGCTCGGTCCCTTGTGCTCTCAGCAACCCACATGGTCGCCTCGGCCATGCGCCGGGAGATCAGATCGATATCGAACCGGTTGCGGTAGATCAGGTCTTCTTCCTGCGTCAGGAGGTCGAAGAGCAGAGTGCCCAGCCCGCTGCCCTGAAGAATCCGCGCCACATAGGTGTTTCTGGGGCTCAGCCTGCTGCTGCCCGCTCCATGTGCGAATATCACGAGACCGGACGCGTGCTCCGGTACGGTCATCATCCCTTCGAGCGAGACGCCTCCTGCGGGGATGCGGAGGAGTTCCTCCACCACCATGGGTTCCTCCTGATTTTCGTTCAACGGTAAGACACTTGGCTCAAGAGATCATAATGGAGCGGGAGGCGGGTCTTGCAACCCCTCTTGCGGACTTTCGGCCGGAGCCGGTGCAAGCAGGGTCTTTCATGCCGTGCCGGATGGAGCGCCAAGCCCGTCGAACGGCCTTCAAATCCAATAGACGTTTTTCTCGTTCCGGCTCTTTTTTTCTTCAAAGAGTCTGCGGGCATCCTGTATCTGGAGCACCCTGTCCGGAGCGCTCAGAATCAGGAAACAGTTACACCCGGCGTTGGGGCAACCGGCTCTCACCCACTTGAATACCCGGGCAGCCCTCTCCACCGATGGATTGATCTCGGTCCAGAAGATCTGGCTCTTGCATCCCTCGCACGTGAAAAAGTAAACTACGTCCCCTGTTCGGGTCTGACCTTCATGTTCCATGAGCACATACCCCTTTCCCAGGTACAGGCATGTATTTCGACTTACGTTAAGAAAAGATCCGCTCCCGGTCAAGAGCGATTACCGGATGACACCGCGATCGGCCTGGTGCGCCCTTTCTCCGGCCGGATCTCCAGGCCGATCTTCGCCTCATCCGTTCAGAAAAATCGGGGGAACCCTGCACGGTTTTACCTCGATCCGCTTCCACACACCTTCGACGACATACGGTTCGGTCTTCAGATAGCCGTCGAGCTCCTCGAGGGAATCGAAGTCGTACAGAACGATCGAGCCAATCATGGATCCCTTTTCATCGACAAGGGCGGCGCCGTAAAGAGCCCTGCCCTCCTGTTTGAGCCGTTCGATGGATGCCAGATGGCGTTCTCTGGCGGCGAGCCTCCTGGCCGGCGCCTGTTCATCCGCACCATCGTATGCGATGACGAGAAAATGCACCTTTCCTCCCAGGGCTTGTACGACCCCCCTTCACACCGGTTTTCACGCGTGCAGGGATAACAATGAGCTTCCCGCGGGCCTTCCATGCGAAACGGCCGGTCCCGGGAGGCCGGTCTCCGTTGTCTTGTATCCAGTACAGGAGGATATGGCAAGGAAAATTCTTTTTCCCGCCCGATCCTGATCCGGCGACATCCGCACGGTGCCGCAGGCTTCAGGACAGCGCCTCAGAAGACAGCGGACACTCCCGTCCGGCCCGGCATCATGTCTGCCAGTAGATCCTTCCGATCTCATGGTTGGTGAGCTTGATATATTCCCTCCTCGCCTTGTCCATGGAAGCGAACATCGTTTCCGGGAACAGCGTTATGGTGCGATTGCAGTGGGGGTTGGGGCATCTCCCGCGATATTTTTGAGCCCCTGTCGAACCATCGAGACGGGCGAAGAACTTGGTATTGCATCCCTGGTGGTCGAACAAAGCGACTCTGTTTCCTCTCCTCATCTTCTGCCTCCTGCCATCAATGGTGAACCCGGATGCGGGCGGGGCCCCTTTTGGCGGCATGTTTCCCGCATGGCATGCAGCCCCGGCCGTCCGGTTCATAGTACGCTTTGTCGGGTTCGGGCTGAACACAACAAGTCTTTAACCATGAATAGTAAGAGCAGAGACCGCTCAGTCAAGATATGATTTTAACGGGTTGTTTATTTCAGAAAGAAAAAGTGTGCGTCGATGGTTTCGAAGTTCCCGGTCTCTTGACACCAGGAGAAGGCCTCCCGCGCGTTCAGCGGATGTATGGATGATCCTCCGTACCAGATCTCCGTGCCAGGCAGCGAACGGCTCCGGGAAAGCAGCCCGCCTTCAAAAAGAATGAAATAATTGCCCTTTGCCGTCTTATACAGGGTCTCGGACTCGTGGCGGAACACCGACGATTCTTCCCCGGGCCTCCATGTCGCCAGCATCTCGGACGTTCTCGGGTCATACTCGTGCTCATCGTAATCGGGGGGGACGATCTCCTTCATCAGATGCCAATGTGCCATATAGGGAGTTCAGAATCAAAGGGTTAATGATCTTAAAAACGATCCGATGCACATACATGCCGCACATTCGCTCAGCCCACACGCCGCCGGAGAAGAAGGCAGCACGGCCGGCGGGCCGGGGCGGCATCCTTTCTCTGCGCTGCGGCTGCAATGCCCTGAAGCCGAATTACGGGTAGATTCCTTTTTGAGCCCGCTCTCCTTATTCCACCTTCAGGCAGATCATGGTGTAGTTCTTGCGGGCCCCTATGGTCGGGTGAATAAACTGCAGCCCCGCCTCTTCAGGGGTGAATCCCGCCTGTTCGCAGATGCTCTTCGCATTTTCACGGGCCCGGAGAATGACCCAATAGAGCTCTTCCTGAAGATCGATCAACGACTTATCAGATATGTCCCTGCAGCGCATGTTCTGATTCATCATTCTGACCGCTTTCTTCATAATGTTCAGACTCCTGTCACTTGGCCTGCTTGATCAGTTCATCAACGTTGTGGCCGTTGAATTTTCCTCTTTTCACGAATTCGTTCATTTTGCCGACATCCGCGCCGCCATCCACCGCCGCATTGATCCGGTCGATCTTTCTTCTGAGATGGTCGAGCCTTCCGGCCTTGGTAACCCGGGATAGCAGACAAACGATTTTTTCATCGTTCCACCATGAAAAATCTTGTTCTTTTTCTCTCATGGTTCTGTTTCCTCCGTTATCTTAAATGCTTCCACTTGCTCCACCCTTCGGCAATCGAAGCACAAATTAATAAATTTATTGTTTAAATAATATATTATGAGGTGTTTTGAACATCTCAATACCTTTATTATAATTTTATTGATTTGATTAATAAATTAAATACATTACAAATGATTGCATTTTAAAAGGGCTCCAGTCCACATCGGGAAAATAACCAGGATTTGCCGAATACTGTGATTGAGGATCACTGACAGAAATTGGAGCGATCCTTGAAGCCTTTCTTTTTGACGGAAATTCCGCTGATTATCGAAAAATACTGTCTGAGCTGCACTGAGCAGGGCCTGCAGTGAATCGGATCACGAAAATTCTCATTTTGGATAACTCGTTTATTTTGAATCCCATTCGCCTCTCGAGGCCCCGAAGCTCATTGATTAATAAAGTTATTAATCTAATTATATTACTATGAAGAAACAGGAACGCTCACAGTACACGATGAGGCTCGATAGCGATTTAATGAAGCGGATCAAGATCCTGGCAATCGAGGAAGGGAAAAAGACAAATAATGTCATTGAAGAAGCACTCAAAGATTTGCTGAAAAAATACGATATCACCGCTTCTCAGAACGAAGGATCTTCCTGACCTCTAGAAATGCGATGAAATAACCCGGTGCTATCCGTCTCTTCGCCGGACACAGGCCGGAAGTTTCTTCAGCGGACGGTTGCATCTTTTCTTATGCGGCACCACGAAGTCGGGGTATCTCCGGCCAAAGGTATCCGAGTGCCTACACCATAAGAAGCCACAGTTGATCGATATTACATCATAAATTGCCGTGGCAAAAACGCAAAGAGGCCTGGCCTCAGGATGTCATCGCCTCCCCGCCGGAGAAGTGTTCGTCGATCACATCGAAATTGCCGGTTTCCTCGCACCACCCCAATGCCTCGTCATCCGAGACCGGTTTGATATTGGAGCCGCCGTACCAGATCTCGGATCCGGGGAAGGGGTGGAACCGTGAAAACAGCCCGCCCTCGAGGAGAATAAAATAACTACCTTTTTCGGTTCTGTACAGGGTTTCCACTTCATAGAGAAAACCGCCGGGATTCTCTCCCGGGCTCCAGTCCGCCAGTTTTTGGGAAGACTTTGGATTGTATTCGTTGACATCGAAAGGAAGCTCCATCATTTCTGCACCACCATGCTGACCGTTGCCTTCGGATTGGTACAGGGTTTCTCCCAGGGATCATGCGAGGGGTTTGTGAAAGGTTCGCTCGGACATGACCGGAAGATGTTGCACTATCTGCGGCCCTGCTGAAGGATCCGGGCCAGGGCGATCGAGCGCCACTGCTGATTTGTTTGAAGACTTATTATACAGTGCGTCTGCTGTGCCTCAAATGCCGCCGCGTGATGATTTGCCGGTATCGATGAGCCATGCGGCCGGATGTATGGCGATTATTCCACGGGCATTTTTTCGGCATTTTTTATCGAGACCCCCTCCGCTGCCTTCAGGAGACCGCCCTCTTCTTGTCAGGATCGGCTCTCCCGACGCGCTCTTGAAAAAAATCACTCGGGCTTCAGAGTCTTCCGGCAAAAATCCCTCGTTTTTTCAGAGGATCATAGTATATAAGATTAATATGGAATATTGATCGCTTTACGCTTTCTTAACAATGGAGGTTACCAATGACATCCAGGGGTCTCGTATTTATCGAAGTCCGGTCATTCCGCGGGAACCACAGGCTGTATCTCAAGGAAACCGGCGACTGCATCGCCACCTTCATGAACCCGCGGGAGGCATTCCGGACAGCCGTGGTCGTGGACAGGGCCATGCACTGGGTGTGGAAGAAACGGCGCAAGGACAAACCGGACGGCGCCACCTCGACGAACACAGGATCGTGAGCATCCGTGACAAAGCCTGAGAAACCGCTCGGCACCCGCCTTCTCGAAACCCTTCACGACCGGAGGCGGGAAGACCATCTCAGGTCGGGTTATCGACGCATATGTTCCGCTTCGCAACGCACTCACTTGAAGCCGGCCAGAGCTTATGGATGATCCAGGAGCTTCTCGGTCATGAAAAAATATCCATAACACAGAAATACACACACGTTTCCATAACGAGAAAGCAGGTAGCGATTGACGCCTTGGATGAGATGCAGGCAGCGGTGTATTGGCTTGTAGTGATTGTGGGAGTTCTTGAGTTACTGGAAAGTGAAGCCAGCGCAGGGACTTGAACCCTGGACCTGCTGATTACGAATCAGCTGCTCTACCACTGAGCTACGCTGGCATCGCAAGCCTTTTTGACACATACCTCGCAGGTTGTCAATGGCTTACCATGGGAACGATCCTATGTCTACAGGCGCTGTTCTCCTGTGCGGAGACACAAGCGGCAGGGCGATCGACCCGGACGTGCAGCCGTAAGCTGCGCCCTAGAGAATCTGCCTCATGAACTGTTTGGCGCGATCATGAGTCGGGTTCTTGAAGAAGTGCTCGGGCGAGCCTTCTTCCAGGATCCTCCCCTCGTCCATGAAAATGACGCGGTCGGAGACCTCGCGGGCGAATCCCATCTCGTGGGTCACCACGATCATGGTGATGCCCTCCTTCGCGAGCTTTACCATGACATCGAGCACCTCGCCGATCATCTCCGGATCAAGCGCGGATGTGGGCTCGTCGAAGAGCATGAGCTTGGGCTGCATGGCAAGGGCCCGGGCGATGGCCACGCGCTGCTGCTGGCCTCCGGAGAGTTTTGTGGGATATTCTTTGGCCTTCTCCAGGATGCCTACCTTTGCGAGCAGATCCTTCGCGATCTTCTCGGAATCGTGCCGCGAGCGTTTCCTCACCACGATCTGGGCCAGCGTGAGATTTTCCAGCACGGTCTTGTGCGGGAAGACATTGAACTGCTGAAAGACCATGCCGACCTCTTCGCGCACCTTGTTGATATTGGTCTTGGGGTCTGTGATCTCGTGGCCGTCCACGATTATGGACCCGCCGTCTATCTCTTCGAGCTTGTTGATCGAGCGCAGGAGCGTGCTCTTGCCGGAGCCGGACGGTCCGATGATAACCACCTTCTCCCCGTCGTAAACGTCCAGAGACACCCTGTCCAATGCCCTCAAGGACCCGAAGAACTTGACGACCCCCTTCATCTCCACCATCTTGCGGCGCTGATTATCCTGCACTGATCTTTTCCTCCATGATGCTGATGAGTTTGGAGAGGAACAGGGTGATGATGAGATACACCAGGGCGACCACGGTATAGGTCTCGAAATAGTTGAAGCTCTCGGCCGCAAACTCCCGGCCGCGTCTCAGCAGGTCCGCCACTGCGAGGATGGACACCAGGGACGAGTCTTTGAGCAGAGCGACGAACTCGTTGCCGACCGGCGGAAGGATGGTCTTGAACGCCTGGGGAAGGATGACGTGATACATGGACTGTGACTGCGTCATTCCCAGGGAGCGGGCCGCCTCGGTCTGTCCTTTCGGTATGGACTGGATGCCCGCGCGGAAGATCTCTCCCATGTAGGCGCCGTAACAGATACCCATCGCAAGCACTGCCGAGGGCAGAGGTGGCATCTGGATGAGGCGGCCCAGGGCGAAGTATATGTAGAACAGCTGAACCAGAAGCGGAATCCCCCTGATCACTTCGACATACAAAGACGCGATGCCGTTGATCAGAGGGTTTTTCGCTATCCGGCCAAGCCCTGTGAACAGCCCGATGACCAGTGCAAGGATGATGGAAAGCACGGTCACCTCGAACGTGACCAGGATGCCGTCCGGCACGAACTTCATGATGGCCAGATACGGGTCCGGCCTGAAGACTGCCAGATAGACGATAATGGCAATGGCGCCGAAGAAGGCTACCCTCCACGCCGTGAAGAGCCCCACATCCTCCCGTTTGGGGATGGCGGCGCCATCGCCGACATCTATCGTAACATGCTTCGCTTCTTTTATCGGCTTCTTGTCGTCAGCTAGCGGAGCCACTTGTCTTCGAGTTCTTTGTCGATGCCTTTTGCCTGAACGGCCTGGATACCCTTGTTGATCAGATCGAGAAGCTCCTGATTGCCCTTCTTCACCACGATGCCGTAGCTCTCTTCGGTGAACGGCTCGCCCACGATCTTGAACTTTTCCTTATATTCCGCCCTCTGCAGCGCATAGTCGGCCGCCACAGGAGTGTCGCACACGACGCCCTGAATTCTTCCGGCCGCCATATCTTCGAAGGCGAGCCCGATCTCGTCGTAGTTCTTCGCCTCTACACCTTCGATTTTCTTTACTTCCATGGCGCCGGTGGTCCCGATCTGAGCGCCCACCGCCTTGCCTTTCATGTCGGCGAGCGTTGTTACGCCTTCCACGCCCACGGGGATGGTGAGCACCTGTCCGGCATTGATATAGGGCAGGGAGAAATCATAGGTTTTTTTGCGCTCGTCGGTGATGGTCACCGATGAGATAACCGCGTCATAATTGCCGAGGTCCAGCCCCCCGAAGATGCCGTCCCATGCGGTGTTCTTGAACTCGACATTGAACCCGGCCTCCTGAGCCACTGCGTTGAGGAAGTCGATGTCGAACCCGACGATGTTCTTGTCCTGGTCGACCATTTCCATGGGCGGCCAGGTGGCGTCGGTCGCCACGACAAGAGTTCTTACCGGGACGGCCTGCTCATCAGCCGCCTGCTCCTGAGCAGCCGGCTGTGGCTCCTGCTGTTGCTTCTGGCACGCACCCATGCCGATGATCAGCCCGAAAGCCACGACGAAAGCCAACAGAATTTTAAAGGTTTTCATAGATTCCTCCCCTATGCGTTGAATTACTTTGGCTTATCTTACCCATTGCTGGGGCGACACTAACACACTTTCACACCGCAGTCTAGAGCGGAGAAACACTCATTTCCGCCGCGCGGTCCATGCATCCGTCCGATGCCGTGAAACCCGGAAGATACGCATCATGCCGGTGCCTCCGCGCCCTTCCCGCCACTGGCTTCGACCGAGTATTCCCTTGACAAGAACAGCCCGCGGGCTTATGTTTTGACGCTGATCGAGCTCATCTATTGACGGTGATGTGATGAATATGAATAGAGGAAAACGGATGGCCAAGGGGTCGGAGAGAAGAAGAGAAGAGACGAGAGAAAAGATCATCTCCGCCGCCTGCGATCTCTTCAGCAAGTACGGCTACCACAACACCCAGGTCATGGACATCGTCAAGGCCGTGGGCATGTCCGCCGGAACGTTTTATAACCATTTCACCGACAAGAAGGACCTCTATGAGCAGCTCACCCTGGAAAGCCTCGAGAGCCTCCGGGTCAGCGTGAAAAAGATGAGGGAGCCGGTAGATATCTGGAGCCCGCAGGAGAGAAGCAAGACCCTCCAGGAAATGTTCAATACCGTCTTCGACTACATCGACAATAACCCCCAGCAGTTCATTATGCTCCTGCGGGGCGGTTTTGGTGTTGACGAGGAGCTTGACGGCAATATCTGGAACTACTTTCTCGGCTTCGCCGAAGACGCCGGCGAGGATGTCCAGCGGTGGATGGGCGAAGGCGTGATAGAGGGGATAGATCCCATGCTCTTCGGCCATGCCTGCGTGGGAATGACCATCCAGGTGATCCACAGCTACCTGATCGATAAGCGCAACTCCCGCGAGGAAGTGATCGGCAACCTCATCAAGATGATCCTCGCCATGTTCGAGTCCTACCTGACCGAAGAAGGTCGCAAGGCGCTTGTGGCTGCACAGGATCAAGCGGCGCGGTGAGTCTTCCGGGCCGTAGCGCCTGCGCCCGCGGCTGTTTGCCGGCCTTCCCATTCGGCGCGTCCTTGCAAGACCGCCGGTTGATCGAACAGACCGCCTTGCCGTCATTCCGGACACCTCCGACCCCTCACGGATCGCCCCCGCCTTCCCGCTCCCATGATGGAATTTTTTCATATTCCGGATATCTTTCCAGTCCCTTGACAATCTTTCCGTAATCATTATTATCTATCAGTAATGAAGTTTCATTATATGTAATTTGAACCACCGCTCCGCGGTATATTGAGTATATGAGGAAGGTTTCATCAGCTCAGCCGACGCACCGGTCCCTCTTCCGCGAGCATGTCTTGTTGATGCAGGGGGGTAGAACCGCAACCGGGACAGAACAGATTATGTTTCTGAAACGGAGGTTCTATGATCGGGAATCTCGAGGGTCTTTTCCTCATGCCCGAAAAAGGCATAGACGAGGAGACGCAAGGCGTCGTCACGCTGGTTCGGAGGTGGGCGGACAAGGAGGTCATCGGAGACCGGCTCGAATACCGGCGGAACTACCCCAGCCGGTTCGATGAAAAGAGAAAAACCCTCTTCCTTGCCATGGGCCTGCAGAGGCTCGCGGTCCCGGAGGAGCATGGAGGGTTCGGCTGGCATACACCGGGCCGGATGAGGCATGTCCTGCGTGTGCTTACCGAGATCGGGAGGGCCGACTGCTCGACCGGAGTCCTTCTGGCCATGAACTGCGCCCTCTTCACGGTCGTCACACGGTTTTGCGACGGAAGAAACGGCCTCACAGATTCGCTCGCGTCATCGTATCTCGAAGACGAAATGAAGACCGCCAGCTGCATCCTGACCGGCCCCGGCCATGCCGGCAGAGAGACCCCGCTGTTCAAGGGACGCTCGATTCTCGCCCGAGCCGCTGCAGCGGGCGAGAGCGCAACCGTCTCCGGCGAGGATCTCCGCCCTCTTGCGGCAGGGCTTGCAGCGGACCGGTTTCTGATCGTCTGCGCCGACTCCGATGGCAGTCCATGTCTCGCACTGGTTCCCGTAGACGCTCCCGGCATCGCCCGGAGTGAGCGGGTAAAAGCCGCTGGGCTCGATGCGCTTGCCAATGCCGACATCTCTCTTGATGCGGTGACCATACCGAAAGATCATCTCATCCTCGACCAGGACGCGGTTTCCTATCTCAGTGCCTGCCTCAACCTCATGCTCGGCGGGGTGAGCCTCGGAGCCGGGCTGAACTTCTTCGAGATTGTGAGCGACTGGAGCGACAGCCGGGTCATCAAGGGCGGGACCGTGCTCAAGGAAAACCCTCTCTGCGCATCGGTCCTGGCCGACACGGCGGAGGAGATCGCCTGCGCCGGATTCCTCCTGCACGATCTTGCCGGAATCATGCCTTTGACGGATCATCCGGGGCCGTCCGGCATGGAGGCGGTGTACACCTACTCGGCAATGATCGGGGCAAAGGCCCAGCAGGGGATCATGCGGGCCATAAACCGCGGGCTCGAGCTCATGGGGTCTGCCGGCTACGCCAGGGAATGGCATGCGGAAAAGCACTGGCGCGATGTCAAGACCATCCAGTCGATCATGTGCGGCACCGGGGCCGAGGCGCCCGTGAAAATGGACATCGCCCGCTTCTTCTACAACTGCTCGGAAATCTGAAGGAGAGAGGAGAATGAACGGTTTCGACGACTTTTCGCGGCCCATGGAATACATATCTCCTCTGGACAGGCATTTCAGGTCTGTGCTGAGGCGATACATCGAGCAGGAGGTCATGCCTTTCAGAAGGCAATATGACGAGGACTGGAAAGACCATGCGATCATCGAGCCCGCATTCGACAAGCTCATGGGCGAGCTCGGCCTCCAGAAGGCGCTTTTCCCTCCAGAGCACGGGGGGTGGGGTATCACACGTTCAGACTATATTTTCAGGTTCGCCTACATGCTCTGCGAAGAGCTGGGAAGGGCCGATACCGGCATGGCCGTGGCGCTGGCCGTCACCTTCTGGCCCCTGCTGGTCATTCTCGTCGAGCCTTTCGTGAACGAGCGGCTCATAGCCGAGTTCGCACCCATGTTCTGCAATACGAAAAAGGCGGTTTTCGCTGCAAACGCCATGACCGAGCCGCAGGGCGGCTCCGATATCGAGAACATGGGCTTGCTCAGAGGCAGGACCATTCGCACCACCGCCCGCCTGGAAGGCGATCAGTGGGTCATCAACGGCCATAAGCTCTGGCCGACAAACTCAGGGGGTGCGGCCAGTCTCTTCGGTGTGCCCTGCACCACCCGTCCCGGGTCGGACGACCTCAACGACTTTGCCTTCATTTACGTCCCGGCCGGCGCCGAGGGCGTCACTCAGGGCGGCCCGTACGAAAAGGCGGGCATGGCAGCTGACAAAAACGGCGATATCTTTTTCGACCACGTGCGAGTGCCGGCCTGGTACCGCGCCCACGGTCCGGGAAGTGACGCAGAGGCGTTCTACCAGCTCATCCCATTCGGACAGGTGGCGAGCTCGGCCTTTCTGACCGGCGCCATGATGAACATGTATGAGCGCTTGAACGAATTCGTCTCGAGCCGGACCTATCGCAACAGGCCTCTGAAGGAGAACGACGCCGTGGCGGCGATCATCGGCCGGATTGCGGGTGACATAGACATCTGCAGGATCCTGGGCCACGAGGCCGCCATGATGGGAGACCGGAGGAACAAACCCTACGGCCTGCCGCTAACATCCGAAGAGCTGGTGGGCAAGATCCGCAATATCAAGGACTTCATCTCCGACAGGGCGGTGGAGAATTTCGGAAAGGCCATGGACGTCCTGGGCCTCTACGGACCCGACCGGGACTGGGATATCGAGAAGCACTGGCGCGACATCAAGATCATCCAGCTGTGGATGGGAGGCAAACAGCTCTGCCAGATGGAGTCCGCCCGCTACTTCTTCAACTGCGAAACTGTATAGGGAGGCAGTGTATGGACATTCCCACAGACAGAGGCCTGCTTGACATGAAAAGCCGGGTCCTTGCCCGACTCATGGCCGACACCGCGTTCAAGGACAGCCTCCGCGACCTGCTGATGAACATCGACCCGGAAAACAGCCGGAAGCTCGTGCGAACATTCATGGGCCGGGACCTCGAGGTGCCCCTGGCCCTCGTCAGCGCGCTTCCGGCAGTCGCCAACTGTCTCATCAAGGCCGCAGATGAGCTCATCACACTCATCCATGATCAGTTCTCTCCCGAGCTGCTCCGGGAATTCGCCCGCTCGCTCATGAGCGGGATCGACAGGGAGTCCCTTCTCCGTGCTTCTGCAGGCGCCAGGAGGCTTGCTGACGAGCTCTCGCCGGTCCTGCGTGACGCGATCGGACAGCCGGAGACAAGAAGAGAGGAGACTACGCCATGACCACTCAGCGTCAGACAGGCGGACAGAGAGGCATCGTGCAGGAGATGCTGAGAACACCCGTTGTCAAAGACATTCTCCGCACCAGCCTCAGGGCGGTCGGGCACAGGGACGGCAGGAACACGATAAGGACAGTCATGAGCCAGGACCCGGAGGTGTTCCTCGGCCTTGCCGTCACGATCCCCGCGGCCCTGAATGTACTCGTGCGATCGCTGGACGAGCTCGGCAGGCAGATCAAGGCCCAGTACGCACCGGGGGTTCTCGCCGCCTTCCTGGAAAGCCTGGCGCGCGATATCGATACAGAGGCGGCCAAAGAATGCAAGGCGGTGTGGAAAGACCTCGGCTCTTCGCTTTGGGAGTCATCGCCCGAGGCGCGAAAAGAGCTTTTGGACACGGCCCTGGCAAAGGGCCCTCAAATCTGCTCACAGGGTATCAATATTCTTGCCCGGGCAGTCAATGATCTCGAGCGGCAGCGTCCGGGCGCGCTCGGCGCATTCCTGTCAGAGGTCTGTGAACGGACCGACAGAACGGAGTTGGCCAGCGCCGCGCAGACCCTGGCCCGGCCTTTTCTCGACCGGAAACGGCATCTGCTTGCCTGGGTGTGGCGGCTCTTCACCGGCATGGTCAGAAAGAAAATGGGATGGAGGGAGCGACCGTCATGATGCTGATTCTCGGAGACCGTATTCATAGTCCCACGCCGGTCAGTCATGCCCGGCCGGGATTCCCCGTGGTACAGATGCCGTATCATTGGTTTCCAGCGGCCGATAATGATTTTTCATACGCACGCTGCCCCGCTGTAGGCAGCGGGGATTCCTCATCCTCCTCTCCCCTGAAGGGTGGGGACACAGGAGAGGGGGCGGGATCACACAACTCTTTGATACCCTGCCGCCTGCAGATTGGTAGACCTTTCCCATGCCCTCGGAGCGGCGTCCGGCCATGACAAGACTTTCGGAAATCAAGCGGCATTATACCCGCGAGACCATTATCGAAGCGGCTGAAGAGCTGTTCAGCAGGCACGGATACCACAACACCCAGGTCATTGACATCGTCAGGTCCGTGGGCATGTCCGCCGGCACCTTTTACAATTACTTCAGGGACAAGCGCGACCTCTTCCACCAGATTACCCGGGAGAGCTTCGAGGACTTGAGGATGCGGGTGAAAAGGCTGAGAGAGCCCCTGAATATCTGGGACAGCGGTGACCGCCGGACAAAGCTGATCGAGACGTTCACCGAGTACTTCGATTACATCGACAGCCATCGGCAGCAGTTTCTCATCCTGCTGCGGGGAAGCTTCGGGGTGGACGAAGAACTCGACGGCGATGTCTGGAACTACCACAGCGGCATGGCTCTCGACCTCGCGGAGGATCTGAAGACATGGCTCGAGATCGGTATCATCGAAGGACTGAAGCCTCTGGCGACGGCCTTTGCGGTCGTGGGCATGGCCATGCATCTGGGACACAGCTATGTCATGGAGCGGAAGATCACCCGGCGGGATGCGGTCGACACCCTGACGTCCATGTGCATGGCCGTGTTCGACATGCATATGACCAGAGCAGGCATCGAGGCCGCTGAATCTCTGAACGGCAAGGAGGATGACGGGAATGGAAGCCGTGAATGAACAGGACCGCACCGAAATGCTCGCAGCCAAGATCGTCGGAGACATGCTGCGTAACGCCCGTCTGAGGCGGTTCGCATTGTCCGTGGCGGAAAACCTTATCGATACATGGGCGCGCGGCGGACGGGTCAAACAGCAGATCGCCCGGCCTTTGCGCTGGATGCTCACAAGGGGTATTTCCCCCGATGGAAAGAAGGACTCGCCCGCAATCTCTTCTGACCTCGGCAGGCTGCTCACCGCATGGTCGGCTGGAGTCAATGAAGACCACCGCACAGATCCCTCCCGCCATATCGCGAAACGCGGTCGGGCCATCGGGGCCTTCATAGACGGGACCGACTTCGGAGAGGTCTGCGAGATGATCGAGAGCTCGGAGGAGTGCGTGGTGAGAACCGTTGACGAGTTCAACCGGCATCTCTGGAAATATCCCGCAAAGGTCGGAAGCATCCTTGCCGCACTCCTGGCTGCAATGAACACGTCAATCCGAGCCCTTCGCGAACTCATGCGGCCGGTCGAGAAGAATGTCGGCCCCGACCTCCTGGCCGACCTGACCCTCTCGCTCGTCAAGGGGGTCAACGCAAAAAATGCGGGAGATCTTGCAAACTCCGCCTTCGAGCTTTTGCGCAGGCTCCATACCGGCAGCCTCCTGCTGGGCAGATCCGGAAGGCCCCTGTTCCAGGTTTATCTCACGGACTTTCTGAAAGGTATGGCCGCCGAGCTCGATCCTGTGCTCCTGGGCAAGGCCCGAACCGCCCTTGCCGAGAACCGCGAATCCATTGGAAGCGCCCTGGCCGATGCCTATGAGGCAAACCCGGACCTCGCCCTCGCCCTGATCTCCACCCTGGGCGCGGTGATGAACGCATCGGTAAAGGCTTCTTCAAACAAGCTCAAGGCTCTGGGCGGCATCGACACGGACAGCCTGTCAAAGGCAGCGGGCCGGGCGGGGACGGACCTGGACACCTACGAGGTCGCCGAGCTCGCAAATGAGTCCTTCCGGCTGATCAACCGGCTGCACGAGGCGAGCCCCGACCTCTTCGGAGCTGTAGCCCGCAGCATAGCCGATTCGCTCGATACCGGCGAGATCAGGCGCGCACTCGAGTGGATCGTGCCCGAGATGCTCAACGCCTTCAGGCCTGTCATTGCAGAGGCCCTTCCGGCGCTCGTCAACGGTCTGTGCGATATGATCGGGCCCGCCGGCGGGTATGAAAGCGAAGGACGGGAAGAGGCCCTCGTCCGCCTTAGAACGGCTCTGCACGCTTCAGGAGGTGAGAGATGATTGGGAAGCTGAAAGAGGCGGCCTCCACCCTGTCCAACCCCTACCTGAAGAAGTGGAAGGAAGCGGGAAAGGCGGTCATCGGATATCCGTGCACCTTTGTGCCCGAAGAGATCATCCATGCTGCGGGCATGCTCCCGTACCGGCTCCGGGGGGTCGGCACCACATCTCTCTCCATCGGAGACACGTATTTCGGCCCGGTTATCTGCAGCTTTCCCAAGTGCGTGCTCCAGCTCGCGGGCCAGGAGTCGTACCGGTTCCTCGACGGTGTGATCATCACCAACGGCTGCGACTCCATGCGAAGGCTCGACGAGTGCTGGCGAAAGGCCGAAGAGGACATTGCCGGGATTCTGCCCGGGTACTTCCGCTACTTCGGGGTGCCGCACAAGACCGCATCCTACAGCTTCGATTGGTTCGAGCAGGAGATCAGAGAGCTCATCAGAAGCATCGAAGAGCACTTCGGGCTTCAGATAACGGACAGCGCTCTAAGGAAGTCTATCAGGCTCTATAACTCCTCCCGCAGGTTGCTCCAGCGCATCGACGAGCTGAGGTCCGGTCCGGAGGTGCGTATCTCCGGCCAGGATGCGCTGGCGGTGGTTCTGGCGGGGTCTTCAATGCCGCGGGAGCGATACACATCCATCCTCGAGGGACTGGTAAAGTCCCTGGAGAGCGCCCCTGGACGGGCAGAGGGAAAGAATCGTCTCATGCTTGTGGGCAGTGCCAGCGATGATCTGGACTTCATCCGCCTCATCGAAGACTCCGGGGCGATAGTGGTGGCCGACACCTTGTGCTTCGGGGCGCGGTCATACTCGGACCTTACGGACGAAAAGGACGACCCCGTTTCGGCCCTTTCCCGTCGATATCTGAGCAACAGCCTCTGCCCCCGCATGTTCGGCTACTACCGCAACCGGCTCTCCCACATCCTCGACAAGGCGAAAAAGGCCCGGGTTGACGGTGTGATCCTGCAGAACATCCGGTTCTGTGACCTCCACGGATCGGAGAACGGCATCTTCGAGCGCGACCTGGAGCGCCGGGGCATACCCTGCATGCGGATGGAGCGGGAGTACGGGCCGCTGGTGGAGACCGGCAGGATCAGAATGCGCCTCGACGCCTTCATGGAGAGGATCTCGTGAGTGATATACAGCCGGTGCGGTTGTCCGGAAACGGTGCACCTGACAAAGGAAGAATGAACGCTGCATGAAGAGAGAGACAAGAGAATATAACTACGACTGGATGATGTGGACTATCGTCGAGAACGCCGCCGCAGCCTTTGACGGCTCACGCAAGGAGTACGAGACCCTGCTCAGGTTCATCCCGAACTTTCGGGATTCCCTCGACGCGATCGTCCGGCAGGGAGAGCCCGGAGTGCTGCTCATAAAGCTCATGGCCAAATACCTGAGAAACTGCATCAACGCTCCCAGGCAGGGGAAGAAGACAGCTCTCACCACATTCTGCTTCGCACCGCCTGTGCTCTATGCCTTCGACGTGGTGCCCGTGGTGCTCGAGCCCATGACCGTGATGGGGACGTTCATCCTCCAGCGGGGCACAGCTGAGTATCTGGACTACTGCTGCGAGGCCGGGTTCACCGAGACTTCCTGCTCCTCCCAGCGGGGGGCCCTGGGGGCATATCTCGCGGGGCTGGCCGTCCGGCCGGACTTCATCATCTGCGATTCGCCAGGCATCTGCGACACCAACGCCAACTCCTACTCGTTCGCCTCCGCCTACCTGGGTATTCCCTTCTACCAGCTGAACTACCCTTCGACACTCACCGGCAGCCGCGCCACAGACTATCACCGGCAAGACTTCCGGGGGCTCGTCGCTTTCCTGGAAGAGCAGACCGGCACGGCGCTCGACATTGAAAGGTTCAGGCAGGTAATCGCGGAGATGCGCAAGCAGTCCGTGCTCATATCCGAGTTCAACGAGCTCCAGAGGATCGTGCCCTCCCCCGTGCCGGGCATCTTCAATCTCTTTCTGTATTCCGGCAACTTCCTCATGGGAGGCACCGAAGATTTCACTTCCCTGCTCGAGTCCATGCTGAAGACCGTGAGGCAAAACGCCGCGCAAGGCCGGGCCGGAACACTCTCCGGCAGGGAGCGCGCGCGCGGGTTCTTTTCCTACATCGATCACTACACCACGGATTTGAGGTTCTGGTCGTTCCTGGAGAGGCACGACATCTCGCATCTGGGATGCATCCTGAGCACGTTCTGGCAGGAGAACGCACCATACAGCGGAGACCGGCCCGATTCCGTGTACCGGGTGAAAGACGCCGATCTCGACGACATGATCGACTCCCTGGCCCTGCAGGTGTCGCGGATGCCCATGGTGAAGTCCATCCGGGGCCCCTATGACGCCCCGGACATGTGGCTCGACGACACGCTGACCATGACCAGGCTCCTGAGGACGGACTTTGTCGCCTACTTCGGTACCATCGGGTGCAGGAACACCTGGGGCATGGTCAAGCCTTATGCCCGGGACCTCGAGCGTGAAGGCATGCCCACGCTCATCCTGTATGCGGACGCCTTCGACGACAGGGTGCAGTCATGGGAGGCGGTCATCGACAGGATACAGGAGTTTCTTGCCTTGCGCAGGATCGGCGCGGGCCGCACGGCCTGACGCCGGCACAGGAGGTGTGCTGTGCAGAATGAAGACATAGCCATAGATGTTCTGAAAACGATCGCCATGGATTCGAGCCGGGTTCTTGTGGAGCGGCAGCGGGCCATCGATGCGCTCACCCTGTTTCGGGAATCGTCGATTCCGGCTCTGGCCTTCATCGAGCGCAAGACAGACATGAATGTCCTCAAGGAGCGATGCGCTCTCTATATCCGGCGCATCCGTGAGGGGGCAGCCATCAGCATGACACTGTAGAAGGGGCCGGGCACATGAGGAGAGAGACACGCGAATACCCGTATGACTGGATGATCTGGAGCATCCTGCACCAGGCGTCGCTGAGCACGGCCGGAACGGAAAAGGAGTACAGCCGTCTGCTGACCCTCGTGCCCCATTTCAGGGACATCCTCGACTCTTTCATCAAACACGGCGAACCGGGGAGGATATTCCTCGATCTCATCACCGGGTATGCAGACCTGTGCATCACAGCAATAGAGTGTGGCAGGAAGGTTGCCATGACCACGTTCTGCATGGCCACGCCTTTGCTCTACGCCTTCGACACGGCGCCGGTCATGCTGGAGGCATGGACCGTGCTCGGCACCATGGTCCTCAAGCGGGGCACTGCTGAGTATCTGGACTACTGCTGTGAGGCCGGGTTCACCGAGACGTCCTGCTCGGCCCAGCGGGGAGCCCTGGGGGCATATCTCGCTGGGCTGGCCGTCCGGCCGGACTTCATCATCTGCGACTCGCCCGGCATCTGCGACACCAACGCCAACTCGTTCGCCTTTGCTTCCGCTTACCTGGACATCCCGTTTTTCCAGCTCAATTACCCGTCCACTATCACGGACACACGCGCCGCAGAGTATCAGAAAAATGATTTCCGTGAGCTGGTGTCGTTTCTCGAACTGCACACCGGCACTACGCTCGACGAGACCATGCTCCGGGGCATCCTGGAAGAGGTGAGGGTCCAGGACGCTCTCGCCTCGGAGCTCATCGACCTCATGCGGCTCAAGCCTTCCCCCGTGCCCGGAATCTACGACCTCATGTTCTACGGCGGCAGGTTCATGATGAGCGGAAAACCGATCTACACCGAGCTCCTGCGCTCCATGCTCAGGACAGCCCGTTCGAACGCCGCGTCAGGGGCTTCCGGAACCACCTCGAAAAAGGAGCGGGCTCGCGGGCTCTTCTGCTACATCGATCACTACACCACAGACGCCCGCTTCTGGGACTGGATGGACGCTCAGGACATCAGCCACCTGGGCTCCGTCCTCTTCACCTTCTGGCACGGAGACGCCCCCTATGCACGGGAGAGACAGGACGAAGCATATCACATCGACACATCGGACAAAGACACCATGATCGATTCGCTTGCCGCTCAGGTATCGCGCATGCCCATGGTCAAACAGATCAGGGGCCCGTACGATGCTCCCGGCATGTGGCTCGATGATCTCCTGGGCACGATCAGACTCCTCAGGCCGGATTTCGTCGCCTACATCGGGAGCATGGGGTGCAGGAACAGCTGGGGCATGAACAAGCTGCTCGTCCGGGACCTGGAGCGCGAAGGCGTGCCCGCCGTGATCCTCTTTGCCGACGCGTTCGACGACCGGGTGGCGTCCTGGAGCACGGTGACCGACAAGCTGCAGGAATTCATGAACTTAAGGAGGATCGGAATATGATCGTGGCCGGATGCGACATCGGGTCGCTCACCTCGAAGGCGGTGATCCTGAACAACAGGAATATTCTTTCACAGGCGGTGATGCGCTCATCGTTCAGGCCCGATGAATCGGCCAGGAAGGTCATGGACAGGGCCCTTGCGGATGCCGGGATCGGAATGGACGAGCTGAGCTGCTGCGTGGGCACCGGCTACGGGCGGGAAAAGATCCCATTCGTGGACAGGGTGTTTTCAGAGATCGCCTGCCATGCAAAAGGCGCGAGGCATCTCATGCCCACGGTGCGGACCGTCATCGACATCGGGGGGCAGGACTGCAAAGCCATACGCCTCGACGACAGGGGCTCGGTGGTGAAGTTCATCACCAACGACAAGTGTGCCGCGGGCACAGGCCGGTTCCTCGATGTGATGGCCCGGCTGCTGGGGGTGGATCCCGATCGGCTGGGCAGGCTTTCCGCCCGGGCGGGGAGGCCGCTTTCCCTGGCTTCCACCTGCACGGTATGGGCGCAGGCCGAGGTGATCCACCACCTGAACGAGAACACGCCCATTGCCGACATCGCTGCCGCCGTCAACCAGGCCATGGCCGGGAGGGTGGCCATCCTGGCGAGGAGCGTCGGCCTTCAGCCTGAGGTGTGCATGACCGGAGGCGTGGCGAAGAACGTGGGCGTTGTGGCCCACCTGGAGAAACTGCTGGATGTGAAGATCAGGCGGCTTCGGATCGACCCTCAGATCATCGGGGCGTTTGGTGCCGCTCTCTATGCCGGGGAAACCTCAGGAGGTGCATCCGATGATCGTAGCAGGCTGTGATGTGGGCTCATTGAGCGCCAAAGCGGTGATCCTTTGCGACGGCCGGGTCTCTGCGTCACATGTGATGAGAGCAAGGCCCCACCCCAGGGACTCGGCCCGGGAAGTCATGGCCGCAGTCACGAACAAGGCGGGCGTTTCTCCTGATTCCTTCGACTACTGCGTGGCCACGGGCTACGGCAGAAACAACGTCGAGTACGCTGATGCCGTGGAATCCGAGATCGCTTGTCATGCCAAGGGGGCGTGGACAGTCGTACCCGAGGCGAGAATGGTCATCGACATCGGGGGGCAGGACGCCAAGGCGGTGCGCTTCGATGAAAACGGCGAGGTGGTGCGCTATGTCTACAACGACAAGTGCGCGTCCGGCACGGGTAGATTTCTCGAGATCATGGCCGAGGCGCTGGATATCCGCCTCGAAGATATGGGAGAGATCGCCTCCCGGTCGAAAGATCCCGTGACGCTCTCCAATCAGTGCGTGGTCTTTGCCGAGACAGAGATTATCTCGCTGGTCAATGAAGGAAGAGACATCCATGATATCGTCTGCGGTCTGCACCGGGCCATGGCGCACCGGGTGGCTTCGCTCGCACGGAGTATCGAACTCGCTCAGGAAATCACCATGTCGGGCGGCGTGGCAAAGAACTGCGGTATGTTCGCGGCGCTCGAAGAGGCGTTGAAGATCAGACTCATGCCCATGGAGATCGATCCGCAGATCGTGGGTGCGCTGGGGGCCGCGGTGATCGCACTGGAAAAGGCAGGAAGAAAAGGCGGGGCGTAGTCATGGAGCTTTTCTCGACGCACATCGCCCGGGTCCGGAAGTTCATGGAAGAGAGGCTGGACGTGCGAACATTCAGGGCCTTTCCCTCCCGTCCGTGGCCCGAGGGCGGCGGACGGGACGTGGTGCTCATGAGTGATGTGGGCGTCGAGCTCGGCGGTCCGGAGACCGAGTCGTATTCACTGATCCTGTGGACTGAAAATTCCTCTCTCGTCAACAAGGACACCATCTCGCTCATCGGTCCAGAGCTGGCGGAAGCCGGCTCCAGGAGCATCGCCTTCGGCAGGATCGTGATTCTGAGCATTGAGGGATTCACGGAGGAGAACACCTTCCGCCGCTGTCGCGAGATGGAGCAGATGCGATTCCTCCTCGATCTCAAGGGGTTTATGATCCGGGCCGTGCCGCAGTTCCAGAGGGAATGGAGCAGGGTCAGCCGGGACGCCATTTCAAGGGGATTCTCACTGGGCGTTCTCGGATCGTCTCTGATGCGGCTGTTCCGGGAGCTCGACTACGTTACGGGTTCCGAGATCATATTCATCACCGAAAACGAGGATGCCATCAGGAAAATCCGCAGCCTGACCGGCGATACCGCCAGAATCATCGCGGCCATGAACAAAATGGCCGAGGAGATGAGCTTTGACTGCAGCGAATGCGAGTACCGGGACGTATGCGATGAGGCCGAGGATCTGAGAAGGATGAGAGACGCCTGCGTAGGGAACGCTGCGAGGAGGTGAGCCATGGGAAAATCACGGATCATAGCGCTGTGCGGCAAAGGCGGGGTCGGCAAGACATCGGTATCGGCCCTTCTGGTGAGATGTCTGGCGGGGAGCGAAGGAAGGAAGGTTTTGGCCATCGATGCCGACCCCTCTGCCGGGCTTGCCGCATCGCTCGGTGTCAGAGTGAAAAAGAGCGTGGACGACATACGGAAGGATCTCGTCTCTCGGCTGACGCATGGCCGGCGTACCGCCGATCCAGAGACAGTGCGCGCGCTCGACTACGAGCTCTTCGACGCCCTGTCCGAGGGAGACGGGTTCGCCCTGCTCTCCATCGGCAGGCCCGAGGACGAAGGATGCTTCTGCAGGGTGAACTCGCTGCTGAAGGACATTATCCGTGACCTCGCTTCAGGCTTCGACTATGTGCTCATCGACGGCGAGGCAGGGATCGAGCAGATCAACCGGAGGGTCATGAAAGAGGTCGATGATCTCGTCATCCTCTCCGACACATCGGTCAAGGGGATCACCGTGGCACGCGCCATCTCGAAGGTCGCGCGGGAAAACCGTGCGGTTGACTGCCGGACCATCGGCCTCGTGCTCAACCGGGTCAGGGGCGAAGAAGAGGTCAGGCGGATCAGCGGAGATATCGACCTCGATATGTACGGGTGGATTCCCGAGGACGACTCGATCCGTGAGTTCGATCTTCAGGGGAGGCCTCTTGTGAGCCTGCCGCGTGAGTCTCCGGCGAACAGAGTAGTCGAGAGGCTCGCCTCGATGTTTGCAGATTGACTCCTGTTTTGTTGACAAGGTTTCTCCCGGTGAGATAGATCGGTATATGACATCACCTCATTGAAGGAGGGACCATGAGTCTCGTCTACGAAAAACAGGGGCATATCGCCAAGCTCGGCCTCAACCGCCCGAAACAGCTCAACGCGCTGGATCCGGGGATTCTTCTTGAGCTCCACAAGGCATGGAAGGACATCAACGCCGACAGCTCCATCAGGGTGGCCGTGCTCTACTCCGCCCTGCCCAACATCTTTTGCGCCGGCATGGACCTGAAGACCGCCATCCCGGTGCTCACAAAGGCCCGCGAGCCCGAGAACGAGGCAGAGGAGTGGATGGCCGGCGGGTGGGACGTCACCGGCGGCGTGGCCGAGGCCATGCTCAAGGTGAATATCGTGAACAAGCCGGTCATCGCGGCCATACACGGCTACTGCCTCACCGGCGGATTCGAGATGGTCATGGGCGCGGATCTGAGGGTTGCGTCCACGGACGCGGTGTTCCAGATGCGCGAGGCGAGCCTCGGCATCATGCCCACCGGCGGCGGGAACATCTTTCTGCCCAGGCATGTCTCTCCGTGCCGGGCGCTCGAAATCCTGCTGACTGCAGGAAACTATGATGCGAAGACCCTCTACGAGTGGGGATTCCTGAACCGCGTGGTGGAGAAGGAAAGGCTCATGGACACCGCCATGGAGCTGGCTCGGAAGATCGCCGACAATGGCCCTCTCGCGACCCAGGGCATCATCAGGCTCTCCCGGGAACTCCGGATGACTCAGATGAAAGACGCCTTTACGCGCGAGGTCGAGATCGGCATGCCCATCTTCGGAAGCGCAGATGCGCGTGAAGGCGTGCAGGCCCAGAAGGAAAAGCGCAAGCCGAAATTCCCTGGAACGTTTTGATCATGGCGCCGGGCACAGACTTGAGAGCCCTTTTCGAGCCGAGGTCCATCGCATTCATCGGGGCCTCCACCGATGTGTTCAAATGGGGGTTCAACATCCTCCACAACATGGTCGATCGGGGGTATCAAGGTGAAATCCATCCCGTAAACCCCAATGGCGGAGACTGGTTCGGAAGGCGAATGTACACGGACGTCTCCGAGATCTCTTCCCCGGTGGATCTCGCGGTCATCGTGGTCAGGGACGCACTGGTTCCGGATATTGTCCGCACGTGCACGGACAAAGGGATAAAGGCCGGGATCGTCATCACCGCCGGTTTCTCCGAGACAGGTGCGACCGGCGCGGCCCTCGAACGGGAGGTCGTCGAGACGGCGCGAAGAGGCGGCATGAGGATCGTGGGGCCGAACACTATGGGGGTCTTCAGCGCCTACCCGAATTTCATGCACGCCCTCATGGGCGCTATGCCCCTGACCGCAGGGCACGTAGGGCTCGTTGTCCAGAGCGGCAACCTCGGCACATCCATCTCGTATCGCTTCCTGCGCAGAAAGATCGGCATCAGCAGGCTCATCAGCTCGGGCAATGAGGCCGACCTCACCACGGAAGACTTTCTGGAGTATCTCGAAGATGACCCACACACCCGCATCATCTGCCTGTATGTCGAAGGGCTGAGACAGGGGGAGCGGTTTTTCAGAGCCGCCCGCCGGATATCGAGGTCCAAGCCCGTCATCCTCATCAGGGGGGGCCGCACCGACAGAGGGGCCCGGGCTGCCCTCTCCCATACCGGCGCCATGGGGGGCGACGACGAGATTTTCTCATCCGCATGCCGCCAGGCAGGCATCATCCAGGTGGATTCCATGGACGAGATGATCGACGTGGCCGGCATGCTCCTTGGCCAGCCCCTGCCGGCAGGCGACAGGGTGGGCATCATTACCATGGGCGGAGGCTGGGGAGTGATCGCAACCGATCAGTGCATCCGCCGGGGCCTCACGATAGAACCCCTGAGCGACGGGGTGATACGGCGGCTCGACAAGGTGCTCCCCGCCTACTGGAGCAGGGGCAACCCCATCGATCTGGTCGCGCCCGGCAACACGCGCTCCATCACCGACGCCATCCGGATCCTGATGGAGTACTCCCAGGTTGATTCGGCGATTGTCATGGGGCTCGGCTACATGTTCCTGCGCGCCAGGAGATGGCTGAAATCAGAGGTGCTGCCCAAAGAAGCGGCACGCACTCCGGCCGAGTATCTCATGAAGGCGGAATCGGAGGTCTTTCATCTCCTCGCCGATCTCATCGGTGAGTTCGGACGTCCCATTGTGCCGGTGGCGGACATCATGGCCTTTGATGTGGGCGGCGAAGAGAACCCGCTCAATATCCTTGAAGAGAGAAGCATCATGGCCTACCCGTCACCCGAATCTGCCGTATGCGCCTTGGCCAGGGTGGCGGAATATGCGAGGCATATGCGCTCGGAAAGCTCCGGGCAGTGCGGCTGCGAGCAGAGAAGGAAAGGGCTGACCCGCACATGAACGCGGCGAGCAGCCTGCTGCGGTTTTTTCTTGATGCTGGGATACGCAGGCGGCGGCCCCCTCTGATCGCGAGCTTCAAACTGACCTACCGGTGCAATCTCGCGTGCCGGGGATGTCCCTTCCATTCACGGGCCGGCCGGAAGCATGCGCATATGGATTTTTTCACCGCCCGCAGGTGCCTGGATGTTCTCAGGGACTTGGGATGCCGCATCGTCATTTTCGAAGGTGGCGAGCCCCTCCTCTGGAAGGACGGTGAATATTCGTTCCGGGACCTCGTTCATCTTGCGCGGCGGTCATTTCTCTGTGTTGGCGCCACCACGAACGGCACCCTCCCCCTCGACGCGCCCACCGATGTCCTCTGGGTGAGCATCGACGGGCTGAAGGCAACTCACGACGATCTGAGAAGCGGCTCGTATGACCGTGTCATATCCAACATCCGCTCATCCCGGCATCCGAAGCTCTTCGTTCACTACACCCTCAATTCCAGAAACTTCCGCGAGTTCCCCGCAGCCGTGGACGCACTCTGCTCTCTGGAGCGGGTCAGAGGCATCACGGTCCAGCTTTTCTATCCGTACGGGCAGGGCGAGGAAAACCTCAGGCTGTCCCCGGAAGAACGCAGAGAAGCGCTCGCCACTGCTGCAAAACTCAGACGCCTGGGCTACCCGATTCTGAATTCATCATGGAGTCTCCGTGCCATGATCCACAACCGATGGAGATGCCGCGACTGGCTCCTGGCGAATGTGGAGCCCGACGGCACCATATTCACGGGATGCTACGTAAAGAACCGCGGCGCCATCCGGTGCCCCGAATGCGGTTTCACACCCATCGCGGAGGCATCCGGCGCCCTCGGCCACAGGCCGGGCTCTCTCATTGCAGGCTGGAAGCTTTTCCTGAGCTGAACCATGAGGGGAAGCAGAGGGGTCAGGTCAAAAACCTCGGGGTCAGGTCTCGACATGTGACATTCCATGTCACATGTCGAGACCTGACCCCTACTTTGACCCCTGCCTGACCCATACCTTATGGCCGACTATCCCCTTTTGCTTGAAAGAATAGAGCTTTTGTCGTAGCTTCAGAAAACGGAGGGATGCATGCCGCAGCTGCCCGAGACGATCATTGATTTTCACGTGCACCTGTTTCCGGACGAGCTGTTCGATGCCATCTGGAAATTCTTCAGCAGGGAATACGGACTCCCTATTGTTCATCAGCTCTATGCCCGCGATTGCATCGAATATCTGAGGAACAGAAATGTCGGCACCGTCGTGTACTCGAACTACGCGCACAAGGAGGGTGTGGCGGAAGGGCTCAACGAATGGAACATCCGCCTGCTGGACGATACGGTCGATATATACTGCTTTGCGGCCTTTCACCCCGGCGACCGCGAAGCCCTCGGAATGGCCGAGCGGGTCCTGGCCCACCCGAAAGTGCTCGGATATAAGCTCCATTTCCTGGTGCAGAAGATCTACCCGCACGACGAGCGGCTCTTCCCCCTGTATGAAATGGTCATGGATCAGGGGAAAAGGCTCCTGCTCCACGTCGGGACCGGCCCCATCGGCAACGAGTACGTGGGGATAGCGCACCTGAGAAAAGTGCTCGAGCGCTATCCCGGGCTCCAGCTGAACATAGCCCACATGGGCGCGTTTGAGTTCCAGGACTTTTTCGATCTTCTGGAGGATTATCCCGGAATCTTTCTCGACACCTCCTACTGCTTCCTTCCGGACAGGTTCCGGATGTACCGGATGGGCAATATTGTGCTGGAAGGGCTCAAGGACCGCCTCCTCTACGGTTCGGACTTTCCGAACCTGTTCCATCACCGCAGCGAAGAGCTCAAGGCGCTTTCAGAGATGGCCCTCTCGCAGGATTTTTATGAGAGCGTGTTTCGGAAAAACGCCCTGCAGATCCTCAGATGCGTTACCGGATGACGGAGGATGATCGCCCTTCAGGCCTTTCAGGCGCCCATGATTTGGCGGAGCCGGTCCGCAGTGGACATTGATCCGGCGATCGCAATATCAGGGCATCTCAGGGGAAATCGGCTCTACGGTATATCATGCATCCTTTTGCACTGAATTTCATCAAAATGAATAGAAAAACCAGGAAACGAAAGAAACAAACATTTAACCTCCTCTTATAGGATGGCGCGTCCTATGCCCTAACCGCCATCCTTTTTTTTTGCCTTTTTCACGGCCTGATTCGCACAAAATCAAACCATCATATTGAAATCACCGGATATACGATTACAATATATTTTAGTTGTATGATTTTGCATGGAATGAGATGCCCCTTTGGCCGCGGCGGATGGATGTCCGGCAACACTTGATTCTGAAACTTCTCATGAGCCCTCTTTCCGAGTGGAGAGCACGGAGGGGCAACCCCGAAGCACGCTTTAGGCTATCACCTGCATGCATCATCTGATTGAAGAAAGAATTTCTATAAAGGAGCGTCCTGACAGTATGAATTTTTCCCCGACCGGCCTTACGGTGGAGGATCTTCACAAAGAGATCGACCGGCTCCAGAAACAATTGATGGAAGCAGAGAAGAGGAGTCCCGACAGCCGGTTCTTCCCTTATCATCAGATACTGGAAGAACTACCCGATCTTCTTTGCCTTTTCCGGCCCGACGGCTCCATCAGCTATGCAAACACGGCCTTCTGCTCGTGCATCGGCAAGAGCGGTTGTGAAACCGTAGGGAATTCCCTGTTCGGTTGTCTGCCAAGGAACGACAGAAAACGCTTTCTGCAGCGCCTGAGCGAACTCGCCCCGCATAAGCCCATCCAGACATTCGAATATCGCGTCAATCTCTCCGGCCGTGAAGCGCGATGGTACCAGTGGACGCTGAAAGCGCTGTTCGACCATGAGGAGAGGCCTGAAGCCTACATTCTGACCGGGCGCGACATCACCATTCTCAAGGGCATCGAGGAAGATCTGATCGACGCCCTCGAAAAATATGCGACCCTGTTCGAGTCCACGAACGACGCCATTGTCCTGATCGACCGCGACCGTCTCATAGACTGCAACACGGCTGCACTGAAGGTCTTTCGCTCAGTCGACAAGGAAGAATTCCTCCAGAGCGGTTTCCTGGACTTCTCATTCCCCGGACCGGACGGACGGACGGCTCTAGGGGATGATTTTCACAGGCATATCACTCGCGCGCTGAAGACCGGCATGGAGCGTTTCGAGTGGCAATGCAGACGCGCCGACGGCTCGATGTTTCTTTCAGACATCATTCTCAGCCCGTTTCCTCTGGGTGCACGTAGGGTCGTAGCAGCGATCATTCGGGACATATCCGAGTTGAAAGACACTGAGAAGGCCCTGAGAAAGGCGTATGACGAGCTGGAGGAAAAGGTGAGGGACCGCACGAAGGAGCTCTGCGAGTCAAATGACAAGCTTCTTCGTGAGATCCGTGAACATGCAAAAACAGAAGACGACCTCAGGAGAAGCGAAGAGCGCTACCGGAGGATAAGCGAGGAGCTCGATGTCGTGCTCAACGGCATTACGGATATCATTCTGCTCAACGACAGGGACATGAACATCATCTGGGCGAACAGGGCCGCCTCTGAAATATCCGGGCTGCCTGTCGAGGAAATTCAGGGGAGAAAGTGCTATGAGGCTCTGCGTAATAAGTCGGCGCCCTGCGAGCAGTGCCCTGTGGTACAGGCTGTTTTCACGGCAAGCCCCAGAGAAGGCACCATGAAAACATCGGACGGAACCCTGTGGGAGATCATGGGATATCCGGTCAGAGACGAGCACGGGTCCATCAGGGGCGCCATAGCGATCACCCGGAACATCACCGACAGAAAGGCGGCCGAGGAAGAGGCCCAGAAACGCTGCAAGCTCGACTCCCTGGCCACGCTGGCGGGCGGAATCGCACATGATTTCAACAACATTCTCACCGTGATCATGGGCAATGTGTCGTTCGCGAAAATGCTCATCAGCAATGAAGACAGAATATACGGCAAGCTCGACGACATCGAGAGGGCATCGCTGAAGGCAAAGGAGCTCACCTCCCAGCTCATGATCTTCTCCAAGGGGGGAAGACTGCAGAGAAAACCCGTCATGGTGGATAAGATTCTGCGCGACACCGTGCATTCTACACTCGAACACTCGGACATCACGGCGCGGTTTCATATCGACGAGGATCTCTGGATGGCCGACGCGGATGAGGCCCAGCTGGGGCAGGTCATCAGAAATATCGTTCTGAATGCAAAGGAGGCCATGCCGCATGGCGGAGCCATCATAGTGGAAGCCCGGAACTGCAGCGGAGAAAATGAAAAATACCTCCCGATTCCCGGCGGCAATTACGTGAAGATATCCATACATGATACCGGAAGCGGAATCGACGAGAGCATACTGGGCAATATCTTCGATCCGTTCTTCACCACCAAACAAAAGTGCAGCGGCCTCGGGCTCGCGACATCGTATTCCATAATGAAAAAGCACGGGGGCTATATCTGCGCATCCTCTTTTCCCGGAAAAGGCGCTACGCTCACCCTGTACCTGCCCGCCTCGATCCATACGGGTCAGGAGGAGGAACAGCCCCGGGAGTTCCAGGAGGCATGCGCTGGCAGCGGACGCATCCTGTTCATGGATGACGAGGCCTTTATCCGCGACCTCGCCATGAGCACTCTCTCGCACCTCGGCTATGAGCTGACATTCGCACGGGAGGGGAGTGAGGCAATCGAAGCATACCGGATGGCTCTGGAGCAGGGAAAGCGCTTCGACGCGGTCATCCTGGACCTGACCGTGGCTGAGGGAATGGGGGGCAAGGAATGCATCCGGGAGCTCAGAAAAATCGATCCCGACGTCCGGGCGATCGTCTCCAGCGGATACACCAGCGACCCCATCATGACCGATCCCCAGAGGTTCGGCTTCTCCGCGTTCATTGCAAAACCCTATAATATCCAGACACTGAGCAGTATCCTGAAAAAGACCATAGAGGAGAGATGATTCATGGCGAACATCCCGGACAGCGGACAGTACATCGGCTCTCTCATCGGCCAGGCACTGGGCGATGCGATCGGCTTTCCTGTCGAGGGACAGACCCGCGATGTCTGCTCCGATTACGTCCGCGAGTTGATCGAAGAAGGCCCGGGGCTCGAGGCGAGACCGGGGTTCGTATCCGGCCAGTACAGCGATGATACGCAGCTCGCCAGAGAGCTCATCCTCAGCTTCAACTCCCGCAAGAGGTTCGACCCTGTGGA
>Ga0302248_1000420_pt1 | contig 42262 bp, 35 predicted proteins | sample AAG_UR_Leu_MG_FD_193528 | JGI IMG/M metagenome (GOLD analysis project Ga0302248, IMG submission 193528) | Enriched activated sludge microbial communities from anaerobic digester in WTTP, New Holstein, Wisconsin, United States - AAG_UR_Leu | ecosystem: Engineered > Bioreactor > Anaerobic >...
TTACAGGAGGGCAGCATGAGTTATCAACAATTTAGGAAAGTTATTAGTCTCCCCCCAGACCCCCCTCGTATTAACAATATCAATTATATTTGTATAAAATATTGTCCAAAGGCATTAGACCACCTCAGAATATATCCCTTTACCAGAGAATAATGCAGTATGGACAGAAATGAATGGAATATATGAAGGATTTCCACCACAAAGTTGGACAAGTCTTTTTATTACAGAGACAGACACAACGCTTCTTGACCAATTTTATAAAAATATTTATGAATATTATTTAAACCCTTCAACTTTTGATACTATCAGAGAATTGTATGCTTCAATAAGACAAGATGCAATTACTGAAAGAGTTTACATCATAAGGCATTATTTGAATGAAACAAAAGAACGCTTACTTATGGACTTTAATATACAGACCAATGATACAGTTATCTTAGATGCATATATTTGGGATATTGACCCACTAAATACGGATAGTATATTTATTGTTGACAGCATCTCAGAAATCACTTTAAATAACAATCAAAAACGTAGAATTCAGTATCTTTCAACACAAAATACGCCCTTTCCGAAACCACAAATAATAATTAAAGGAGTAGGTAGTATTTTTAATCCTTTTGGACCAGCTACAGATTTAGTAAACAAACAACAACCAAAAAGCAGTTTTTGCTGCCCTGATTTTCTATTGTGTTTAACAGTTGAAGGCGAGAATGTTTATGTTCATATGAATGAAACCGATTGTTCTAAATTACAAATCTTAACCTCAACAAAACCAATTCTTCAAGAAACCACTTTAAACTTATATCCCAATCCAACTAATGGTTTGTACCGGATTAAAATCAATAGTGAATATACACAGGAGAGATTATTTGAAATTTATGATTTGATGGGGAGAAAAGTATTACATAGGAAATTTTATCAAAATGACATAACAATTGATTTAGGCAGCTTGAAACCAGGTACTTATATCATACAGATTTGGTGTGATGATACACCAATTACAAAAAAATTAATTATCTCACCTTAAAAATAATACTTTTGAAACATTTAATTAAACCCTTTATTGTATCAGGCATTATACTGCTGCTGTCAGTTTGCTCAAATGCACAAATATGGGCACCTTCAAATGCCAGATGGTACTACTCTTATTCTAATTTTGAAATTGTAGGATATGTCAATATCGTTAACACAGCAGACACGTTGATTTACGATAATACTAACGACAAGTTCCGTAATTGTCAGATATTAAATAAGATTTTTTATTCATACAACGGCATCACAAGCGCAATGGATACGACAAATTTAGGAAGTGTATATACCTGTAGCAACGATGACACCGTTTTTATATTCAAACATAACCGGTTTTATGTTTTGTATGATTTCTCTGCACAACCCGGCGATTCATGGATAGTTCCTGAATCTTACAACATTGGTTTTTGTGATTCAGTGGGAGTGGTAAATGTTGTTTCAGTGGGTGATACTATTATTAATTCTGAATCTTTAAGATATTTAGTTGTAGAACCTGAAGATCAAACTCATTGGGTTATGTTCGGTAAAATAATTGAAAAAATTGGTCCATTATGGTATATGCTTCCTGAGCAGAATTGTTGGCTTGATTTTATGGAGGGAGGCCCGTTGAGGTGCTATCAGGACAACACTTTCCAATTTGAGTCCGGCATTGCACCTTATTGCGATTATCTTGTTGGGATCAATGAAACAGAAAAGCAATACCTGAATATTTTTCCCAATCCTGCAACAAACTTTTTAACTATTGAATGCCCGACTCAGGAACTATATAATCTTGAAATAACAAACATGTACGGTAAAACCCTAAGGAAACACCTTTCTTTTGGAAATGGTGCTGTAATTAATTTAACCGGATTTGAGCCGGGTTTATATATTCTGTCTTTACGAAATACAACATCTAATACTTTAATAAATAAATTACTGATTATCAACAAATAAATTGCTATTACTATGAAAAAGTTAATGAAAAAACGTTTACATATTCTTTTGTTCATTTTACTGACAACAAATTTCATTACCGCACAGCCTCAATGGAATTTTCACATCGCTTTTGAAGATGCAACAGGAGCTAAGGATACCATCTGGCTCATTTGGGATACGAATGCAACTTTTGGCGTTGACACGCTATTTAATGAGCAGGCTCAAAAACTAAACTATTCAGTTTTTAATGTTTTTATCAGAAATACAAATGCTGATACTACCAAAACACAGGCTCTGCCTCACCCATATGCTTCGAATAATGTAGTTGTGCATGCAATTAATTATCAATACCCAATCACTATTTCATGGGACAGTTCACTTTTTCATGCACCCGGTTTGCCTTTGCCGGTAGGGTATGTGAATAGAGCTTTTATTAATAATGATTATTTTTTTCTTGTCAATAACGATCCATATTCTCATACTTATAATATGCTAATGGAAAACCATGTATCGGCCCCATGGTGGGGATGTGATCAATTTCCAATGGGATTTTATATTATGCGTGACCCATCAATTGGAATAAATGAAAACGATATGTTAAAGAAATATTTAATTCTGTTTCCAAACCCATGCAATGATTATATAAATATTAGCAGTGATTTAGTTATTAAATCATATCATCTTTTAAGCAGTGATGGAAAAGTAATTCAGAGTAATTTATTTACACCTTCTAAAAATGAAAATTCACTCACCATTTCGCTTTCAAAAATTGAAAATGGAGTTTACCATTTAATACTTACCGATTCTAAAAACCAATCATATCATGAAAAAATTATCGTTATTCATTAGCATAATGCTTATTGCTATGCTGAATCAGCATATAGTAAAGGCTCAGTGTTTATTTGTTGATATTCCACTCCCGCCACCACCATAGGGTGCAGGTAACCAAATAATGACTCCATACGAGAGTAAGAATGGCTACTATATGCCCGCCTCAGGTGAGGTAAGAATTTTGTTTGTTTTTTATGAAGTGAATTATACGGGCGGAACAGACCCTACGCTTCCTACTAACCCATCATCGCGGTGGCAACCTCATCAACTTCCTACATGGGCAAATCAAATAGCTGATGCTTTTAATCCAGGAAACGAAATAGCATCAGGATTACTGACCCGCTATTTTCAACTGGCATCATCCGGAAATTACATTGTGCTTGGCGATTATTTGCTTGCTCCCAATAATGGAGGTATATTCAGCGTAAACAGCAGCACAGGCTACGTTGGTCCTACTCAGGCAATTGCTGCGGTAAACGCTGCTTTGGGAACCAACATAGTAACTGGGAACGGATTTACATCCATTACTGATTTTGACAAATGGACAATCGGTACTTCTACAACAGGTCCTGGACAACCGAAAATAACACCAAGCACCGAAAGCCCTAATAAATACGACCATGTAATGTTTATTTGTAGAAACAGCATTGGAAATAACGGAACAGGATATGCTGCATGGGCATTACCCTCGAACATGCTTGGGTTTCAGGCGAACACACACAGCAATCTTGGCGCGTATGACAAGTTGCCTTTTAACATCATTCGCCATGAGTTTTCGCACATGATTTATGGAGGTAATAATTTTCATTGCGGAGGAGGCGGCTGGGGTCTTGAAAACTACTGGATTCCTCTCGAAAGCGGTTGGAGCAACATGAGTTTGTATAACGGCTCATTAAACAGTTGGAATGCATGGGACAGACTGAGGTTAGACTGGAAAGTAACAGGAAGTAGCTATGGAATTTCCGCCCGCAATGCAAATAATACCGCATTTGTAAATGGAGATCTGGATGCAACAGTTGCCTCGCAGGCTGGAACATATACCCTGCGAGATTTTGTACTGTTTGGCGATGCTCTTAGAATAAAGCTGCCGTTTATCGATCCTGCAACCGAATTTCCAATGTTTCTGTGGATTGAAAATCATCAGGGTCGAAATGTTAACGAAGTGGAGTTTGACAAATGGCTTCATGAGGCTGATACAACGTGCGTACAGCCTGTAATTCCAGGATTATATGCCTACATGCAGGTGGATAAGGAAGTACGTTCGGGAACGTCTGACAGCGTAGTTTACTATGGCTATGCCGATTATCTGAGGCCCATAACTGCCGATGGATTCTGGGACAGGGAAAATGAAAGCACTCAGGTGTTTAATCCCTGTGTGCAATGGGGCAATACCAATGCCTTTATCCGAATTAGCCCAAACCCACTGACAGGCGGAGGAGATCAGGATTATAATTCATAGGATTTAAACAATGATAATTTACTTAATCATAATGATATCAATGTGAATCATACAGAAAAAGTGGGAGACTCTTATAATAACAATCTTTATAATCACGGCAATTCACGTCATGCCTTCACCTTATCGGGCAACAAAAAAATTGGGATGGGAACCAACCCTTCTTCAGCAAGCATGATGAATCTCGTTAGCTACGATTATCCTCCACCAATAGCACCAAACGTAAGAAAAATTTACCTTAACGGTATTTCAATCGAAATACTTAACCAGTACCAAAATGGAAACATACAGGTACAGATACGATTCGATGATGTTAACATTACAAATGATGTACGCTGGTGTGCTGATGAAATTGTGTTAAATCCCATTACTACTAAAAGCGGCTATTCAATTAACTTAAAAAGCGGTAATACAATAACCCTGGACCAGGGCCTTACAGCAACGAGAATGTCTAATCCAATAACATTTGAGGGAAAACAAGTTTTTACATCACCAACCTATTTTAGGGCAAAGCATGATGCAGTAATAAACATTGAATCCAATTCTGAATTTATAGTTAAAAACGGCAGCACGCTTAAACTTGAAACAGGAAGTAAAATCATAGTAAATAATAATTCTGAACTTGTAATAAAGGAGGGCTCACATCTTATTGTTGATGAATGCGCTTCGTTATGGATACTGGGCGTTGGAAAACTGATAGTTGAAAATGGGGCTTCATTGTGTTTATCGCCGGAAGCAAGTTTTTTCTTTTCCAACGGGTTTCAAAATATTGAAATAGCTACTGGAGTCATAATTACACCCGGAACAGTGCATCCTGCTGATATTATTTTCCCATACTTAACTATTAGCACTAATGTTACAATAAACAGCGCTCAGTATGCTATGCCCGAAGTTCTTACAATAGGTAAGGGAGGTGTATTAACATTAAATAACACAGCATTGAGGTTTGCTACCAAGCAAAGTAAAATTCAGATAAAAGATGGTGGAGAATTAATTATTGACAACAGCATACTTAGTTCCACTTGTCAAACCCCCTGGCAAGGTATCGAAGTATGGGGAGAAAAAAACAAATCTCAAATTCCTCTACCAGGACAGCCGAATGCTCAGGGTAAAGTTATTTTGAAAAACGGTGCAGTAATTGAAAATGCCGAAAATGCAATAACACTATGGAAGAAAAATGATTATTCTTCAACTGGAGGTATAGTTCAGGCTGATGATGCTGTTTTTATTAATAACAGACGTTCAGTAGAATTTATGTCGTACCAGAATACACATCCAATATCGGAAACGCCGTTGGGAAATATCAGTTATTTTAAAAATTGCAGATTCGAAGTAAATGATGAGTATTTAGCACCTGCTCCGTTTTTTGCTCATATTTCAATGTGGGAAGTTGACGGAATAAACATTCAAGCATGCGATTTTATAAACAATATGAGCAATGAACCAAATACAGGTGTGGGAATTTTAACTTCTAATGCTAATTTTGACATATTACCTTCATGTAGTTCCCTTGTAACGCCATGTCCTGAAAACAATATAGTGCCAAATACTTTCCAGGGATTTAAGTATGGTATTGAATCGTTTGGCACCGGTGCTAATATAAAAACTATCTGTATTAAAAATGCTGAGTTCAATGGCAATAGTTGCGGAATAAAGCTCCGTAATGTTAACAATGCCACTATCATTAACAGCATATTCAACGTAGGAGGCACTACGATGTATAATGCAGAATGTGGTTTTAATTATGGTGTTGGTATGGAGTTGTTTAACTGCACCGGATTTGCTATTGAGGGAAATAGTTTTTACAAAGTATATGGTAATCCAGAGGGTTATTTTGTGGGCACTTACATTGAAGAAACTCAGGCTGCTGATCAGATTTACAAAAATGAATATTATGGGCTGACCTACGGAAATTATGCAGTGGGAAAGAATTGGAAGGAAAATAACACCTATCAAGGGCTCGCCTACTACTGCAACCAAAATACATGGAACTGGCAGGATATTACGGTTGCCAAGAATGTTGCTAATCCAATGGAAGGCGGAATACAGAGTCAGATAGGGTCATCTTCATTGCCGGCAGGAAATACCTTTTCCAATTTTGCCGATTATCATATTTATAACGATGGAGACCATTTGATTGATTATTTCTACTACGCTCCTTCACCCGGCAATACCAGTACTTCCTATTATCCGGCAAGGGTTTACAGGGTTATCCGTGAGGAAGTTGTGGGTATTCAAAACCAGTGCCTCTCGAATTATGGCGGAGGAGGCAGTAGCTCAGAAAGAGATGTGGTGCTTACACATGCACAAAAACAACAGGAGGAAATGGATTATGCTACAGGGCTTTTGAGTTATGATAATGTAAAAGCGCTTTACGACAACCTGAAGGATGGAGGTAATACAACGGGTACACTTGCTGAAATTTCATCCGCATGGCCCTCAGATATGTGGCAATTGCGCGCAGATCTGCTTGGCAAATCGCCGCACTTGTCAATGGAAGTGTTAAAGGCTACTGCCGATAAGACTGATGTATTACCCGAAAGCATTATTTTTGAGATTCTGGCTGAAAATCCAGATGAGTTGAAAAAGGATGAACTGATTAACTATCTCGAAGATAAACAAAATCCATTGCCTGAATATATGGTTGACATTTTGAGGCAGGTAGCTATGGGATCTTCGTACAAAACTGTACTGCAAAGGCAAATGGCACACTATAATCAGGTAAAAACACGTGCAGCCCACAATATTATAAGGAGTTTGCTCAACGATACCATTTGTAATAATAACGAACTTCGCAAATGGTTTGACAATATAGGCGGTAAAAGGGCTGATGAGCAGATTATTACTACTTACATGAGCGAAGGTAATTTTACCAGTGCACTTTCGCTGGCAAACATGATGCCTTCGCTTTATAATTATAATGATAATGAACTGGACGAACACTACTACTACATGCAAATGTTGAACCTGCAAATAAACCTTGCTCAGCAGCAGCGTACTATATTTGACCTTGACAGCATAGAGATTGACAATCTGTTAAACATTGCCGATAACAGCATTGGAACCGCAGGCGCACAAGCAAAAGGGATTCTTGAATTTGCCTATGGATATAATTTCTACAATTGCATTGACCCAGAAGAACAAGGCATGAAAAGCAGAAAATATCTTAATACGGCTGCAACTGAAAATATCTTTGGCATTGAAATTACTGCGAAACCCAATCCCGCTAATGCATGGGTGGCTTTCGACTATACTTTGCCTGCCAATGACCCACAAGGGGTAATTAAGATCAGCAATCTGTCGGGAAATGAAATTGCTTCTATTCCTGTAAGCGGAAAGCAAGGGCAGCAAATATGGGATACACGTTCGGTTAAACCGGGTGTATATTTCTATACATTAAATACTGCCGGTTTAAGCAGACACGGAAAAATTGTAATAAGTAAATAATTTAACCAGGCGCTGCGCCTTATCCTTGGCGTAGCGCCTTTTTATATTTTAAGAAATGAAACGTTTTATTTATTTAATGATCTTCTTTTGGGTACCGGCTACTCTGGCTGCACAAAATTGGGATATTATATGGCAGCAATGTTTTGGGGGAAGTAGTATAGATGTTGCATATGATCTTATTGCAATCGAAAACGGATATTTTATTGCCGGTGGCACCGGTTCAAATGATGGTGACATATCTTTTCATCGTGGCTTAGGCGATGGCTGGTTAATTCGAATTGACAGCATTGGCAATCTTTTATGGGAGAAAACATTTGGAGGTTCGGACTCTGATGAGATTAGGCGTATTTTGCCATCTACAGATGGAAATTATTATTTGCTTGGTTCATCCTGGTCTTCTGACGGACATATTAACTACGACCCATATCCTGGTTCGCTTGATTATTGGATTGTTAAAATAAATGCCAATGGTAATATTATTTGGGAGAAAATTGTTGGTGGTACTGGTGGAGATATTCTGTGGAATGGCGCAGCAACAGCAGACGGAGGGGTTGTGGCAATAGGCAGGACTACGTCCAATGATGGCGATGTGAAGATTCATTTCGGTAGTTGGGATACATGGATAGTAAAATTAAGTGCCGATGGGAAAACGGAATGGGGCTATATTATTGGAACTGACTTTTTTGATATTGGGCAGGCAATTATTCAAACATCAGATGGGGGATATCTTGCCGGAAGCAACTCAATTATATTGCAGGGCGGGATAGGAAATATAAGCTGTATTCCTCCGTCATACGAATATGTTACCGGTGTACTTACCAAATTTGATGCTGGCATGAATATTCAATGGCAGCACTGCTACGGAGGAAGCAATCATAATTCGATACATTGTATTATTGAAATTGATGACGGATATATTTTTACTGGTAGTACACATTCAATGGAAATACCTGGATACCATTATGAAGGAGAATCAGATGTTTGGGTTGTAAGAATTGATCTTGACGGAAACATAATATGGCAAAGAGCATATGGAGGATGGAGATATGAAGTAGCTCACAATATAATAGCAACCGCTGACGGAGGCTTTATTGTGGTTGGTAATACTTATTCAAAACACGGCGATGTTTCAGGAAATCACAGCACTACTGAACATAATCCCGATATCTGGGTATTTAAAATTAACAGTGATGGAGTGCTGCAATGGCAGCAATGTTTTGGAGGTTCAGTAAATGAAAGATGTGATTATGGAGTGGTAAAAAAGAGTGATAATAACTTTGTTATTGCCGGCACTACCAACTATGGGCCTTCACATGATGTAGAATGTACTCCTCGTTCCTCTTATAAATATCCCAATATGGATATTTGGGTGTTTGAAATAATGATGGATGATACTTTAAATGCAATTTCAACACCTGCAAATACAAGAGAAATCAAGATTTATCCAAATCCTGCAAGAGATTATATTGAGTTTAATATTCAAAATATAATGTTCAAAACTGCTGATCTAATAATATTTGATATTTTCGGCAGATACGTTGTTAACAAAGAAATTACAACACCTTATGCCAGAATTGATGTAAGTAAATTGCCTGCAGGTATTTATTTTTATAGACTAATAATAGATGAAGATATACTTTCAGGAAAATTTGTAATATCTGATTTGTGATTCAGGTAGTAAATAGCTTTGTATTGATTATTCGTTTAATATTTAATTGGTTAGATATAATATAATAACTTCTGATTTTTGATTTGAAAAAGACTCAACGCCGATACAACCTGGAATCCCAAATTACAAAATATAAACTCTAATGCATTAACAAATAAATTCATTTAATTTCACCTGACTATTGCTTTTTACGAAAATTTGTTGTAGTTTTGGCACATTATTCAAAAAGTCGTTCCTAAAAATTGTAAGGCTAATTTTTTATGATCATATTGAAACATGAAAACAACCTATTTATATAAACTAACGGCTTGTGCTTATTTCTCAAACAATAAGGCAGTTTCTCTGCAAACCCGCATGACTGTAGAGAGAGAGAGAGAGAGTAAAAGAAAAAGATGGAGAGACTTATCCAAATATATTGATCTGGTTAAATCTAAAATTAAAGCTCTCAAACACTCTGAATACTCCAAAGAAATTAAGTGGTTTAAAACATTCCTTTCTTACAATTACATTGTTTCACTTTCAAAAGTATTTTTACATCCTTACCGCAATCTCAGGCAAACACAGCTATTTTGTCTGCCTGACAGGCAGTTAATTGCACTGCAGATAAGATTGCCGGTTAAGGATGTGCCACCGTGAATTTATTAATTCATTGCTTACTGTGCTAATTGTTTGCAGCGCAATACCCTAAATCAATAATTTGCTTAGTTAAAAAACAGAATAATTCAAATTTAAAAACAAAACCAATGAAAACAGCCGCAAGTCTTTTACTGATAATTTTAACCCAGATTAGTATTATCCTCAACGGACAAACCTACAAACCGGTGATAACCAATGATTCGGTCTCCTGGGATGTAGCAGGATGGGAGCTTTTCGAAAAATACATGTTTAAACTTCACTGTCAAAAACATCCGGATTCATTATATGCCAGCCTGTATTCAAATATTTTGTATACTCCGGAACCGGAAGAATACATGGGAAAAATACGAGAAGACATAAATACCGGTAGAATATATTATTTAGATCCCTGGTTCCCGGATGAAAAACTAATTATGGATATGACTCTGAAAGTAGGAGATACTTTTCAGTTAAATTCTCAGCAGTTGATTGTTGTTGATAGCGTTTACTACCATGATGACAGAAAAATTATCAGGTTCGACTACTTTACCTATTGGGATGAAAAAATCATGTTTATTGAAGGTGTAGGTCCTAGCATAAGCGTAATTTATCGTTATAATGGTTATTACCCATTTTATGCAACCTGTAAATATCAAAACGATGAGCTGGTTTATGTAAATAATAATACGACTCATTTTATCGGTTGCGTTCTTGATCCAACAGGTACGGCTGCTCTTGATACAACATCTGATTTTATTCTTTATCCCAATCCCGTTAGGGATATGCTTTATATTCAAATTAATCCTGCGTTGCAAAGTTCATCAGAACTTAAAATTTTTGATTCATATGGCAGATTAATCAGGCACACTAAACTATCCGGATACAGCCATGCACTTGAATTAAGAAATTTAAATAAAGGATTATATTATGTGAATATTTTAAATGGACATTCAGTGTTTATTGATAAACTTGTAATAATCAAATAAAATACATAATTATGAAAAACATTTCGAACAAATATCATGTGGATAAATTATGCATCATGGTTTATTCGTTATGTAAATTAAAGCATTTGGCTATGAAAATGTTAATTAAACCCTTTATTGTATCAGGCATTATTATGCTGCTGTCAGTTTGCTCAAATGCACAAATATGGGCACCTTCAAATGCCAGATGGTACTATTCTTATTCTAATTTTGGAATTGTAGGATATGTCAATATCATTAACACAGCAGACACGTTGATTTACGATAATGCTAACGGCGAGTTCCGTAATTGTCAGAAATTAAATAAGATTTTTTATTCATACAACGGCATCACCAGCGAACGGGATACCATAAATTTAGGAAGTGTATATACCTGTAGCAACGATGATACCGTTTTTATATTCAAACATAACCGGTTTTATGTTTTGTATGATTTCTCTGCACAACCCGGTGATTCATGGATAGTTCCTGAATCTTACAACATTGGTTTTTGTGATTCAGTGGGAGTGGTAAATGTTGTTTCAGTGGGTGATACTATTATTAATTCTGAATCTTTAAGATATATTGTGGTTGAACCTGAAGATCAGACTCACTGGGTTATGTTCGGTAAAATAATTGAAAAGATTGGACCATTATGGTATATGCTTCCTGAGCAGAATTGTTTTCTTGATTTTATGGAGGGAGGGCCGTTGAGGTGCTATCAGGACAATACTTTCCAATTTGACTCAGGCATTGCACCTTATTGCGATTATCTTGTTGGGATCAATGAAACAGAAAAGCAATACCTGAATATTTTTCCCAATCCTGCAACAAACTTTTTAACTATTGAGTGCCCGCCTCAGGAACTATATGATCTTGAAATAACAAACATGCACGGTAAAACCCTAAGGAAATACTTTTCCGTTGAAAACAGTGCTGTAATTAATTTAACCGGAATTGAGCCGGGTTTATATATTCTGTCTTTACGAAATACAACATCTAATACTTTAATAAATAAATTACTGATTATTAACAAATAAATTGCTATTACTATGAAAAAGTTAATGCCACTTTTAATTATATCAATCTTCTTTATCTTCAATTTTGAAGCAAATAGTCAGGTTGATTCTATTTGTCGAATGCAAGATTCATATTCCTATGACTTTTTAGAAAGCGGTAATTGTATTCCTGATCATAATGGATCTTGGTCAATTTTCAGTGATATGAATACTTATATTCCATATCTTAATCCAAGCTACCCATTGCAGAATCCTTCAATTATGACCATTCAAGTAAATATTAATATTATACAAAAAGATGATGGTTCAGGTAATTACCCAAATAATCAAACAACAATTGACAGGATGAGGACAATAATTGGATGGGTTAATAGTTTTTATTCTAGTTATTCACCTTCAGATCCAATTAGCTGGGTTAATGAACTACCTGGTTATGATTCAAGAATAAGGTTTTCAATTGGTGAGCCAGGAAATGAAAGAGTATATTTCTATCAAAATACCTTAGCATGGAATAATATTTTTCCTTGGGAGAAAATTGAACCATACATTCAACAAAACTACCCAGAACGACTGGAACAGCTAAATGTTTATATTTTTGGAAATCCCAATAATAATAATTGGGCACATGCAAGTATGCCTAGTAACACTGATTTCAATAAAAGATCATGGGTTGTATTATTTTGCTGGAATCCAGGAAGTGATTGGGCAATGTCCGGTTCATTAGCTCATGAATTTGGACACAATCTCAATCTTTTGCATACATATTATGGAGGAGGTGCCTCAGCTATTTGCAATCAACAACACAAAGACTTTTTGCAAGATGTTTTTATAATAGAACAGCCAGATATTAGTAATTGCCCTCATACTTGCAATTGGTTTGCAGACCCATTTATTTTTAATGGCGATGGCATTACAAATAATTTATTAGGAGGAAATCAGCATTCAACTTATATTAGTCCTATGCAGGCTGGTCAGATGCATCGTTCATTGGCAATCAGTTCAGTAAGGAAATATGTCAAGTGTGAAAAATCGCTAATACCCTTAACAATTGATGGAACACATTTATGGGATTTTAATTTAAAATTATATCGTGATTTGATAATAAATTCAGGCGCTAAATTGACTATTAGTTGTAAATTAGTCATGCATCCTGATGCAAAAATAATCGTGAAACCTGGTGGTATTTTAGAAATAGATGGCGGAGTGATTACTACTGATATTTATGAAAAAACCCCCTGGCAAGGCATCGAAGTATGGGGAAATAAAAACAAATCTCAAATTCCTTTACCAGGACAACCGAATGCTCAGGGTAAAGTTATTTTGAAAAACGGTGCAGTAATTGAAAATGCCGCAAATGCAATAACACTATGGAAGGAAAATGATTATACTTCAACTGGAGGTATAGTTCAGGCTGATGATGCTGTTTTTATTAATAACAGACGTTCAGTAGAATTTATGTCGTACCAGAATACACATCCAATATCTGAAATGCCGTTGGGAAATATAAGTTATTTTAAAAATTGCAGTTTCGAAGTCAATGATGAATATTTAGCATCTTCTCCGTTTTTTGCTCATATTTCAATGTGGGAAGTTGACGGAATAAAAATTCAAGCATGCGATTTTATAAACAATATGACCAATGAACCAAACACAGGTGTGGGAATTTTAACCTCAAATGCCTATTTTGACATATTACCTTCATGTAGTTCCCTTATAACGCCATGTCCTGAAAATAATATAGTGCCAAATACTTTCCAGGGATTTAAGTATGGTATTGAATCGTTTGGCACCGGTGCTAATATAAAAACTATCTATATTAAAAATGCTGAGTTTAATGGTAATAGTTGCGGAATAAAACTAAGCGCGGTTAACAATGCAACTATTATTCACAGCAAATTTAATGTAGGTACTAACCTGCAAGGAGAGGAAGAATGTAGCTTTTTATATGGTATTGGTATTGAGTTGCTTAACTGCAATGGCTGTGCAATAGAGGAAAACGAGTTTAAAGGTGGTTACGGAGTGCCTGGTACCGATTATATTGGTATAAGAGTATTCGGAGACAAGAATTTTGATACTGGCAATAATATTATCTACAGAAATCAATTCACCCAATTAGGCCGTGCAAACCTGGCAGATGGGAAAAATATGGACAATATTAACCCATATTATGGCCTGAGTTATTTCTGCAACACAAACAGCAACAACAATTATGATTTCTATGTTGAGCCAAGCCCCTTTGGTATAGCTGTTTACCAGGGTTTACCCTCCAAACCTGCCGGAAATACCTTTAGCAAGCATAGCAGTCCTCCGGGTAGCGATTTCACAAACCTTGCAGACTGGCCTGTTGTTTACTGGTACTATAATAATGAGGCAATTCAGCAACCTGAAAACATTATAGGTGTTTATCCAGCCGGTACTTCTGCTCAAAATTCCTGCCTACCAAATTATGGAAGCGAAACAGGCTATATTGAAAAAAGAATGCTTACTGAAACTGAAAAAAGTTATTATGAGCAGTTATTTGAAAATAGCGAAAATTCACTAAAAAGTGTCAAAGATTTGTATGCTTCTTTTGTTGACGGCGGCAGCACTGAAGCATTACAAACAGAAATTGAATTGTCGGGGCCACAAAACATGTGGGAACTCAGAGCTGAATTATTAGGCAAATCACCTCATTTATCAAAGGAAGTGCTGATATCAGCTTCCAACAAAACCGATGTATTGCCCGATCAGGTCATCTTTGAAGTACTGGCAGCCAACCCCGACGAGCTTAGAAAAGAAGAATTGATTGAATACCTTGAAACAAAAGCCGACCCTCTGCCTCAGTATATGATTGAAATATTACGCGGGTTGGCAGCAAACGTTACTTACAAAACAGTGCTTCAGAGCCTGATAACAAGCTATGAGACTTCAAAAACGGATGCCATCAATACCTTGTTGCGCAACATGATTAACGATAATAGCGCTACTTTAAGTGCAGTTCGGAGCCTTATGGGTGCAATTCAGAGTCTACCTATGGACTATCAGATTGTGGAATCATACATGCAGGAAGGTAATATTACAGATGCACTAGCCATGGCCAATATTCTGCCTCAGTTATATAACATAAGCGGTGAAGCCCTCGAAGAACACAACCGCTACATGGCTTTTAAGCAAATGCAGGTAAATCTTATTAATGATGGCAGAAATATTTTCCAGCTCAGCGAAACAGAAAAAGAACTCCTTGAAAATCTGGCTGAAGAAAGCAATGGTATATCAGGAATGTATGCGAAAAACATTCTGTCTTTTGTTTATAATGCAACGTTCTGCAACTGCCCAAGTCCACCTGCCGATAACCTGAAACGTAAACCGGTAGCTAATCCGACATTGATTCACAAGGTGTATGAACCTGAAATTTCAGCTAAACCCAACCCTGCCAAAGTATGGGTAAACTTTAGTTACAAGCTTAGCAGCGAAAACCCACAAGCCATTCTTGAAATCAATGATGCACAGGGCAGATTAATACATAGCATGCAACTTAATGAAACCGAAGGGCGCTATGTATGGGATATAAGGAACATAACTTCCGGTGTATATTATTACACCCTAAAAAGTGAAAAAAGCGCTAAATCAGGCAAATTGATTATTCTACATTAAGTCATTCTGAAACAAAGCACTCCGGGCTTGTTTCCCGGGGTGCTTTTTAATAATTTACGCTTATGAGAACACTGATGATAATTTTGATTGCATTGTCCTTTTCGGTTAATACAATACAGGCTCAGAATTTTAATATAATTTCTCAAAGATGTTACGGTGGAGCACCCCCCCCGAGTGGAGCTAAAATTATTCCTAACGGAGAAGGATTTACCGTTTTTGCAACTATACCGCCTGGTAACAATCATGCCCCTCCCGGTTGCCCGGCAAAGAGCAATCTATGGCTTTACCAAATTGATGCCAATGGTGATTTCGTTTGGAACCGCTGCTATGGCGGAAATAGTATTGAAGATGCGAGAGATATGCTGAAAACTTCTGACAATGGCTTTCTGTTATCTGCAATAACAATTTCAAATGATGGAGATGTAAGCTATAATCCCGGTGCTTGTAGTATATGGATCATCAAAACCGACAGTATTGGCCAGTTAGAATGGGAAAGGTGTTATGGAGGCAGCAATTGGGAATGGGTTTACCGTATTCGTGAAACACCTGATGGCGGATATATATTTATCGGCTGGACAAATTCAACCAATGGTGATATTAGCTATAATAACGGAACAACTGATATGTGGGTAGTAAAGATTAATAGCCTTGGAGAAATTGAATGGGAAAGATGCTATGGAGGCAGCTATATTGACTGGGGTGAAAGCATAGTCCTGACAAAAGATGGAGGCTACCTTGCCGGCGGTATTACATCATCATCTGATGGTGATGTTTCATGTACAATAGCATTCCCGGGGGCACATTTTGACATCTGGGTGCTTAAACTCGATCTACACGGTGAAATTGAATGGCAAAACTGCTATGGTGGTTCTTATACTGAAGCTTTGTATGAGATAAAACAAACATCCGATGGAGGCTATATTTTGCTTGCTGGCACCTCTTCAAACGATGGTGATGTAAGTGGCTTTAGCGGCGAGCCGGGTAATGTTAATACACAAGATATGTGGGTAGTAAAACTCGATTCACGTGGGAACCTGGAATGGCAGCGCTGCTTGGGTGGTAATAAAAGAGAAATCCCAACCAACATCGTTCAGCTTAGTGATGGAGGTTATCTGGTTGGCGGTGGCAGCGAATCAAACAATGGGATTTTCTATTGCCCTCCCTGTGTTCAGGGTGCATTAACTATGTGGCTTGTAAAACTATCGCCTGAAGGGGAAATTGAATGGACACAATATGTTGACAGTCCCGGAGACAATGCATTATATGATTTTCATGTCTTTTCCGATATGCATTATTTGCTGTTGGGATCAGCACAATGGGCCGGCGGTATGTTGGTTTGCGATGGTCCTTTTAATCATGATTCAGGCTATAATTGGATTGTGGAGATTCAGGATACCACTATGTCTGTAAGCACACTCAAACCGGAACATTTAATTATTAATGTTTACCCCAACCCCGCCTCCACGGAACTCTGGCTACAAATGCCCGAAAACATACTACTGGCACAGGCGCAAATTGAGATGTTCAGCCCCACAGGCAGGTTGATTTACCGGGCACAACCTGCAGGCCAATTTCATAAGATAGAAACTGCCTGTCTGCCGTCAGGATTGTACATGGTAAGGCTATGGGATGAAAAGCTCTGGAGGGCGACAAAGGTGGTGGTGAAGTGAGGGAAAGAGAGAGCAATAAAACGATAAAGTGAAGGATGAGAAATTTATAATTTCGGATTTCTGCCACGATGGACATATTGGATTATGGTTTTATCAGACAGGTTTTTGACCACCTCAAATATAATAGACAAATTTTCATTTGTCCTTTCCTGCACAAATATTCTATCTGACTAATATTCAGGTAGCTTGGAATTATACCGATTGGAAAAATATAACAGACAATTCTTAGCTCTGCCCGATTGTTCTATATATTTAAACCATCGGCATTGACGATTTTAGATTTACAAAACAGCTTGGACTATTTAGTAAATACAATTCTTATTACTTCACAAAAGATACTCATTATTAAAAAATTTCTTAATTTTACCGCATAAATTATTAAAATCTTTAAATCTATGGGCAAAGGAGATAAAAAAACCCGAAGAGGCAAAATTGTTGCCGGAACCTATGGGGTAAGGCGTAAAAAGAAAAGAAAAAGAAAAACAGCAAGCTTCTCAGCAGTAGCATCACCTAAAAAAGAAGCTGCTGAAATAGTAGAAGAAAAAATTGCAGCTCCGGAAATTAAAGAAGAACCAGTAGTTGAAATTACCGAAAAAAGTGAAGCTGCAGAAACAAAAACGAGCGAAGCTGAAGCTGCTAAGGAGGTTGTTGAAGAAGTAAAAGCTACTGAAGAAAAGAAAAAGAAAACAACTGCAAAGAAAACTAAAACTGAGGCAAAGGCTGATGAAGAAAAAGCTCCTGCTGAGGAAAAGAAGAAAAAGACAGTAAGTAAGAAAGCTGCTGAGAAGGCCAAAGAAAAGGAAAAGGAAGATACTAAGGATGCTGAATAATTTTCTTGTTTAGCCTGTTGAAAATCAATTATATCCAGACAATATACCGGTAAATGTACTACGAACTTTATCTGCAACAATCGAGCGTAGCATCATGAGTTACTGGAAAGTTTTGTTGTGTTCTTATCTTTCAGAGGTTTGAAACCAGTTATTAACCAATTCCCTGAAACGGTTTCCACGGTGTTCAAAGTTCATGAACTCGTCATAACTTGCTGCTGCCGGAGATAAAAGGCAAGTACGGTTTTCAGAAGTACTTTTAATTGCCTCCTTTACCATTTCATCAAAACTTTTAAACCATTTACAATGATGCTTTCGTGTCAGACGTGGCTTTAGCAGATTCAACATCCGTTTTCCGGCGTCGCCTGTAAAGAAAAAATTAGGTATTTCAGAATTGGAAAGATAATCAACTAATTGTGAATAATCTATTCCACGATCGTATCCTCCAAGAAGCAAACAATCAATATCTTTAATGGTATCGAGGGCATAAATAACTGCTTCGGGAATAGTTGCAATTGAATCATTATAGAATCGTTTGCCGTTATAACTGCCAATGAATTCCAGTCTATGTTTTAAGCCACGGAAGTCTGACAATGAATTATAAAAGTTAAAATCAGTTACTCCGGCTCCAATAAGCGCCGAAAATGCAGCCATCAGATTTAATTGGTTGTGTCTTCCTGGCAGAAATTTAATTCCGGTAAGATCGCAAATCATTTTTAAAGCACCTGAGGCATTCAAAAAAATCTGATCATCCTTAAAACAAGTATTTAAACACGGTTCTGTTCCAAAACCATAAGTTCTCTTGTTTGAAACCAGAGTAGAATGATTTATTAAATCTATAACTGAATTTTCCTTACCCGGGTAAATCAAAAAATCTTTGCTGGTCTGCCATTTCGCAATATTGAGTTTAGCAAGCTGATACGACTGAAAATCATTGAAATGATCAAGATGTTCCTGATAAATATTTAGCAATACGGCAATATGTGGAGAAACTCTTACCTTTTCAAGCTGATGGGCTGACAACTCAAAAACAATAAGAGTTTCAGGCTGTATCTGGTCTATTACATCGAAAGGTGGCAGACCAATATTTCCAACAAGCAAGGATTTATATTTAGCTGAGCTTAAAAGATGATGTATTAAACTGGCAGTTGTACTTTTTCCTTTTGTCCCAGTTATTCCAATGATTTGGTTTCGATGTGCCTCAAGGAAAAGCTCAGTTTGGGAAGAAAGTTTCTCATCAGGCAATGAGGCAGGAAGCAGGTTTTCAGGAATTCCGGGACTTTTAATAACTACATCAAAAGATTCGAGGTCTCGAAGATAATTCTCTCCAAAATTCATGATGGTATTTACATGCTGGAATTCATCAACATTTAGAAGCTCAGTGCGCTGATCAGAAAGAGTAATCTGCTGATCCGGAAACATTTTCCGCAAAAATCTGTACGTTGACTTGCCTTCAACACCAAGACCAAGAATTAACACTCTTTTTCCAGCAATCTTACTGTTAAAAATCTGTTCCATACAAAATCTTTTTCAACAAGCTTAAAAATGGTTCCTCAAGAAAATGCTGTTCATTAAATTGAGGCAGAAGCCTCTCAGCACTTCGGTATTCTATCTTTGAGTATTTGTTACTGTTCATATAATGCCGAAGTAATACAGGGATATTATTTTCTTCATATTTATTTACAGCCATATGTAAAGCTGTGTTTACTTCATCCAAAGTGCCAACACATTCAAAAGGTTTTCCATCTTCGATGCCGCACAACTGATCAAAATAAAACAACAACTCATTGTCGTCTAACAGATTACTGCCAAATATCTTAATAAGTTCTTCAGTATCAAGAAAAGCTGAAAGAATTATAAAAGTAAAAAGACATTTAGAACATTTACCGCACCATATCCCCTGTTTGCTACCAGCATTACAACTTCTGAAAACACTGTGATATTGAGAAAAACCTGAAAAAAGTCCGGCGATCTGCAACTCATTTAAAGGGCGTAAGAAACTGAAATAATTAAAGTCGTCACTGATATTTTTTCTACAATACTCTATGAAATCCTTTTCAAAACCATAGCTTTTTGAATATTGATGATTTATCCCGGTTCCCGGTATAGTAGGCTCATTGGCGCTGGATTCATTGCTAAGGGCAATGTATCTGGTTTTCCTCAATGTAGCAGAAAGCAAGGAATAAAATGCAAGCAGTGCTGAAAACGGAGTATGACCGTTTAAAAAACCTGCTTCATTCATTTTCAGGAGTTCGGGATCAATAGTCCTTTTTACAAACAATGCATTTTTTTCTATTCCAGCCTTTTGTACTACATTAATAGCAGCCTGAACCGGGTTCAGATAAAAAGGGATAAGTGGCATTTCCAGATTTGAAAGAACACTAAGTGTAACGGCAGAATCCTTACCTCCCCCAACCGGTATTAAAACCGAATTATCAAGACTGACCTGTTGTTTTTCAAAAGTCTGATCGTTTTTATTTCTGATCTCAAGAAAATGGTTAAAATCCGGTTCAATTTTATTGGTATAAAAAAACTCGCCTAAGCCATAAAAAAACAATTTCCTCCACCATGCAACTGCATAATCATTCAAGACAAAAGGTTTTACAATAAGCACAGGAGGACAGGCAGCTTTCCAGTAACTTATCAATTCAACCATGCCAATATGAAAAACCAGATTATTCAATAATGAATCGGGTAAGTCATTTATGTTACTGATATCTTCAATATAAAACTCAGGTGAAAATTTAATTTTATCAGCCAGATTAAAAACAAATTGCACCTTTAATGAGTTAATATTCTTATAGATATGATATTTCTCAAAAACCATGAACGGATATTCGTTTCCAAGGTTCAGATACTTTTTGTTAGAGTCGGGCATGGTGCAAATAAAAACTTTGACTATCTTTACGCTTTCAAAATCACTACAAAAGTAATAATTGCAATCGCATGTAGTTTTAAATACTGAAGTATTAAATAAAATGTCAGTAAAACGCGAAAATAAAAGATACGGTTTAATGCCTCCGGCACCGGGCAGGATCCTGATTTCAGAGCCCTTCCTGCAGGATTTCTATTTCAGGCGTTCAATAGTTTTATTAGCTGAACATAATGAAGAAGGTTCGTTTGGAATTATAGTCAATAAACGGGTGGATGTTCGTTTTAATGATGTCATAAAGGGATTTCCAAAATTCAATGCTCCTTTGTATCTCGGAGGTCCGGTTCAAACCAGTAATTTATATTTTATTCATACTTTGGGTGATGCAATTGAAAACAGCCTGAAACTCACCAAAGGAATTTATTGGGGTGGTGATATTGAGCAGGTTAAAGAAATGATGACTCTTGGACAGTTAAATCCTGAAAACATAAGGTTTTTTATTGGTTATGCCGGTTGGGTAAGCAAACAACTTGACCGCGAACTTGATGAAAATTCGTGGGTTGTTGCTACTGCTACTACTGAGCAGCTAATTACTCAAAATCCTGAAAATTTATGGCGTAATATAGTAAAGACACTTGGAAAAGACTTTGCTATATGGGCAAATTACCCTCCCGATCCTTTACTCAACTGAAACTCCGGTAGTATGATCAATTTCAGAACCAAGCATACTGTGAGGTATGAGATAAACTAATAGCAATACCACAGTTGCAATTAACACCCAGGTTCTTTCCTGTCGGTTTTTATGTAGTCTTATAAGTGCTATAATCCATATTATCAGAGCTAATGCTGTTTTATTATCTGTAAGATCGGTGCCAAGAGGCCAGCCTGTCCAATAAGCGCCAAAAGCATATTTCTGCACTATTGGTCCAAATACTGCACCACCAAGTGTAAGGAAAACAACTGTGAACCACGCCAGAATGTAAGTTTTTGGTCGTTTAAACAAGGCTTCAAGACCTGTACGTATTGAAAATATTATTGCAAAAATCATGAAAAGTATATGTGGAACAAGTATACCGTCAGGTACAGCACCTTTGAAACGTATAATTACATTTTCATCATTAAGCTGTATGTTCTGATCAATGTATTGCAACACAACATCATACATAATTTTACCCGCTGCTGGTTGATTTGGCAGATAAGCCACCAACTCCCCACCTTCTCTTATCATTTGTGTTTCAGTCCATGAATCATAACTTTTATAACGGCGATATTTTACAATGCCATTGATACCGGGGTTTGAAACCTGAATACGTATGGCAGCATCGGAGCCGGTTACATGAGTTCTAATCAATTTATATTTTATTTGTTCACCTGCTATTTCTATTTTGCCTCTTACCGGTTTTGTGGGACCGGTTCTCCGCTGATAAGCATATGTGCCAAGTGTCAGTACTATTGTAAGAATCCACAGTATCAAAGAGTTGACTTTCATTTTCAGTAAGGTGTTTTTTAATAAATCATGGAATACCCAAATATTAAAGTTAACAATCCACTTTCAGGATTGTTGCAAAATTCAGGGTCATAAAAACAAAAACCCCGTAAATTAACAACTTACAGGGTTAATATGTAGCGAGGACGAGAGTTGAACTCGTGACCTTCGGGTTATGAATCCGACGCTCTAACCACCTGAGCTACCTCGCCATGAATTTTAATGAACTTGCTTTAACCGGGCTTAAACCGTTAAAACTTAATTTTCGGCTGCAAAATTAAAAATAATATTAAATCAGCAAAGCACTTCATAAATTTCACTACTCACAAAAGCATTTATTTTATTAAAACAGCTTAATGCTAAATCATTTTGTATCAAGGCTAAGTTTCCTAAAATCCGTTCCTGCAGGTATCTGGAAGATTTCAAGATCAAACTGCGGTACAGAGGCAAGAATATGATCAAAAATATCAGACTGTAGCTGTTCATAATTAACCCAGGCTCTGTCAGCACTAAAGACATAAATTTCCATAGGCACACCTTTTTCATTAGGATGTAATTGCCTTACCATCAATGTCATATCCTTGTTCAATAATGGATGATTCATTAAATACTCTTTCAGATAAGCTCTAAATACTCCAATATTGGTTTGCCGGCGTCCGTTAACTATGACCGTGCTATCAATATTATTTACAGTATTATATTCCAGAAGCTCTTCTTCTTTATTGTCAATATAATCCTTAATCAGATGGATTTTCCTGAAACGCTCAAGCATTTCAAGAGTGCAAAATTTAACACTATTCATATTTATCAGGATTGAACGTTTAATACGTCTTCCCCCTGATTCTGTCATCCCTCTCCAGTTCCTGAACGATTCACTTATAAGTGCATAGGTAGGAATGGTGGTTATACTCATATCCCAGTTTCTTACTTTAACGGTTGTAAGGTTCATATCAATTACTGAACCATCTGCATCGTATTTTGGCATTTCAATCCAATCACCGGGCCTAACCATATCAAGTGCTGACAATTGGACACTACCAACCAATCCCAGTATAGAATCCTTGAATATCAGCAGTAAGATTGCTGAAATAGCTCCCATTCCTGTTAAAATAGGCCATGGAGAAGTACCTATCAGAATTGAAAGTATCAGCACCCCTACTATAATATATATTATGATCTTAACTACCTGAATATAACCCTTTATGGGTTTCACCTTTGAAATATCATATTGCTGATAGATATCATGAGTAGAATTTAAAAATGCATTAATGATAGAGGTAAGAATAAATACTATATAAACCTGTAATAAAACCTGAACCAGCCTGCTTAAACCAGAAATATCCTGAACGAGATCAGGTCCAATCTTATAGATAATCATAGCAGGGATTAGAAGTATAATTCTTTGAAAAAATCTATTCTCTACTAAAATATCGTCCCATTGGCTCGCAGTCTTCTTTGCAAATGCTTTAATTATTTTCAGAACTATATATTTCAGTATCAAATATATAATAACACCAAGCAATAATACCGAACCAAAAATTATAAGATTACTCAGCTTCAGTGCAGCAACTTCAGAGATTGACATGCTTGTCAGCCAGGAAATAATTAAATCAGAAAAATTTTCAATCATAATAATTTAATATTTTGACTTATAACAAATGATTAAGGATTTTTCCAAATCATTAAGAAAAGCTTTATTTCTCAATGCAAAGATAGTTATTCATCTGATAATGCCTGACTTCCTGATATTGTTTTACTAATAAGATTGTTTTTTATCATCACTATCAAATAATACGATTTGTATTTACAAACGTAATACCGATGGTTTAAATATATAGAACAATCGAGCAGAGCGATTATACGAATTATATTTACAAAATATTCCAAGCTGTTTTGTAAATTACAATCGTTAATGCCGGTGGTTAAAACATTAAGAACAATTGAGCGGAGCGATAATTGGTCTGTTATATTTTGCCATCCGGTAAAATTGGTCTATTATATTTTTCCAATCGGTATAAATCCCTAACAGAAAGTTTTTAAAGACAAACAAACAGCAGAATCCTGAATTTTGATGATATATTCTGTTAAGAAAAACAAAGTGGAGTTTTTAAAACTGATCCAAAAGACAGAAAGAATTCAGAAATTTAAAAAACCCTATTGAGCACATTTTTAAGCTTATTTTAAAAAGATTATAATAAGAGCACATAACACATGCACTATCCCTTAATATATAAAGCTTATTCCAGGCTATATCTTATTTATCTTCAACCACATACAAGAAAGAGGATGAAAGATAAAAATTAAACATCAATCACTGCAATGCTGTTAAAAAATGTTAATCTAATTGATTATTAACGAGCGATTTATTTATTTTGCACACAAATTAACATATGGAATATGGATATAGTAGTTGATAATTTTACCCGCAAGTACGGAGCACAAAAGGCTGTTGACAACATTTCGTTCACTGTTAAAACCGGTGAGGTTCTTGGTTTTCTTGGACCTAATGGTGCAGGTAAAACAACCACCATGAAAGCTATTACTACTTTTCTGTCGCCTACCAATGGAGATATAAAAGTTGGACCTTATTCAATTACAAACGATCCTGATGAAGTTAGGAAATTAACAGGTTACCTGCCTGAAACCAATCCTTTATATCCTGAGATGCCTGTGATTGATTACCTAAAATTCGTTGCCCGGATTCATGGTATTCCGAAAAATAAAATCCAGGATAAGATTTATGAAATGATTGAAGTATGTGGTCTGGGGGCTGAGAAACATAAAAAAATCGGTGAGTTGTCAAAAGGTTACAAGCAACGTGTAGGACTTGCACAAGCCTTGATCCACGATCCTTCCGTACTTATCCTCGATGAGCCAACCTCCGGACTTGACCCGAATCAGATTGTTGAAATACGTGAACTTATAAAACGTATCGGGCGTGAAAAAACTGTAATTCTCAGCTCGCATATTCTTGCTGAAGTAGAAGCTACCTGCGATAGAATTTTGATCATTAATAAAGGTCGCATTGTAGCTGATGGCTCTGCCAATGAACTACGCAAGCGTGCTCAGGGCAAAGAAGTTTTACATATATGTATTGAAGATGCCGATCCTAATGTTGTTTTTGAAGCACTGAAGGAATTAAACACAGTAGAAACTGTTGATTTTGTGAAAGATAAACCGAATTATTATGAAATACAAAGCCGCACAAATTACTCGTCCCGCAGGGAAGTTTTTAGGCTTTGCAGTGATAAAAACTGGTTTCTTACTGAGCTCACCCCTCTTGAAACCAAGCTCGAAGATGTATTCAGAGAATTAACATTAAAATAATGTTTATCAATCAGTTAAAGATATCATTTTTATCAACCTGATTTTTTAAAAGTATTAATAAATAAATGTATTTATGAAAGTTTGGGTAATTGCAACAAGAGAACTCAGATCATTTTTCGATTCACTTATGGCATATATCATGCTCATAGCTTTTCTGGGTTTTAGTGGTTTTTTTACCTGGTTATACGGTGCTGATATTTTCTTTGTCCGTCAGGCAAGCTTACAGGTATTTTTCTCAATTGCCTACTGGACCTTATTTTTCTTCATACCAGCACTTACCATGAAACTACTTGCTGAAGAAAACAGAACCGGAACCATAGAAATGCTGCTTACAAAACCTATAAGCGACTGGGAAGTAGTACTTGGTAAGTTCACATCTGTAATGCTGCTGATAATTATAGCACTGGCACTTACCATTCCTTATTATATTACTGTGGCTAATCTCGGAACCATTGATCATGGTGCAACCATTACCGGTTACATAGGGCTGATCTTTATGAGTGCCGCATATGTAAGTATAGGGCTGTTTGCAAGCAGTATCTCAAATAATCAGATAATAGCTTTTCTGCTTGCATTGCTTATAAGCATCTTTTTCCACATTATTTTCGATGTATTGTCGTACAGTATTAAAGGCTCGTTAGGTTCAATTTTCAGTTATCTTAGTCTTTCGAACCATTATGATTCTATTTCGCGCGGAGTTATTGATTCAAAGGATATTATCTATTTCCTATCTATTGCATTTTTTGGTTTGGTAGGAACCGAGGCAGTTATTGCCAGACGCAATGCAGTTTAGTTTTTGGATGAAAAAATATTTCAGTTATGAAAAGAAAAAACCGTATTACATATCAGTTACTCATGATTGTTGGGGTAATTGTTCTTGTTAATATTTTGGCTGACAGATTTTTTCTGCGTCTTGATTTAACACATGATAAACGATATACTCTCAGTTCTGCAACAAAAAACATACTTCGCAACCTGAAAGAGCCTGTAACTATCAGTGCTTATTTCACAAGCGATCTTCCACCACAATATATCAACGTTCGCCGCGAATTTACTGACCTTCTGGTTGAATACGGAAATATTTCACGTGGTATGGTTGTTTTTGAAATGAATGATCCAAAGGATGAGGAAGATGAAATGGCTGCCATGCAGGCAGGTGTTCAGCCGGTAATTGTAAATATCAGGGAGCGAGACCAGGTAAAACAGCAAAGGGCTTTTATGGGAGCAATTGTAATGATGGGTAAAAACAAAGAGATCATCCCTCTTATTCAACCCGAAGCCTCAATGGAATATGACCTGTCGTCAGCAATTAAGAAATTATCAATTACAGAAAAACCTTTGGTCGGATTTATTCAGGGTCATGGTGAACCAACACTTAATGTTTTGCAACAGGTAGTGGCAGGTTTGCTTGTTCTGAATAACGTAGAAGAAGTTAATTTTTATGATAGCGATCTGAATTTGTCAAAATACAGCTCACTAATAATGATAGGTCCAAGTGAAACTATTCCTGAGGAACATTTGCATAAGCTTGATGAATACATGGCAAACGGAGGTAATTTACTTGTAGCCTTAAATAGGGTTCAGGGGGATTTCACTACCCTTCAGGGCACTGCAGTAGAAACCGGCATTGAAACCTGGCTGACAGAAAAAGGTGTTATAGTTGAAAGCCGCTTTATAATTGATGCCAATTGTGGTACCGTTGGGTTAACCCAGCAGGCTGGCTTTATGCAATACACTACTCAGATAAGATTTCCTTATCTTCCTTTGATAAATAATTTTGCTGATCACCCTATAACCAAAGGATTGAGCAATGTATTGCTTCAGTTTGCAAGTCCTATTATTTATACTGGCGACACAACTTTAATTTTTGAACCTATTGCTTTCACTTCCGAAAAATCGGATGCACGAAACGTTCCTTTATATTTTGATGTGCAGCGTCAGTGGCGTGATGCCGATTTCCTTAATCCAAACCTTGTAGTGGCAGCTACATTGCAGGGAGCTGTTGCCGGAAGCAGCAATACACGCATGGTCATTTTTGGTGATGCTGATTTCCCGGTTGCCGCCGATCAAAGACATAGTGTTCAGAAAGAAAATGTGAATCTTCTTGTCAATGCAGTTGACTGGTTATCAGACGATACCGGCCTGGTTGAATTAAGAACCAAGGGAGCTAAAGCACGACCACTTGACGAAATAGAAGATAGTACAAAGCTATTTCTAAAGCTGCTTAATTTTTTACTACCCATCTTACTGATCATTGGTTACGGTATTTTCAGAATGATCCGCAACCGTAATATTAGGATGAAAAGAATGGAGGATGTTTATGTTTAAAAAATTAAAATCACCGGTTTTATTTGCTTTACTGGCATTGCTGCTGATCGTGTCAGTTGTTCTTCTGCGAGTGGATTCGCGCAAACAGAAAGGGAATTTTGTTCGTGAACTCGCTAATGCTGATGCTGATAAAACAACAAGTATTGTAATAATTCCAAATGGAGAAACTGACAATGCCATTATTCTGGAGAAAGCTGATGGAATATGGAATGTTGGAACGCCGGGTAAAATGCATCCAGCTAATCCCGAACATATTAGCCGTATTTTCCAGACTATTTCACCGCTTGTTCCCGAACAACTGGTTTCGCGAGGAAAAGAAAACCTTGATGAATATGAGATAAGTGGTGAAAAAGGAACCCGTATCAAGGTTTATCAGGGCAAGCGTATTACTGACGAGTTTATTTATGGCAAAATGGATTTCCAGTCACAAATGATACAGGGACAGCAAAGGCCTATAATCAACACTTTTGTGCGTCTTGCCGGAAAAGATGATGTTTATACTGTACAGGGCTTTCTCGGTTCTGTGTTCCCGCTGGGAGCTGAACATTACCGGAATCAGACAGTAATAAATACTTCAGAGTCCAATATTGAAAGGATCAATGTTAGCTTTGAAAATCTGAATTATACCCTGAACAGGGTGGAAAATAACTGGATGATTAATAGAATGCCAGCCGATTCAACTATAACAACTGATTTTATTAGAAAACTTGTTGCACTACGAAGCACCGGATTTGCTGACGAAGCTGAAGGTAAATTAACTCTTGCATCACACAAAATGGTCATAGAACAAAATTCGGGCGAAGCAATTGAAATTCTTGCTTTTCCGGCTGACATTACTCATAACTATTTTATTACCAGCTCACAAAATCCAGGTTCAGTTTTCAGTGGAGCGCAAAACAATCTTTTTGAAAATCTTTTTAATCCAATTGAGTATTTTCTTGGTTTACAGAGTGTTAGCCAGGAATGAGAACCTGATTGCTTTTAATTTATTTTCTCGTTCCTCTTGCTTAAATACTCAAATAAGATACTTCTGAGCGTCGTATAATAATTACTCAGCGCAGATTTTATTAAACACATCAACACACTGTTTTACAAGAGGTTTTGAACCATCGTTAACAATAATAAAATCAGCAAAAGGGATTTTTTCATCCTCTGACCACTGATTTTCCATCCTTTGTTTTACGAGAGCTTCGTTTATTTTATCTCTATCAACAATACGCTGAATCCTCAGTTTTTCCGGGGCAGTTACCAGAATAACCCTGTCCAGATTTTTATAATAACCGGTTTCGATGATTATAGCCGCTTCATAAATGCAACAGGGAGCATTTGCATGTTTTATACAAAAATCTTTGAAATTCAGCCTTACAAGAGGGTGTATCAAATTGTTTACAAAATTCAGGGCATCCTTATCATTAAACAGAAGCTGCGCCAGTAACTTTCGGTCAATAATGTTTTCTTCATTGAGGATATGGCTGCCAAAACGCTCAATTAAAAGCTTTTGCACCCTTTCTTCTTTCATTATCAGCTTTGCTTCATCATCGGAGTTGAAAACTGCTGCACCAAACGTACTGAAGATTTTAGCTATTAAGGTTTTACCACTTCCAATATTTCCGGTAAGACCAATTTTCAACATTTTAAGGCTTATTGGCAGATTTAATGAGAATAAATTCTATTCTTTCCGGCTCAACACGTGCAATATGCACAAACGAAGGATATTTGACAAGATTGACTTTTAACCTGGTAGCCGCTTGCATCTCAACTGAATCAAAGGTAACAACAGCTTCAAACATGGCTTCATCAACCCTGTTGTAGTCTTTAAGCGCAACCAGACAATTTACATTTACTTTTTCCGGAAATATCCTGAGCGCATATTCAGTTCCAGAACTAACAATATTTACAGGAAGCTCAAAAGATCTTTCAGTATATTTTTCCACAGGAATCAATATGTTAACACGATTTTCTGACAATGAAATCAGATTTGATTCTGGTTTAATAAGCCTGAGCTCTAATTCCTGATTTTCAGCAAGATCAGAGAAAGATTTTTGTTCGGTATATACGAACTGAATTGTATCAATCAATTCCTGAGAGCCAAAAACCCAGATACTGTCAGGCTGTATCTGAACAGAATCGTACAACATAAACTGAGGACGTAATTCATAGCTAACCTGCGGCAAAACAGGTATTTGTCTTTTGTATTTAGTCAGGAACTCAAACCTGATAGTATCAGGCGAAACAAAAACAAGATCACGCTTAACTCCAATCTGGGAAGCAATTTTTTGTATCTGGTCATCCAATGGCAGGCAGCCTTCTTCTTTCCCGGCATGGTATCTGATCTTTAAACCAGTAAGATCAATATTAATAACCGGTTTCTTTTGCAAAAAATGATATTTGATCAGTGTAAATCCTTTGGCATCAAGCCCAACACTGATAGCTGTATCGCTTGACCCGGATATGATCCTGCCTTCCGGAGCATTTTTAAAATTGATATTGTATGTGGTTGTTGAAGTGAAATCTTTCGACAATTTTATTACAACCCATACGAAAGTTGAAATAAGAAGAAAAACAAAAAAAATTGAAAACTGGTCTCGGAATCTTTTCATCAAAGAATCCTGCACAGGCTGATCATTATCAGGAATACCGGTTTTCAATTTAAAAGATTTTTAATAATTCTATTTCTGTTCGCCAATTTGTGACTGGCTATCCATTGCAACAGCTGATTTATCAATTCTTATTTTAACATTATCAGCAAGTTCAAGGGTAAATGTGGTTTCCTGTACTTCTGCAATTTTACCATGCAAACCGCCAATAGTAACAACTTTATCTCCTTTTTTCAGGTTCTCGCGGAATTTTTTCTGTTCTTTTGAACGCTTCATTTGCGGTCGGATAAAAAACAAATAAAAAATAACCATTATGGCTACTAGTACAAATAAAGAACCGAAACCGCCACCACCACCTTCCTGGTTTTGTGGTGCAAAGAGTAAAATACTGCTTAAAATTGTTGAGTTCATAGAGTTAATTTAAAATATTTAACAATTTGATTTAATTATACTTAGTTGAGATTCAGTAATTAAAAATTCATAGTTTCGGGTACAACAATATTAGCCTGAACCGTTAACTGTTTTGTACCAGGCTGGGTATTAGCCAGAAGAGTAACCGTTTTCATCTGCATACCCATTCTTCCTCTGCTGTCAAAACTAACTGTTATAACTCCTTCTTCACCGGGTTTCATAGGCTTATCAGGAAATGAAGCCACTGTACATCCGCACGATGAACTAACACTCGATATAAGTAATAATGCATTGCCTGAGTTTTTAAACTTGAACCCGAATGACACCTGTTCACCCTGAATAACCCTGCCAAAATCATGAAAATCCTTTTCAAATTCAAAAGCTGGCATTTCCACATTTTTATTGATGCCTTCAGCAGTATTTGGGTTCTGAATAATATCTACAGGCAAATTATCCCTTCCCAAATTATTCCCACATGAGACAACTACAAGCAAAACCGCGACTATCGAAGCCAAAACCAAAGATTGAAGTATGCCGTTAGTTTTCATATAAATTTTGAATTCTGCAAATTTAATATTTTTCGCTTAATCCTTTGTTAATCTGATCCCTGTTTCATATGAAACCTCTATAAGTTAATTATCAATGAGACCACGTCCTGTCTTTTTTATTTTATCTTCCTCCCTGAACTCTACTATCAGCTTATCAAGCAAACCATTGATAAATATCTTGCTTTTAGGTGTGCTATACTGTTTTGAAATCTCAATATATTCGTTAAGCGTTACCTTCACCGGTACTGACGGAAACTGAAGCAACTCAACTATTGCCATTTTCATAATAATAATATCAAGCATGGCTATTCGATCCAATTCCCAGTTTTTCGCCTTCAGAGCTATAATTGCCGAATATTCATCGCTGTATAATATACTTTTGGCAAAAAGGTCGCTTGCAAAGGCTTTATCTTCAATTTCAGTTTCCTCATCTTCAAAGAGGGTCGGGAGTTTAGTCGAAGCATCCTGCTTTGCTGCAAACGATTTCAGAGTTCGCATAACCATCAGCAATGTATTGCTATAATCATCAGCCCAGTGAATATTTTTCTCTTCGAAAAATATTTCTAAAGTCTCAGAAAGCAGCAAATGAGCCCGGATAAGCTTTATAAGAATGTTTTTATCGTCCTCATAATAATTCTTTTCAGCATTCATATAGCTGATATACTCTTCGCTGCTGCGGATCTCATTATAAAAAGAACGAAACATTTCCTGTTCGCCTGCCCAGTTTATTTTATAGCGTGAATGATATTGATTGTAATCCTCATTCTCCTGAAGCTGCTGTATAAGCCTATTATCAACAAATCTTGTACTGGGGTGTAATTCTTCTTGGGTAGGCAGAAATTTTTGCCTTGCTTCATCCATACGAAACCTGAAATATTCAATTAGTTCAACCAGAAACGATAACTGCCAGATATACAGCTCGCATACCCTATCAATATTTTTTATCAGGTTCTTTTCCATTGCAGGCAACTCATTATCATCATTCTGAGCAAAAGCATACAATGCCTGCATTACCTTGATCCTGATAAGCCTTCTACTAAGCATGAACAAATAATTTATGTATGAACTCGAGGTTTATTTTATGGAAGTGCAAAAGTATGCAAATATTGAATATGGAGAATACTATTGGCTGGTTGAAATATATCAGGGAGTGGAAATAAGTGCTTATAATTACAGAAATTCATCAATTATATATCTGTAATTCAAAAAATATATCTACCTTTGCGCTTCACTTTATAAAAAGCGTTTTACGCTGATAATAAAGCAATTAAATAATCATTAATTAATTTTTTTTGTTAAAATGGTACGACAGTATGAAACCGTTTTCATTATGACTCCCGTTTTATCTGAAGAACAGATGAAGGAAGCGGTAAAAAAAGTCAGAGATTTTTTAACAGGGAAAGGAGCAGAAATTATTTTTGAAAGTAATTGGGGCATGCGAAAGTTAGCCTATCCTATCCAGAAAAAATCAACGGGATTTTATTATTTGATCGAGTTCAGAGCCGAAGGTTCTGTTATTGCCGATCTGGAAGTAATGTTTAAGCGCGACGAACGTTGCCTGAGATTTCTTACAGTAGCACTGGATAAACATGCCATTGCTTACAATGAGAAAAAACGTACTGCCAAAGCTGCCGCTGAGGCTGTTACTGAAGAAGCATAAAGTTTTGTTGAATCTAAAACTGTTAAAAAAATGAGTACACAAGGAAATGCCGATATAAAATATCTTACGCCAATAGCAATAGATATCAAAAAGAAAAAATATTGCCGCTTTAAAAGAAGTGGTATTAAATATATTGATTATAAGGATGCCGATTTTCTTCTGAGATTTGTAAATGAACAAGGAAAGATTTTACCTCGCCGTGTTACAGGTACATCTACCAAATATCAGAAAAAAGTTGCCCAGGCAATTAAACGTGCCAGACATATAGCATTGTTGCCATATGTTGCTGACTTACTTAAATAAAGGGAGGAAATCATGGAAGTTATTTTAAAACAAGATATTCACAACCTGGGTTTTACAAACGATGTTGTAACCGTAAAAGACGGATATGCACGCAATTATCTTATCCCTATGGGACTGGCTATTGTTGCCGATGAAAAAAACAAAAAGATAAATGCTGAAAATCTGAGACAAAAATCGTTTAAGGAAATTAAAATCCGCAGTGAGGCAGAAGCCTTTGCAGCAAAACTTCGCGACATTACTCTTACAATTGGTGCAAAAGCTGCTTCAACAGGTAAGATTTTTGGTTCAGTTAATGCTATTCAGATTGCTGAAGCACTAAGAGAGCAATTTAGCTTTGATGTTGACCGCAAACGTATAAAACTCGACGGTGATTCAATAAAAGAGCTTGGAAACTATGAAGCTGAAGTTATTCTGCATAAAGAAGTTAAAGCCACAATTAAATTTGAGGTGGTTGCCGAATAATTTACGTTCAGATATTTACTAATTTAGCCCGGTTCATAATACCGGGTTTTTTTATGCTTAGCCGTCAGCAAATAAAATTCATTAAGTCTCTGCATTTAAAGAAGATAAGGAAAGAACTTCAATTATTCGTAGCTGAAGGCAGTAAACTTGTTGAGGAACTTATATCAGGTAGGCTCGAAACTCATAGTGTTTTGGCAGTTGATGTATGGTTGCAGAAGAATAGATCAGTTATCGCTAACAAAAATATTAAGGCTTTTGTTGTTACGGAAACTGAACTTGAGCAAATCAGCACTCAAAAATCAGCAAATCAGGCAATTGGCATTTTTCACATTCCGGTTTTTCAGTTCAATCCAGAAATCCTGAATGAAGAGATAGTTCTGATGCTTGACGACATTAACGATCCCGGAAACCTTGGCACCATTTTAAGAACTGCCGATTGGTTTGGGATTCAGCATGTTATCTGCTCAAAAAACACCGTTGAGCTCTATAATCTAAAAACCGTACAGGCTACAATGGGTTCGATAGCCAGAATAAGTACCTACTATCTTGATTTTCAAGACATTCTGTCCAATACTAAAGCACCTGTATACGGAGCATTGCTTAACGGAAAACCACTGACTGAAATAAATCCTTCAAAAAATGGAGTAATAATCATAGGTAATGAAGCACATGGAATCTCTACGACCCTTCATCAGTTTATCACTCAGCCCTTGTTTATCCCTTCTTTTATTGCTGAAGGCGCCGGCCTGCATAGACCCGAATCTTTAAATGCAGCTATGGCTGCAGCAATCCTTTGCTGGGAGTTCAGAAAGAATGGATAATACAGCACAAAGCTTGTTAATATTCAGGATTCATTACTGAGAAGCCTTTAAGGATAATTAAAACTTTCAGGCATCATTATGAACTAACAGCCTTGATTTAAGCTCATTAGTGAAGAGGCTCGGTTTTAATATATTGCTGAATATCAGTGCTGTATAATCATGAAACATTAAACAAACAAATCGCTTGTGTTCATTTCTTATTTATAACTTCATCATAGACCTTAGCAAAAGATTTGCCAATTACTTCTTTACTGAAATGACTGACGGCATATTCTCTTATCTCCGGCTTGTCGTAAATATCAGGATTATCAAGGAAAGATCTGAGTTCATCCAGAAACTGTTCTTCATTTTGTTGTTCAACAAGTTTTCCAAGTCCAGTATGCAAATGTTCATGTATCCCTCCCACCCTCGTAGAAATGACCGGTACTCCGCAGGCATAACTTTCAAGTATTACTACCGGAAGGTTCTCATAATTGCTGAACATTATCATAAGATCAGAATTGCTTAACAGCTCCACAAGTTCTTCATTCTGTTTCAATCCGGTAAAAATCACAAACTCGTCGGTAAGTTGCAGTTTATAAGATAATTGCTTCATTTTATCAAAATCCTCACCATCACCGATAAGTTTTAGCAAAAAATCATTTCTTTCAGAACTTAATTTTTTTATGACCCTAAGAATACCAGAAATGTTTTTTTGTTTATCGGTAAAGCACGACAGATGAACCAGGATCTTTTTATCTCTTTTTGCGGCTTTTACAGCAGGTTTGAATTTGTCAACATCCACCACATTTGGAATCACAACATAATCTTTATTGCTCAGACCTCTGGAGATCATTGCATCACGCAGATTTGCAGTAACCGGCATAACTGCTCCGGCATACTTAACAACAAAAGCGGTTAACCATTTTCTAGCCGCTCCCTGATATGAGTCAGTTGTTGGCAAGTATCGCGTCCAGTGTTCAGTAATTACATAGGGCGCACCGGTAAGAACTTTGATTATAAATGCAAGTAATCCGGTGCGGGTAAGCACGTGAACATGCGTAATTGCAGGTTTACCTTGTTTACGGTATATTTTACGGTAACACCGTCCGAAAGCCAGAAAATAACGATACAGGTTAATTACTGAATTTAATGACAAAATCCTGAATGATGCCTTCCTAATATATGCAGTGCAATTATATACATCATTTATTATTTGAGTGTCAATTTCTATTGCGCTATCTTGTTCATCAACAAATTGCAAAAACAAAACACTATTATTAAAGGTGTCCGGTAAACTTTCGATATGGTTTTTCACGAACAGCCCAAGCATAGGGTCACCACGATGAGGATACCAGCGTGGAATGTGCAACACATTTGTATTACCTTGTTTTACAGCCATTTGAATCAATTATACATAAAAGTAGCATATATTGGAAATGATCAGGATCTCAAAGATCAATATCCAAAAATTTCTTCAAGTGTCAGAAATTCCACTTCACCATATTGTCGCAGGGTATTCATATCAAGCTGATCTTTATTACCCAGAACCAGGACATGATAGTTTTTATTTTTCAGATATTTTTCCTGAAAGGCTTTAAGATCATCAAAATTCATTTTTTGCACACCAGCAAATACATCCTTACGAATATCGTAATTATAACCAAGTTTCCGGGCTCTTTCATAGCTAAACAATATGCTGGATTTTGTAATTCTTTCGGTTCTGATCTTTTCTTCAATAGCCTCACGTGCAGTATTAAAACTGCGTTCTGATTCCGGCATGTTGTTTAACAAACCAATCATTCCGCTCATTGCTTCCGGAAGTTTATCATTCTGAGTTCCTATGAAAGAGGTAATATAATGTGAACGATCGGGGCGCGAAGGAATTGAATATGTTGCATAAGCGCTATAGGCAAGTCCTTTGGCTTCGCGAAGTTCCTGAAAAACAACTGATGACATTCCTCTGCCGAAATATTCATTGAAAAGATTGATCGAAGGTGTATTGTCTTTTCTATATCTGTCAGATTTTGATAACATTACAATTTCCACCTGCTTCATATCGTAATCCACTACAAAAACCTTGTTGGTATTAGTTTCCAGTTCCTTAAACTGCTTTTCAGCAGGTATGGGTTTTAATTTCTTAGGAACGCGATGCAGTTTGGCAAGGATTTGAGCCAGCGCATTCTGATTCAAAGTACCATAATATAATACCCGGTGTTCGTAATTATTCAGATCCCTGATTATATCAACAAGTTCACCGGCTTTAAGGCTATTGAGTTCATCTTTGCTGAGTATGTTAAGGAATGGTGAATCTAATCCATACACACCATAATTATAAAGTGCACCCCATAAAATAGATGATTTTGAAAGTTTACTGTCGTTACGCTGTTTCAGCACATCGGCTATAAGGTTTTGCAATGCTTCTTCGTTAGGCTGCGCATCAGCAAGCAAATGTTCAAACAATTCAAGTCCCTGAGCAAAATTCCCTGTTAAACCCGTAAGAGAAACATAAACCTGATCGTCGCTTGCAGAAATAAAAAACGAGCAGCCAAGTTTATAAAACTCCATCTGAATTTCGGAAGGACTATATTTTGAAGTTCCCAGATAGCGAAGATAATTTAATGCCAATCCAAGACGTCTGTCGTTATTATTGCCCATATCGGCAATGTAATAAAGGTTGAAAATATCATTTTCCACATTCTGTATATAGTAAACAGGTACTTTTTTATCGAGCATGAATAGATGAACATCCTTGTCGTATTTAAGGAAAACAGGTTCAATATCTGGAACTTGTGTATCAAGGATTTTCTTAACAAAATCTGACTGTGCCACCCTGTTAACTTCAATTGGTGTGATTGAAGGCTTTTCAACCTTTGAAACTGAATTATCAACACCTGTACGCTTATAAACAATTACGTAATTATCACCATAATTCTCCCGTGCAAATCTTACGATATCATCTTTTGTTATCCTTGAGAGCCTTTCAAGCCGGTTAGCCACAAATTCGTATGGCATGTTCATAACAAAAGAATTAAGCATAGTGCTTACCCTTGACGAATTACTTTCAAACGACCTTAGTTCTCTCATCTTCAAATCATTAATAATGGCACTGACCATCCAGTCAGGAAACTCACCTCTTTTCACAAGCTCAATCTGTTCCAGAATCAGTTTTCCAACTTCCTCCAATGATTGCCCTGATTTTGGAGAACCTGAAAAAATATGAGATGAATAATCCTGCTTTATATATGGAAAACAACTTGCCGACAACACTTTCTGAGCCTGCACAAGATTCAGGTCAATCAGCCCCGCCGAACGATTATTAAGTATCATATTTAAAATGCTAAGTAAATCTGCATCCTGACTTTGATAGCCTTTCAGTCTGAAGCCTATACGCAGATTTTCAGCATCCGGTCCGAACACTTCCCTGATCAAAGGAGACGTTATCGGCTTTTCTACAGGAACATCATAAGGCACTAATTTACGTGGTTTAAGAGCGCCGAATTTTTCATCAATAAGCCGTATAGCCATATCGGGATCAAATTCACCTGAAAGGGCAATAGCCATATTATTTGGCACATATCTGCTATCATAATATTCTTCCAGGCTTTTAAGTGAAGGATTTTTCAGGTGCTCCTGCGAACCCAGTGTAGTTTGTGTTCCATAGGTATGTGTAGGATAAAGACCTTGCATCAGAGCCTCCATCACTTTACGGCCATCGTTGTCGAGGCTCATGTTCTTTTCCTCATAAACGGTTTCAAGCTCGGTATGAAAAAGCCGGAAAACAGGATTACCAAAGCGTTCAGCTTCAATAGTGAGCCAGCGTTCAAGCTGGTTTGAAGGAATATCGTTAATATAAACAGTTTGTTCAACGCTGGTATAAGCATTTGTACCTTTTGCTCCCAACGCCGACATCATTACATCATATTCATTTGCAATAGCATAGCGTGAGGCAATATTCGAAATACTATCAATAACCTTGTAAACAGCCTTGCGCTCCTCAGTATCGGTTAACGAACGGTAAACCTCAAAAAGACTGTCAATTTTATTCAGATAAATACTTTCTTCTTCATAATTGATGGTTCCGTAATTTTTAGTTCCCTTAAACATCATGTGTTCCAGATAATGACTAAGTCCGGTATTGTCAGAAGGGTCGTTTTTACTGCCGGTTCGAACAGCTACAGCAGTATAAATTCGCGGAGCATCTCTGTAAACGCTCAAAAACACCGTAAGTCCGTTATCAAGAGTATAAATCCTTGCCTGTAATGGATCGTTGGGAACGGTTTTATACTCGTATTTCTTTTGTGAAAAAGCCGGTAAAGCAGCAATCAGAACACAAAACAGTGCAAACCGGAATAAAATTCCTGAAACAATCTTTTTAGTCATGACTTAATTATTTGATTATAAGTTAATAAAAGTTGATAATTCATAAATTGACTTTGAGTCAATAGCCTTTAGCTGCCGGCTATTCATCCTGAATAAGGCTTTCCAATATATGTATAGCATATCATATATCCATATTTCACAAGCCGGTTGGCAAATGTAATACTATTTCAGTTGATTTTCTCACAAGTATTCTTCTTTCAATCCAAATCATTGAAAACATTTAAGCTTAATAAATATGATAGTCCTGAAGAAACCAGCACAACAGATTTTAAACCATACGTCAATAAAAAATCAATAAAGAAATAAGAAACTATAAATGGCACGGCTTAACAGGCTAAATTCTACCAAATCAGTCATTTTCAAATCATGGATTTTTGATGTTAAAATAAGTTTGGCTCTGTAACTAAGATAACAGGTTCGGAATTAAAAAACGCCACCACCTGCTAAAATATAATTATTCCGATCTTTGTTTGCTTTAAGATATTTATGAAATTCATTAGAGAAAAAGTATTGCCAAATAAATTTGAGCTACTTTAGCTACGAAAACAAGAGTAATGAACAGCAAAAATAGTATGGCATTAAGATTAAAGGGTTTTATGAAGTATGATTATTTCAGATTAACAGCAAAAAAAATGCCTTTACTGTTAATATTGGTTTTTCTGGCTGCCGGCTGTAACAAACCTTTTCCTGCTGAGAAAGCACGTAAATATATTAAAGCTGCTGACCAGGAGATTATACGGATTGGACAGAAGATTGAGGGTTCTGATGCGTTCGGAGCTATCCTTCAGTTATACAATACAGAAACAGCACCATTACCCCGCAAATTGATATATACATCAGAATCAACTACTCCTGTTATGTTTCAGATGGATAAACATTCAGGATATTATGTGCAGAATACAAATGGCGAAATAGAATTTAACCGGGCATCAGATTCATTAATCATTGATTTCAGGCTTACTGACAAACCACGAAACAGAACACGGTTTATTTTAAGCAAATATGAAGAAAGCACTATCGCAACAGGCGATGTGATACCGGTGAAGGCAGAAGCATTGATTTTTTTTAGCGACAACATATTGCTTAAACTTAATTTACATACAACAATTAAATTTGGACTCCCTGAAGACTTAACTATTAAAATTTCAATGCTCCCATTTTCTATTGATTTTAAATCAAAAATAAAATTCAGGAAACACGGCTCTCATCTTAATTCTAATGTCACAATCAAAGAAGGAGAAAAACAACTTCTTTGGGCTAATATATCTTCCATAGTAAGCTTATCAGAGTATAACACTCTCATTTTCGGGAAGAAAGAAATTAAATTAAGTGTATATCCTTTAAAGCTAAATATGGTTTCTGACTATCCATTTATTAATATGCCTGTAGAAACTTTTACACAGGATTTTAACCGCATGAGTAAAATGTGGATAACGGATCACAGAGGAAATGATATGGCACGACTATCGCTGAAAGATTTCCCCGAGCGGGACTGCCTTAATATTATGGTTGATTATAATGATGGTTCAACTGATGAGTTGGAAGACATAATGATGAGTATCAAATATTTATTGAGATATAAAATTAAAACTTAAAACAATACATCTTCAGGTAGTTTCAAAATCTTGCCCTTCCAATGAACTCCTCATTAATACTATTAAAAACCGGGCTTGCAATCAAATCGTTAGGATACACTATATAACCATCGTTGACATCAAGATTTATACCAGTGTATTTTAAAACAGCCTGCCAAACCAAAAGTGAACAATACCAATGGGTATTATCTGACCAGTCTTTACGCAAACCCCTATTTACCAACTCAGTAGCATAATAGTGCCCTTCGTATCGCTTAGGCACGCTCCATGTTGAAAGTTTACCTTTTTGACTTCGGGCAAATTCAATTATTGAATCAATTGCTGACTGCGGAACATTCAAACGTAAGCGATATCTGTTACCTGAATATTTATTGTCAAAGTTCAAATTCCTGAACGCCATAATTTTGCTTTGGGCTAATGCTTTGATTTCTCTTACCTGATATGCTGCAGGAACATCTTTTGCAATGGACTCAATTATAGTAGTATTAGCTAAGAGACTATCCGGATTATCATGTATGTAGTAACTTGTGACAATAGCTGCATGACCAAAGCCTGCTCCTTCTGGCACAATAGCTGACCCTGGCAGGAAACTCAAATTTGGGCGAACCAGAATATCTCCGGGCCTTAACTCAATGACACCTTCAACACAATGATCAATTACATTATTTTTATCTGAAAAATCAAACAATTCAGGATGTTTTTCGTTACAGAAAGTAAGTATTGCAATAATTAGCAGAAAATATATTAATGGATATTTTAAAAGCATTGCTCTGAAAATTGTATAAAAGGCTTCAAAGCTATAAATAATAATTACACCGGAATAAGAGTTAACTGTTAATAATTTTATTTTTTTTTGGAAATTTGTAAAACAATAATATCTTTGCACTATAAAAAACCAATTATTTATAATAAAAATTCTCAGATCATGAAACCAAAACTTTTTGCAATTCTTGTTGTATTGTCTGTGCTGGTAATGACAGCGATATCATGCAACAAAAAAGATGATGAAATGAAAGCCGAAGATGCTAAAGTAGAAATCAGAAACAGCATCCAGGAAATTAATAATGAGGTATTTGAGCTTTTGGCGGAGCCTTCGGTTCAATCCTTAGCGTTTCTCGCCCAACTCATGGACATTGAAGTGGGTAAATCAGCTATTAACAAAATCAAAGAGCAGCCGGGTAAAATTCACCTTGCAAAGATAAAACAAGCTCTTATGCCGCGAAACTCATTTAAATCAGCCAATGATTTTGACGATCTCAATCTTGGGATTTATGTATTTAATTTTGAGTCCACTCCGAAAAGTCGGAGGGGTGATTTTTACAAAATTACTTTTATGTTTGTTTGTAATCTTATAAACGATTATATTTTAATAAACTGATGTTGTTTGTATGATTTTTTTTCTTACCTT
>Ga0302248_1000427_pt1 | contig 41841 bp, 39 predicted proteins | sample AAG_UR_Leu_MG_FD_193528 | JGI IMG/M metagenome (GOLD analysis project Ga0302248, IMG submission 193528) | Enriched activated sludge microbial communities from anaerobic digester in WTTP, New Holstein, Wisconsin, United States - AAG_UR_Leu | ecosystem: Engineered > Bioreactor > Anaerobic >...
ATCTTTTTCCAGCTTTTTCAGGGATGATTTCCCGAAACCATTAATGAAGGAATCAAACCGCTGCTTGTCGGTAAACACCGAGCTGTCGTAGAATTTCGGGGCCAAACTTTTAAAATCACCGTTCGCGGTTGCCTTAAGCTTCAGGTATTCTGGTGCAAGCCATTTACGATCGAGTGTTTCGCCATACAGGCTGAGCAGAGTGGAAAAAAGTTCCTGATCGGTTGCTCTGTCGTAATTCCTGAAGAATCTTTCAGCATAAGCGCTGAGGACTTCCCTTGTTCTTTCAACAGTCTTCTGGTCAGGAGTCTTTCCTCCCTGAAAAAGGGATGCAAGTTCATAGGTCCGGCGTGCCAGCACAATTGCCTCAATGCCGTTGAATACCTCGCCGGTGTAATTGTTTACCAGCGTATATTCCTTAAGACCCTCGTAAACCTCGCTGTATTTCGGCAGTATATCACCATATCTGAGTTTTCTCTGATTATCAGCTTCTATCCAGTCAGTGAGTCTTGCTTCAAATTCCTGCTTTTTCCCAATGGTGTTCATTTTTTCGAGTCCCAGTATCTCACCTGTCCATTTCTTCCATGCATTGGAAATACCGGCCTTCTTTGACGAATACTGGATTCTGATAAGAGGATCCGATTCCATGGCCCTGTCTATAATTTCAAGCTTACTGGTTCTGATACTCACCATTGCAGGGTTGATATGATTTTTAACCATATCGATATGATATGACGGCACATATTCGGAAGTGGTTCCTGGATAACCGAACACCATTGTGAAATCACCCTCCTGAACACCCTTCAGCGACACCGGGAAGTAATAGGCCGGATTATAGGGCACATTATCCGGAGAATAGTCAGCCGGTTTATTGTCTTTTCCGGCATAAACCCTGAACAATGAAAAGTCGCCTGTATGTCTTGGCCATACCCAGTTATCAGTATCTCCGCCGAATTTACCGATTGCTGAAGGCGGGGCGCCAACGAGCCTGACATCCCTGAAGGTCTCATTTACAAAAAGAAAATACTGGTTGCCCATAAAGAAGGGTCTGACCACCGCCCTGTAGTCCGTTCCCTGCTCCGCTTTCGCCTGTATGTCGGCAATACGTGATGAAATAAGCTTATCACGTTCCTCTGCAGGCATATCGTCGCTGATATCCTTAAGTACCTTTTCCGTCACGTCTTCCATATATTTCAGCAGTGTTACCGTGACACCCGGATTGGGAAGTTCCTCTTCGCGCGACATAGCCCAGAAGCCGTTGGTGAGATAGTCGTTCTCAAGCGTGGAGTGATTCTGTATCTGGCCGTAACCACAATGATGGTTAGTGATAAGCAGTCCGCTGCCTGAAATGAATTCAGCCGTGCATCCACCGTTAAAATTAACAATGGCGTCTTTCATGCTGGCCCGGTTTACACTGTAAATATCCTCGGCAGTCAGCCTGAATCCCTTCTCCTGCATCAGTTTGATGTTGTATTTTTCTATCAGGATGGGAATCCATATCCCTTCGTCGGGAGGTGTTGACGCGAAAAGGCCATTGAATGAAAGAACAAGAATGAGTGTTAGCAGAGTTTTCTTCATCATACAAATTTTTTCAATTCGTGATATACCTGTTCGGCCGGCAAGCCGACCACGTTAAAATACGAGCCTTCTATTCTGCTGCATGCGGCAATTCCGATCCATTCCTGAATCCCATATGCACCAGCTTTGTCCCAGGGTTTAAATTTAGTAATATAATAATCTATTTCCTTATCTGTAAGTTCAGAGAAAGTGACTTTGGTAACTGAATGGAAGGATACTGATTTCAGGCATGAAAGAATGCATACTCCGGTTATCACCTCATGGGTATTTCCTGAGATTTTCCGGAGTATCCTGAACGCATCTTCCCTGCCGGAAGGTTTGGGAAGCAGCTCGTTGTCGCACCAGACTATTGTATCGGCGGTTATTACTATCTCATTGTCCTTCAGTTCCTGCAAAAACGCTTCTGCTTTTTTCCCGGCTACATAAAGAGCGATTTCTGCGCCTTTCAGATATGATGGGTAATCCTCTTCCCAGTCCTTTGTCTGAACCTTGAATTCAAGGCCGAGTTCTCTGAGAAGTTCCTGTCGCCTGGGAGATTTTGAACCAAGTATTATCCTGTATTTGTTGAGTTCATCTATCAGCATGTCATACCAGCTTAAGATCGAGGATCAATTTTACCACAACCGAATAGAGGACACCGGTACACTGGGTAATTTTCATCAGAGTGCTTGCCTTGTGAAGCCGGCTCTTGCCCGGGCTGGCAGCCAGGATCCGGATAACCACGATCAGGGGAATGACTATGGCAAGTGAAATATAAAGCAGCGTTATATTGTCATTCAGGAACATTTTCCACACAACATAAAGCATGATAATTGTTACGGCAATCAGAACAATGGCAATGATTCTTGCCGTAAGGATACCGGTCACCACGGGTATGGTATTTCTTCCATAAGCCAGGTCGCCTTCAAAATCCTCAATATCCTTGATTATTTCCCTTGTGAGTGTGGTTATAAAGGCAAAAAGCGCAAAACCGCCCACCCAGTAAAAGATGATGTTTATATCGGGTGCTGAAACGGCGTTTACTTCATAGTATCTGTAAAGCGCGGGCCACTCATATAGCACTACCAGAAGAGGTACCATGGCAATAAGTGCTGCCACCACAAGGTTGCCGACCAGAAACTGCCTTTTGTAGCTTGCGGAATAGAAGTAAAGCAAACCCGAGACTATCAGGAAGAGTATTCCCATCCAGAAGTAACCGGCTCTCCAGGAAATATAGAATCCGCAGGACACTCCAATAAAATTGAGGATATTATGCCACAGCAAGGCTTTTCTTCTGGGGATTCTTGTACCGACAATAACCTCGCCCCTGTTTATAAGATCGGCCCTGATATCGAAGTAGTCATTAATCACATATCCTCCTGCCATAATGCTGACAGTTGCAATGATCAGTATCAGGAAGTCGTACCAGGGTAACTTGAGTGAAAGGGGTACCAGTTCATCCGGATTTCCGGAAAGCGAAACGGTAATCTTGCTGATGACCGGCTCTATAACGGCATAGCGCATCAGTATCATTGTAAAGGCTGCAATGAGCAGATTGGGCCAGCGGACAAGCTTTAGAAACGTTTTCATTCCTTACCAGCTAAATGCATCTTTATCCATCCATTTATTGTGCAATCGCAAAACCTGTTCTATCACATCCCTGACGCAGCCCTCTCCTCCCTTCCTGTCAGAAATGTATGAAGCAACATTTTTTATTTCACTGGCGGCATCTGCAGGGCATACCGGGACACCTGCAATTTTCATAACGCCATAATCGGGAATATCGTCGCCCATGAACATCACATCCGAAGGCTTAATATCATATTTGCTGCAAAAGTCATTGAAGTGTTCTGTTTTCACCCGGCTGTTGAGATAAACATCGGTTACACCGAGGCTCTTTAGTCTTTTGATGTAATCCTTCGCGTTGCTGCCTGAAATGATACCCACGCGATAACCCTTCCTGACTGCCAGCTGGATTGCATAGCCATCGCGCAGATTAACAGTACGCCTGGGTATACCGCGGCCATTAAGGCTTATAGTCTGAAGTGAAAGGACCCCGTCGATGTCAAACACAAAAGCCTTAACCCTGATCAGGTCTTCCTTAAAGTTAGTCATCAGAGTCTTTATATATGTTTATTACCTTCCTCAGGCCTGTGCCGTCGGCCCTCCGAAGGTCAGGGGCAGAGCAGGTGCCGAGCCCTTGACATCCTTTATCTTGCCATGAACAGCTTCATATTTGGCTATGTTGTCTTCCAGTGCATCAACCAGCCTCATGGCATGCTCAGGTGTAAGGACTATCCTTGACTTTACCTGAGCTTTCGGGATTCCGGGCATTATCCTCACAAAGTCGATCACGAATTCGGATGCAGAATGTGTGATTATTGCCAGGTTTGAATATATTCCCTGAGCCACTTCCTCACTCAGTTCGATATTGATCTGATTGGGGTTTTTAGGATCTGACATGGTATTCAAATATTGGTTTTACTATCTTACTTCCTCTTCTTCCTCAACCGGTGTATCTGTAAGAGACTCGAGTTCCTCAAGCGATCCGACGATTATGCTGTTGTATTGACGCTGTCCCGTTCCAGCAGGTATGAGGTGCCCGACAATAACGTTTTCCTTCAGTCCTTCAAGTCTGTCAACCTTTCCAAGGATAGCTGCTTCGTTGAGTACCTTGGTAGTCTCCTGGAATGAAGCTGCCGAGAAGAAGCTGTTTGTCTGGAGCGCTGCCCTGGTGATACCCTGAAGTACCTGGTTTGATGTTGCAGGAACGGCCTCCCTTGCTTCAACAGTCTTAAGGTCGCGACGCTTCAGCATCGAATTCTCATCCCTCAGCTTTCTGGCAGTTACAATCATACCCGGGCGCAGGGTCTGGGAGTCGCCGGCCTCGACAATATACTTCTTGCCATAGATCCAGTCGTTCTCATCCATGAAATCAAGCTTATCAACAACCTGACGTTCAAGGAACTTAGTATCACCCGGATCAACAATCTCCACCTTTCTCATCATCTGGCGGACTATGATCTCAAAGTGTTTGTCGTTAATCTTTACACCCTGGAGCCTGTAAACCTCCTGTATCTCATTGACAATATACTCCTGTACTTTCGTGGGGCCCTTGATGGCAAGGATGTCCGCCGGAGTTATCGCGCCGTCAGAAAGGGGAACACCGGCTCTCACATAATCGTTTTCCTGAACAAGTATCTGTTTTGAAAGCGGAACGAGGTATTTCTTTATCTCGTCCGTCTTTGACTTGATCACTATTTCCCTGTTTCCTCTCTTTATCTTGCCGAAGCTTACTTCTCCGTCTATTTCCGAAACTATTGCCGGGTTGGAGGGGTTACGTGCCTCGAACAATTCTGTTACCCTTGGCAGACCTCCCGTTATATCGCCCGATTTTCCGACAGCTCTCGGGATTTTGGCGATAACTTCTCCGGCCTCAACTATTTTGCCTGCTTCGATGACCAGGTGAGCTCCCACCGGCAGGTTGTAAACCCTTGTCATATCGTTGTCGCGGCCGACAATATTAACTGCAGGGTTCCTGGTTTTGTCTCTGCTCTCGATGATGACCTTTTCCTTGAAGCCGGTCTGTTCATCAGATTCCTCCCTGTAGGTAACACCTTCAACAAGGTGTTCGTATACTACCTTTCCGCTGAGTTCGGAAATGATAACGGCATTGAAGGGATCCCATTCGCAGATCAGCTTGCCCTTCTCAACTTCCTGTCCGGGTTTGATATACAGTTTTGATCCGTAAGGTACTGTATGGGTTGTGAGAGCGATTCCGGTTTTCTTGTCAATAATCCTCATTTCAGCAAGACGCCCGATAACTACATCGACCTCGTTTCCTTCGGCATCCTTTCTGGCTACCGTTCTGAGCTCTTCTATTTCGGCAATACCGCTGTAACGGGCAACAAGACGCGATTCAGTGGTAATATTTGACGCTGTACCTCCAACGTGGAATGTACGAAGTGTAAGCTGTGTACCCGGTTCGCCGATACTCTGTGCAGCGATGACGCCGACAGCTTCGCCTTTCTGTACCATTCGCCCGGTTGCAAGGTTACGTCCGTAGCATTTTGCACAAACGCCCTTTTTCGATTCGCAGGTCAGCACCGAACGAATCTCAACCTGTTCGATCGGGGAATCCTCAATCTTCTTTGCAATATCTTCAGTGAGTTCCTGTCCTGCTTCAATAATAAGCTCTCCCGTGAGAGGATGGAAAACATCGTGGACGGTTGTGCGGCCCAGGATTCTTTCATAAAGCGATTCAACGACCTCCTCGTTTTTCTTTATCGCGACGGCTACCAGACCTCTGAGGGTTCCGCAGTCATCCTCATTGATAATGACGTCCTGCGAAACATCGACCAGCCTGCGTGTAAGATAACCGGCGTCGGCTGTCTTGAGGGCGGTATCGGCAAGACCTTTACGAGCGCCGTGTGTGGAGATGAAGTACTCGAGAACCGAAAGACCTTCCTTGAAGTTGGAGAGGATAGGGTTTTCGATAATTTCCGAACCTGTGGCTCCCGATTTCTGGGGTTTTGCCATAAGCCCCCTCATTCCTGAGAGCTGGCGGATCTGTTCCTTTGAACCTCTTGCTCCCGAGTCGAGCATCATGAAAACGGAATTGAATCCCTGCTTGTCGTTCGACAGCTGTTTCATAAGCGACTGGGTCAGTCGGGCATTGACATGCGTCCAGATATCAATTATCTGATTATAGCGTTCATTGTTGGTTATGAAGCCCATGCTGTAGTTATTAAGCACTTCATCCACCTGCTCATAGCCTTCTGTCACAAATTTGGCCTTTTCCTCGGGGATGATCACATCATCGAGGTTGAAAGACAACCCGCCGCGGAATGCCGCGTTGAACCCCAGGTTCTTTATTGCATCGAGGAAAGCTGCTGTTTTGGCAGTGCCTGAAAGCTTCAGCACCTTACCTATAATGTCCCTGAGCGATCTCTTTGTAAGTAACTCATTGATAAAACCAACCTCTTCAGGAACCAGCTGATTGAATATCACTCTTCCCACGGTGGTTTCTACCAGGTGGTTGACAAGCTTTCCATCAACCATATCGTTGACTTTCACCTTAATATAGGCATGAAGGTCGACCTTTCTCTCGTTGTATGCAATATTGACCTCCTCGGGTGAGTAGAAAGTGAGTCCTTCTCCCTTTACTTTCCCTTCGGCTGTACTTTTTCTTCCCTTTGTAATGTAATACAGTCCGAGGACCATGTCCTGTGAAGGAACGGTTATCGGCGCCCCGTTGGCAGGGTTCAGGATGTTATGCGAAGCAAGCATCAGCATCTGAGCCTCAAGGGTGGCAATATTTCCAAGCGGAAGGTGAACAGCCATCTGGTCGCCGTCGAAGTCGGCGTTGAATGCGGTACATACCAGCGGGTGTAACTGAATAGCCTTTCCTTCAATGAGTTTCGGCTGGAAGGCCTGTATCCCGAGGCGATGCAGTGTAGGTGCACGGTTAAGCAGTACCGGGTGTCCCTTGAGAACATTCTCAAGAATATCCCAGACCACCGGATCCTTGCGATCGACAATCTTCTTGGCCGACTTGACGGTTTTTACTATTCCCCGCTCAATAAGTTTCCTTATAATGAAAGGTTTGTAGAGTTCCGCCGCCATGTCCTTGGGAAGGCCGCATTCATGAAGGTCAAGTTCAGGTCCGACCACGATTACCGAACGGGCTGAGTAGTCGACTCTTTTTCCAAGCAGGTTCTGACGGAACCTTCCCTGTTTACCCTTAAGGCTGTCACTGAGCGATTTCAGGGGGCGGTTGGCATCGGTCTTAACTGCATTGGCCTTTCTTGAGTTATCGAACAATGAATCGACAGCTTCCTGAAGCATCCTTTTTTCATTCCTGAGGATTACTTCCGGGGCTTTGATCTCTATAAGTCTCTTAAGCCTGTTGTTTCTGATGATAACCCTTCTGTAAAGGTCGTTAAGGTCGCTGGTCGCGAAACGACCGCCATCGAGCGGGACAAGAGGTCTGAGTTCGGGCGGAATCACCGGAACCACCTTTATTATCATCCACTCAGGTTTGTTTACATTTCTCGAATCCCTGAATGCCTCAACAACCTGAAGTCTCTTAAGGGCTTCATTCTTACGCTGCTGCGAGGTTTCAGTATTTGCTCTGTGACGCAGCGAATATGACAGGTCATCGAGATCGAGCCTGGAGAGCAATTTATGAAGAGCATCGGCTCCCATATCGGCTATGAACTTGTCAGGATGCGTATCTTCGAGATACTGGTTTTCCTTGGGAAGCGACTCGGTTATCTCGAGATATTCTTCCTCGGTCAGGAAGTCGAGGTATTTAACACCGTCCGCTGCCTTGATTCCCGGGTTGATAACCACGTATCTTTCGTAATAGATTATTGAATCGAGCTTTTTGGTTGGAAGCCCCAGGAGGTATCCGATCTTGTTTGGAAGCGAGCGGAAGTACCATATATGGGCTATCGGAACCACAAGCGTTATATGTCCCATTCTTTCCCGGCGTACTTTCTTCTCAGTGACCTCAACACCGCAGCGGTCGCACACTATACCCTTGTACCTTATCCTTTTGTATTTTCCGCAGTGGCATTCGTAATCCTTGACCGGTCCGAAGATCCTTTCACAGAAGAGTCCGTCACGTTCGGGTTTGTAGGTCCTGTAATTTATTGTTTCAGGTTTCAGCACCTCGCCGCTTGAACGATCGAGTATCTCCTCGGGTGAAGCGAGACCAATGGAGATCTTTGAGTAACTTGTTTTTGTTTTGTTATCTCTTCTGAATGACATATACTGTAATTTATTTTTCCATTAATATTATATAAAGAGGCCGCTTAGTCAAGAATGACGCTCAGTCCCAGTCCTCTCAACTCATGCAACAGTACGTTCAGTGATTCGGGGATACCCGGCTGAGGCATCGGTTCACCCTTTACTATTGCTTCATAAGCTTTTGCACGTCCGATAACGTCGTCCGACTTGATTGTGAGTATTTCCTGAAGAATATGTGCAGCGCCGAATGCTTCGAGCGCCCATACTTCCATTTCGCCGAAGCGCTGTCCTCCGAACTGTGCTTTTCCGCCCAGTGGCTGCTGTGTGATAAGGGAGTACGGTCCGATTGAACGGGCATGCATCTTGTCATCAACCATATGACCGAGCTTAAGCATATAGATCACACCGACTGTTGCAGGCTGGTCGAATCTTTCGCCCGTACCGCCGTCGTAGAGGTAGGTCTTTCCATATTTCGGGAGTCCTGCCTTTTCTGTATATTCGGTAATATCTTCGATTTCAGCGCCGTCAAAGATCGGTGTGGTAAACTGCAAGCCGAGCTTCTGTCCGGCCCATCCAAGAACTGTCTCGTAAATCTGTCCCAGGTTCATTCTCGAAGGAACTCCGAGCGGGTTCAGAACAATGTCGACAGGTGTTCCGTCTTCAAGGAAGGGCATATCTTCCTGGCGGACTATTTTCGCCACGATACCCTTGTTTCCGTGACGGCCGGCCATCTTGTCTCCTACCTTCACCTTGCGTTTCTTTGCCACGTAAACCTTGGCCAGTCGTACGATTCCTGCCGGAAGCTCATCACCTATGGTAATATTGTACTTCTTGCGCTTGAATGTACCATCGATCTCCTTGTACTTGATAATATAATTATGAAGGAGCTGCTTAATACTGTCATTCTTCTTCTTGTCAGTGGTCCACTTATTGGGGTTGACATTGAGGAAGTCAATGTCCTGAAGCTGTTTAAGGGTGAATTTACTGCCCTTAGGTATCACATCGACATTCAGATAATCCTTCACTCCCTGTGAAGTTTTTCCATTTACAAGAATGAAAAGCTTATCGACGAGTCTTGCCTTAAGTTCATCGGAGTTTTTCTGGAAATCGGCTTCTATCTTGTCGATAATAGGTTTCTCTATGGCTTTTGCCTTCCTGTCTTTTATTGCACGTGTAAAGAGCTTTTTGTCTATAACGACACCTTCCAGTGAAGGGCCGGCCTTAAGTGAAGCATCCTTGACATCACCGGCTTTATCGCCGAAGATGGCCCTGAGGAGTTTTTCCTCGGGCGAAGGGTCTGATTCTCCCTTGGGAGTTATCTTGCCAATAAGGATATCGCCCGGCATGATATGGGCTCCTATCCTTATAAGGCCGTTTTCGTCGAGGTTTTTTGTAGCCTCCTCGCTCACGTTCGGGATGTCCGAGGTAAGTTCTTCCAGGCCGCGTTTTGTATCCCGTACTTCAAGAAGGTATTCGTCGATATGGACTGATGTGAACATATCTTCCTGCACTACCCGTTCAGATATCACTATGGCATCTTCAAAGTTATAGCCTTTCCAGGGCATGAATGCCACCTTGAGGTTTCGTCCCAGGGCCAGTTCACCGTTCTTGGTTCCATAGCCTTCGGTCAGCACCTGTCCTTTAGTGACTTTCTCACCTTTCCTGACAACAGGAACAAGGTTTATACAGGTATTCTGGTTTGTCTTTTTGTATTTGGGAAGGATATATCGCTTTGTATCATCGTCGAAGCTGACGAATTTTTCTTCATCCGTCCTTGTATATCTGATAACTATTTCGTTTGAATCGACATATTCTACCACTCCGTCGGCTTCAGCGGTATAAAGAATCCTGCTGTCGCTGATAACCTTTCCCTCGAGACCGGTTCCCACTATAGGCGCTTCCGGGTTGATAAGGGGCACTGCCTGGCGCATCATGTTGGAACCCATGAGGGCCCTGTTGGCATCGTCGTGTTCGAGGAAAGGGATAAGTGAAGCGGCTATTGAGGCGATTTGATTTGGAGCCACGTCCATCATGTCGACATTTTCCACTTCCTCGAAAGGATAATCGGCTTCGTAACGGCATTTTGCCCTCGGATCCGCGAAACGACCGTCCTCGAGTATCTGGGCATTGGCCTGAGCGATCATCTTTCTTTCTTCCTCCTCGGCACTTAGCCAGATGACACCGTCTCTGCTGAGATCAACCTTTGCATCCTTGACCTTAAGGTAAGGAGTTTCAATAAAACCAAGTTCATTTATCCTGGCATAGACACAGAGCGACGAAATAAGTCCGATATTCGGACCTTCAGGAGTTTCGATCGGGCAAAGCCTTCCGTAGTGGGTATAATGCACGTCTCTCACCTCGAATCCGGCTCTCTCGCGCGAGAGACCTCCGGGGCCCAGTGCCGACATTCGGCGCTTGTGAGTCATTTCGGCCAGAGGGTTGGTCTGGTCCATGAACTGTGAGAGCTGGTTTGTACCAAAGAATGAATTGATTACCGATGAAAGTGTTTTTGAATTGATAAGGTCAACGGGGGTGAACACCTCGTTGTCCCTTACGTTCATCCTTTCACGGATTGTACGTGCCATACGTGCCAGACCGACGCCGAACTGGGCATATAGCTGTTCGCCCACTGTGCGTACCCTTCTGTTGCTAAGGTGGTCGATATCGTCAACTTCTGTCTTTGAGTTGATGAGTTCGATCAGGTAGCCAATGATCTTTATAATGTCTTCCTTTGTAAGGATCTTGACCGACATATCGGTTTCGAGTCCCAGTTTCTTGTTGATCCTGTAGCGGCCCACTTCCCCGAGGTCGTAGCGCTTGTCGGAGAAGAAAAGTTTCTCTATGACATCTCTTGCGGTTGACTCGTCGGGCGGTTCGGCATTCCGCAGCTGGCGGTAGATATAAACAACTGCCTCCTTTTCGGAGTTGCAGGGGTCTTTCTGGAGGGTATTGTATATAATGGCGTAATCGGAGACAGTAGTGTCTTCCCTGTGGAGAAGAATTGCCTTTGCTCCGGAATCGACTATAAGGTCGACATGTTCGGGCTCTATTATGGTTTCCCTGTCGAGGATCACCTCATTTCTTTCTATGGAAACCACTTCTCCTGTATCCTCGTCAACGAAGTCCTCAATCCATGTTTTAAGCACTCTTGCAGCGAGTTTACGTCCTACAAGCTTTCTGATGTTTGTCTTTGACACTTTGTGTTCTTCGGCGAGCTTGAATATCTCGAGTATTTCCTTGTCGCTCTCGAAACCGATAGCCCTGAGGAGTGTTGTTACCGGCAGTTTTTTCTTTCTGTCGATATAGGCATACATAACATTGTTGATGTCGGTAGCGAATTCTATCCATGATCCCTTGAAAGGGATTATTCTGGCCGAATACAGTTTTGTACCGTTTGCATGGATGCTTTGGCCGAAGAATACGCCCGGAGATCTGTGCAGCTGCGACACCACAACTCTTTCAGCGCCGTTGATGACGAAAGTACCTCTTTCGGTCATATATGGTACGGTGCCGAGGTATACGTCCTGGATCACGGTATCAAAATCCTCATGTTCCGGGTCAGTGCAGTATAATTTTAGCTTTGCCTTAAGGGGAACGCTGAATGTAAGTCCGCGTTCAATGCATTCATCAATTGTGTAGCGTGGGGGGTCGATATAATAATCAAGGAATTCGAGAACGAAATTATTTCTTGTATCGGTTATCGGGAAATTTTCTGTAAAGACCTTAAATAGTCCTTCTTTCTTCCTGTTTTCGGGGGTTGTACCAAGTTGGAAAAACTCACCGAATGATTTCAGCTGAACTTCCAGGAAATCGGGGTAATCGAGCAGGTTGCTCCTGGATGCAAAACTAATTCTTTCAGTACTTTTTAAAGACATTTATAAAAGGATTAAGTGAACTTACAATTAAAAGAACGAAAAGGCTTAGTCCCGAAAAGCCGGGACTAAACCTGGAACCCGAGAATCAGGTATAGCTTATTTAAGTTCAACTTCAGCTCCCGCGTCAATCAATTGACCTTTAATAGCTTCTGCTTCTTCTTTTGATATACCTTCCTTAACCGGAGCCGGGGCTGAGTCGACGACTGCCTTAGCTTCCTTCAGTCCGAGGCCGGTGATATCCTTAACCAGTTTTACTATCTGTAGTTTCTGACCTCCCGGTGCTTTGAGGATAACATCGAATTTGGTTTTTTCCTCAACCTTGGGTGCCTCCGCGCTGGCAGCGGGTGCAACCGCGACTGCTGCTGCTGCCGGTTCGATACCGTATTCTTCCTTGAGTATTTTAGCCAGTTCGTTTACCTCTTTAACAGACAGGTTAACCAGTTCTTCTGCAAATTTCTTAAGATCTGCCATTTCTATTGAATTTTAATTTGATTTACTTAATTAGTTTTCTTTTTTTGATAGTGTTTCCAGAACACCGTGCAATTTATTTCCACCTGACTGTAAAGCTGAAATAACGTTTTTGGCCGGGGACTGGAGCAGGAGAATAATATCTCCTATCAGTTCCTCTCTTGTCTTAACGGCCACGAGAGCATCGAGCATCTGGTCGCCGATAAAGACTGATTCCTGAACGTAAGCGCCTTTAAGGACAGGTTTATCATGTTGTCTGCGGAACTCCTTAATAAGTTTTGCAGGGGAGTTTCCGGTGTTTGAGAACATGATGGATGTAGTACCTTTCAGAACCGGGTACAGTTCTTCAAAATTACCTTCGGACATTTCGAGCGCTCTTTTCAGGAGGGTGTTTTTAACAACTATAAGCCTGATGTTGTTTTCAAAGCATTTCCTTCTGAGTGCGCTTGTGTCAGCGGCATTCAGCTGAGCGGTATCAGTCAGATAAAAGTGACTGTACTCCTTTAGTTTCTCAGCGAGGCTGTCTATGATAGTATTTTTTTCTTCCCGTCTCATGTTTTTTTCGAGTTTACATTACTGATTAATCGTCAATACCCTTAGGATCGATTTTAATACCCGGGCTCATTGTGCTTGAGAGGTACACGCTTTTGATATATGTTCCCTTAGCAGCAGCCGGTTTCAGTTTGTTTACCACATTGATAAACTCCCTGGCATTTTCAACGATCTGTTGTGGCTCGAAAGAGACTTTTCCGATAGAGGTATGAATGATTCCGGTTTTATCAACCTTGAAATCAATCTTACCCTGTTTCACTTCCTTAACAGCCTTGCCAATTTCCATGGTGACAGTTCCGCTTTTCGGGTTCGGCATCAGTCCTCTCGGACCGAGTATTCTACCCAGCTGACCGACTTTGCCCATCACGGATGGCATGGTTATGATAACGTCGACATCCGTCCAACCAGCCTTGATTTTTTCAATAAATTCGTCAAGGCCCACATAGTCTGCTCCGGCTTCTTTTGCTTCAGCCTCCTTATCGGGTGTGCAAAGCACGAGCACGCGTGTCTGTTTTCCTGTTCCGTGAGGAAGGGAGACAACACCGCGGACCATCTGGTTTGATTTTCTCGGATCGATACCTAACCTTACATCCAGATCGACGGAAGCATCGAATTTCGTTTTGGTTATTTCCTTAACCAGTGCCGATGCCTCTGTCAACGTATAAAGCTTTTCCTTGTCTATTAAACTTTGGGAAAGCTTCTGGTTTTTGGTAAGTTTAGCCATTTCTTCTGTTTATTAATTATTTACCTGGGGCGCCCTTGATGGCGATTCCCATACTTTTGGCGGTACCAGCTACCATGTTCATGGCCGACTCGAGCGTAAAACAGTTCAAGTCTTCCATTTTTTCCTCAGCAATTGCCTTGACCTGGTCCCATGAAACGGATGCCACTTTATTTCTGTTGGGTTCTTTGGAGCCCTTCTTCGATTTGGCAATCTCTAGAAGCTGAACCGCGACCGGCGGGGTTTTTGTGACGAAATCAAATGATTTGTCGGCATAAACCGTTATCACCACCGGTATCACTTTTCCAGCCTTATCCTGGGTCCTGGCATTGAATTGCTTGCAAAAATCCATAATATTCACACCCTTGGAGCCCAGCGCGGGTCCTACCGGTGGAGATGGATTAGCTGCTCCGCCACGAATCTGTAACTTGATAATACCAGCAACTTCTTTTGCCATAGTTTAAAATTTGCGTATTTATTGCGAAAGCTTGGCGGTTATTCAGGAAGCATTATAAATATTATAACCGTCAAATATCCTTAGTTAATTTTCCTTTTCTACCTGCATAAAACTGAGTTCAAGGGGGGTTTTTCTTCCGAATATTTTAACCATAACCTTGAGCTTTTTCTTTTCATCATTTACTTCTTCAATGATGCCTGTGAAGCTATTGAACGGACCGTCAATAACCTTCACTGTTTCGCCCACGAAGAAAGGAACATTCAGTTCCTCATCGCTGGCATTTAGTTCATCTACCTTTCCCAGAATCCTGTTTATTTCAGATTTCCTGAGAGGTACGGGTTCCCCGTCCTGTGAGCCAAGGAAACCAATAACATTCGGAATATTTCTCAGAAGGTGAGGGATCTCACCGGTAAGGACAGCTTCAACCAGAACATAACCCGGGAAAAAAGTCCTTTCCTTGCTGATTTTTTTCCCTGAACGTATCTGGTATACTTTTTCGGTTGGGATCAGAACCTGAGAGACAAATTCTTCAAGTTTAAGGCGGGCCACTTCATTCTCTATATACTCCTTAACTTTCTTTTCCTTCCCTCCAATAGCACGAAGTACATACCACTTCTTAACATTCTCGCTCATCGGGATTGACCTCTTGATTTAATATAACAAACTGTAAATAAATTCCATAATCTTACTGAAAGCGAGGTCCATAATAGCCACGATAATTGCTATTATCAGGGTAGCCACCAGCACGAGCACGCCACTGTTCTGCAGTTCGCTCCATGTTGGCCATGTTACCTTGTGGACCAGTTCAGTATAAGACTCCTTGAAATATGCTTTAATATTCATCCGTATATAATTTTAAAAGTCGGATCAACATTTTAATTAGCACGGGAGGAGAGACTCGAACTCCCGACACCTGGTTTTGGAGACCAGTGCTCTACCAACTGAGCTACACCCGTGTGGGAAAAAGCAGCATCATTACCCGAACGATGCTGCGCTGATATATCCAAAACTTTTATTCCAAAATTTCTGTTACGGCGCCTGCTCCGACTGTTCTGCCGCCTTCGCGGATAGCAAAGCGGAGACCAACGTTGATAGCGACGGGGTAAATAAGTTCAACCGTGATTGACACGTTGTCGCCCGGCATTACCATTTCCCTTCCTTCCGGAAGCATGATCTCGCCTGTTATGTCGAGGGTTCTGATGTAGAACTGAGGACGATACTTGTTATGGAATGGAGTATGGCGTCCGCCTTCTTCTTTTTTCAGAACGTAAATTTCAGTTTTGAACTTGGTATGAGGTGTGATGGTTCCCGGTTTTGCAAGGACATGTCCTCTCTTGATTTCTTTCTTGTCAACGCCTCTGAGAAGAAGTCCGACATTGTCGCCTGCTTCACCCCTGTCGAGAATTTTGCGGAACATTTCAACACCTGTGCAAACTGTTTTGCGTTTTTCAGAACCGAGCCCCACTATTTCGAGTTCATCACCTGTATGAACAACACCAGTTTCGATACGTCCGGTAGCAACTGTACCGCGTCCGGTGATCGAGAAGATATCCTCGACGGGCATCAGAAAAGGCTTCTGGTTGTCGCGCGGAGGAACGGGGATAAATGCATCGACTGCATCCATGAGTTCCATCACTTTGTCTTCCCATACTTTTTCGCCGTTCATTGCCCCGAGAGCCGAACCGCGAATAACCGGTGCATTGTCACCATCGAACTTGTAGAAATTCAGCAGGTCGCGGACTTCCATTTCAACAAGGTCGAGAAGTTCTTCGTCGTCAACCATATCGACTTTGTTCATAAATACCAGCACCTGTGGTACGTTAACCTGGCGGGCAAGAAGAATATGCTCACGAGTCTGCGGCATTGGGCCATCGGTTGCCGCAACAACAAGAATAGCTCCGTCCATCTGGGCAGCTCCGGTAACCATGTTCTTAATATAGTCGGCATGACCGGGGCAGTCCACGTGTGCATAATGGCGTGTTGCTGTCTGGTATTCAACGTGAGAAGTATTGATAGTAATACCCCTTTCCTTTTCTTCGGGAGCATTATCAATTGAATCAAAATCCCTTATTTCAGAGAGACCTCTTTTAGAAAGCACCATGGTGATTGCTGCTGTCAGGGTGGTCTTACCATGGTCAATATGACCTATAGTACCTATGTTCACGTGCGGTTTCGACCTGTCAAATTTTTCTTTTGCCATAACTCCAAGCTTATTAAATTTAAGTTTATTATATCAGTTTTTTTACATCTTTTGTTTTCATTGAGCCGGAGGGGGGAATTGAACCCCCGACCCCTTCCTTACCAAGGAAGTGCTCTACCCCTGAGCTACTCTGGCCTCAAAAAAGTGAGCGGGAGACGGAGCTCGAATCCGCGACCCTTAGCTTGGAAGGCTAATGCTCTACCAACTGAGCTACTCCCGCTTAATATCATCCATAGAGTTCCGTACCGGGGCAAGAGCATCAGCCATTGATACGGGATTCCCTGTTTACGTGGGGAGAGCAGGATTCGAACCTACGAAGGCATTTGCCAGCAGATTTACAGTCTGCCCCAGTTGACCGCTTTGGTATCTCCCCATTAAACAGAGTTGTTCTCCTAAGATATACAAATGCAACTCTCTCAAGAGCCGATGAAGGGATTCGAACCCCCGACCTGCAGATTACAAATCAGCTGCTCTGGCCAACTGAGCTACATCGGCAATTTAAAGAACGTCCCGACAGGCTATTAGATACCCTTAAAAATCGGTTTGCAAATGTATGAATTAAAATTTCATTTATCAAAATAATCGAATTTTTTTTTGAACCGAAGGTTCTCAGACACCTCTTTTCTTCTCGTTGTGCTTGGTAATCTGCCTCTTAAGGGCGTCAATGGCAAGGTCGGTGGCCTCTTCGAAAGTCTTGCTTTGCTTTCTGGCAAACAAGGGCGCTCCCCTCAGATCGAGCTTGATTTCAGTAACCTTATTCTTACGCTCCTGATCCTTTTCCAGCCTCAGGTACACTTCAGCTTTAACAATTCCATCATCGATCTGGGTAAGCTTATCCAGTTTCTGATGAACAAAATCTATTAGTTTCTTATCGGCATCAAACCGTACTGAGTGAATCTGAACGTTCATATTGGTCCCTCCTGTTTAATTAATTAATAATTAAGCTCTTGGATGAGCCTGTTTGTATATTTTACTAAGCTTTTCAAATGTATTGTGGGTATATATCTGCGTGGCTGAAAGGTTTGCATGGCCGAGGAATTCCTTTATTGAATTAAGGTCAGCCCCCCTATTGAGCATATGCGTTGCAAAAGTATGTCTCAGTACATGAGGGCTTTTCTTTTCAATGGTGGTAACCATCGACAGGTATCTTCGTACAGTATTGTAAACGTATTTGTCGTACAACTTATTCCCTCGGTCATCAACAAAAAACCATTCTGCAGGAATCCCGAATTCAGCATCCCGTTCCCTGGCATAATTCTTCAGTTTCAGGGCAAAGTGGTTAAAAAGGGGAACTATCCTCTGTTTGTTTCTTTTGCCTGTAACCCTGACGGTAGCCGATTCAAGGTCGACATCGCTGTTTCGAAGGCCGGTAAGCTCTGCCCTTCTCATCCCCGTGAAATAAAGCATCTCGATAATGGCCCTGTCCCTGATTCCCCTGAAACCCTCTTCAAACTCGCAGTCGTCCAGCAGCCTGTCAAGGGTTTTCTCCTCTACGAAAACCGGAAGTTTTTTTGCAGTTTTGGGAAGAACCACCTTTTCTAAAGGATCGCCCCTTACATGGCCTTCTTTTCTGAGAAACCTGTAATAAGCCCGGAGCGACGAAATTTTCCTGTGAATACTTGACGGGGAATAGCCCTCTTCCATCAGGGCAACGATCCATGAGCGGACGTCATGGGAAGATATTTCATTTTCAGCCCCCGACTTGTTATTCAGCCTGAGGTGAAGAACAAACTGTTCAAGATCATTTATATAGGATCTGACGGTATGTGGTGAATACCGTTTTTCTATTCTGAGAAACCGTAAGAACGATTCCTTATGATCCATAAAGGAACCCCCTTATCCGTTATTGTAAAAAAAAAGAATCAGGCGCTGGGATTATTCTTCGCTATCCTGCATCTTCTGGACATACTTTGCCTTCTTCAATTGTTCCCTTCTGCGTATCGAAGGTTTGGTGAAAGCCTGACGGGAGCGCAGTTCGCGGATCACTCCTGTTTTCTCGAATTTCCGCTTGAACTTCTTTAGAGCTCTCTCAATATTTTCGCCTTCTTTTACTGGTACGATGATCATAATTATTATTCAGTTTTAACGAGGCGCAAATGTAGAAACATTAAAAACTTTTTCAAAACATTAAGGCCATATTTTTATCATTTTGTTCACTGTTTAAATATGTAACACTATTGTACTTTGAATACGGAAGCTGAAAATGATGACGATTTACTATCTACTAAAGATACGTGATTTATTCCGCGACACCAAATAATTATGGTGTTAAATATTAGTTAAAATATCAGTCGAACTCGAGGTAGGGAACTATTTTCCGTGCCGTTTCGGCAGATATCACTCCGTTGTTTACAAGTTCTTCCACTCCGGTAATCCGGCCTGAAAGCTCCCTGTACTTCAATATGGCCCTGATCTCGTTCTTTTGAAAATAGGGATGCCTGCCCAGGTCGCTGTAAGCTGCAGAATTTATCCTGATTCTTGCCACATCGAGTGAATCGGCAGACAATCTTCCCGAAATAAGTTCAAAAGTCTCTTCCGGAAGTCCGTACACTTCTCTGAGCTGGCCGACTGAAGCATAGCCTCCCAGGAGTTTCCTGTATTTTATTATCCTGGCCGACAGCACCGGTCCTATGCCCGGGAGGGCTTCAAGGGAAGTTGAATCGCAGGTATTCAGATCCAGTATTCTGTAGCGTGCGGAAGAGCGTCTGACCGGATCCTGGGTCGGCGCTGAGGAATAAGTTCCGCGTTCAGCTTCAACAGTCGCGGCACTGTCTGCCGCTATCCATTCCCGTGAAAGAGGCAGTTCTGTACAGGTCATCTGATGAATCGGGAAAAAATACCTGATCCCTGCTATCAGGACGATGATATTAAGCAGGATGAAGGTTGACCTTCTTTCCCTCCTGGAATAACCAAACCAGTCCCTGAAGAATTCCCTGAACGTATCCATATATTAACAAAACAAGCGAGACGGTTTGCAATATAGTAAATCCCGGGGTCAGCTGAAAAGAAGCTGTAAAAAAAATAAATATCCTTGTTTTTTGTTTCAGAAGGGGTAGCCAATACCAAACACGAAAGTGATATCGTCGCCAAAATCGAATGGTCGGGAGGCCAGAATCCATTTTGAGCCGCGGCTGATTGCAGGATCCCGAAGTTTGACTCCCATGTCAACCCTGGCAGTAACAAAGCTGAAGTCGAATCTGAAGCCGGTTCCGGTACCCACTGCAATGTCATTGAGGAATTTTCCGAACCTGAACCTGGCACCCTGGCGGGAAGCATCATCATAGAAAGTCCAGATATTCCCGGCATCCACGAATAAAGCGCCCTCAAGCACCCAGAACAACTTAAACCTGTATTCCACGTTTGCTTCAATCTTGATATCTGCAGTCTGGTTTATAAAATCGATATTATCCGGTGCCTGATACGATCCCGGACCGAGGGATCGCACCTGCCAGGCTCTGATGCCGTTGGAACCACCGCCGAAATATTGTTTTTCGAAAGGAATTGCCCTTGAGTTTCCATAGGGAAACCCTATGCCTGTGAAAACCCTGTAAACTACCGAGCTGATATCGTTGATCAGGAGATTGTACCTCGCGTCGGCATCCAGCCTGAGATACTGGGCAAAAGGTTGCCCCAGGAAATAGTAGTGCTCATTCTTTTTCTGAGCCCCGGCAAGACTTCCTCCAAGGGCAAGCATATTGCCGGCTGCCTCTGCATTAACCCTGAGGAACAGATAATCCCTCGATTTCTGAATCTTCTGGTTATTGAAAATAAATGAATAGTTTCCGCCAAGTATAAGCACATCCCTATAGCTGTTGGAGAGGTAGGAGGAGACATTGATAAGTTTCTGGAAAGCAGAGTCGATCTTTATCATGTTCACCAGGTTGAGCTGAATCGGATTCACTAGATGGGTTCTGTAATCGCGTGCCGTAAAGCTGTACCCGAAGGTGGCATTGGCCATGGTCCTGGTAAAGAAACTGAGGTCCTGATAGTTATAGGCGGCGAGTATGGTCGTTGTCGGATTCATGGTTTTGATGAATCCTTCAGGTTTGAAAAAAGGGATAAGGAACTTGGGAAGCCTCAGGGAGGTCTCCACTCCGTATTCCTGGGCTCTTCTGTGCTTGGTTTTAGGCTGCGACATTGCCTCAAAGGCGCCTTTTAACTTCATATTGAACTGTTCGGCGCCGCGGAAAAGGTTCTTGTGCTGGTACACCAGGTTAAGGGCACCTCCGAAATTGCCTGCAGTGTTCGTGCCTTCAAGTTCTACATTGAACGATTGCTGGCTTAGCAGGGTAAGCTGAACATGACAATCGAGGTACATCATCAGGCCTGGATTTTCTTCGGGAGGCTTTGTTTCATTGAAGAAAATATTTACAAGACGGTAGGTCTTTAAGGTAAGCAGGTGACTCTGGGTTTGTTCCACATCGGTCAAACTGTAATTGGAGCCTGGTCTGACATACATCGATTTCAGTATCAGGTCGTGCTTGACCGGTGGCTTTGAGCCTTCGGTAATGAAATAGAAACCCTCATAATATGTAGTGTCAAGCCGCTCCATATACGACATCCCCTCTTCTAACGCCAACTTCTGGACGTATTCGGGATAGATGTAGACATTCCTTATCTGGTAAACCTGGTGGGACCCCTGGGTGATCCTGTTGTATTGGTCAATCCTCTGTGCTTTTCTGACATCATAATACAGGTTTACCTGCCTGTTTCCTATTGTGCTGTCGATCCTGAACGAAATATGGTCGGACGAAAAGCCATAGAACCCGTGGTTTTTTACAAAGCGCTCAAAACGTGTCCGTTCTGCCTGAAGCACATCCACGTCGTATGGTTTACCCCTTTGAATGAGACACGAAAGGGAGTCGAAGTAGAACAGCGCCCTTATCGTAGTGTCGTCAATCTCATAGAAAATATTTCTTATTGTATAGGGTTCTTTCAGGTTTACGTTATAGTACACATCCGATTTCCTTTTCTGAGTCATTACCGAGTCGGTAACATTGCTGTCGAAATAGCCCTTCGAAGCTATGTACTCGTTCAGTTGATTCCGGCTCTGATCTTTCGAATAACTGTCGAAGATTACCGGTTCCTCCCCTATTCTCCTGAGCCACCCGTGGGGCCATTTCTGTTTTTCTATATTGGAAAGGTTGTACAGCCATAAATGAAAGCGGGCTCCGAATATCTTCTTGTTGGGTTTTTGCTTGATGTAGGGCGAAAGATCCGACTTCTTCATTCCCTCCCTGTTAATCTCGATGTAATTGCTGTTCAGGAGAGTCTGATCCCGCGGAACATATTTGACCGGATTGCAGGAGAAGACCAGGGGCATAAGAAGCAAGAGGAAAAACAGCTTCCCCCCGTGTATTATATTTTTATTTGAAACGCTTTTTTCCAAAATTTGCAACTCAAAGCCTGAAGCAAATATATTAATATAAAAAACAACTATTAAGCGGCACAGGCATTAATAGTTTCCACAAATATTCCAACTGCATGAACATAATAACTATAAGCTGATGATAGGCAGAAACACCATAAAGCTTATTAAGTCGCTTCAGAAGAAGAAGGCAAGGGAAGAAGAAGGGCTTTATGCAATAGAAGGTGACAAGCTGGTGAGGGAATACCTGGCAGCCGGAAAGAGGATAAGTCTTCTTGCAGCCAAGCCTGAATTCATTGCATCCCTGGGGCAGGCCGAAAGGGCTTTTATCGGCGAAATAACTCCCGTCTCCTATGAAGAACTCAAAAGGATAAGCAGCCTGACCACTCCCCACAATGCCCTGGCTGTAGTTCCCATACCCGACAGGCCTCCCCTGGCAACAGATAAGCTGCAGGGCCCGGGCATAGCCCTCGAATCGATGCAGGATCCGGGTAACCTGGGAACCATAATCAGGGCTGCCGCATGGTTTGGGATCAGAACCATCATATGCTCGGCAAATTCGGTGGATGTTTACAATCCCAAGGTGATACAGGCCTCAATGGGAGCCATTCTGAATGTGGAAGTTCATTATGCTGAGCTTGAACTTATCCTGCAGGACGCTGTGAAGGCCGGGCTTCCCGTTTACGGAACCTTTCTTGAGGGGGAAGCGATATATGAAGCTGAACTTGAAGAAAAAGGAATTATCCTTTTCGGCAACGAGTCAAAGGGGATATCTGGAAACCTGGCGCCTTTTGTGAGCAAAAAGCTTTTCATACCCGGGTTTTCGGTTTCAAAGTATGGAGTTGAATCTCTAAATGTAGGGATGGCAGCCTCGATAGTGCTTTCCGAATTTGCAAGAAGAAGAAAATGAGTGATACTGATAATTCTCTCTCCGGAGCAATGACTCTGCCCCGTGTTCTATTCAAAATGAAATGCAATTATCCAGATCCTCGACTTCATCTTTTCGATCGCGTTGATGTACTGCGGGTAACCGGGATAACCCTCATCATGCGCCACTATATCGCGCAAACCCCTTGATGTCTTTATTTCTACAGAAAGTTTGAAAAAAGGAAGGTAAAAGTCAAGTCCGGCTCCTGCCTCGTAATACAGGTCCGATCTTTTCAGTCGCAGGTATATCTTTCTGTCTTCATCATAATCCTTTTTACCGGCAAGGTCGTATCTGTAATTAAGTCCGCCGATTACATAAGGCCTTACATTGTTCATCCTCTCTCCCTTGTATTTCAGAAGCAAGGGAAATTCGAGGAAGGAGGACTCCAGCCGCTGGCTTTCATCGAGCAAGGTACCGGTATGGTAATCATAGTACCTGACATTTCTCTGGCCGAAGGCGACCCCGGGCAGAAATCTAAGATCGAGGTATCGTGCCGGCCGGTAATCTGTTACAACCTGAATGTTGATTCCGGGATTAAGGATGCTTACTTCCGGGAAATAGCCATCCTGTTCAAGATAGGTCTGTGACGGTATGATGTCGAAATCCATCAGGTTCATCCCGAGGCTGAAGCCAAAATGAAGCGGCTTGTCATCGTACCATGAATCGTTCTTGGGTTTCTGTTTCTGACCGTAAATATCACGGGGAAACAATAGGAATAAACCTGCAATAAATAGATATAGGAATTCTTTTCTCAACTTTCTGTTGCAGTGATCTGATTAATCAAACGTTGCGGCCTTCACAGCCCTGCCTTCAGCCGATTCTCGCCGGGAACAGGCGCTGACTATGATATAACTTGATTGGTTTCCGTTTATTGTTTTCATTTTCTGACCCCGGTGTAAATGGAGGCAATTCCGCCCGTCATCCTGGTCTGGCTGATTCCTGAAAACCCGGCTGATGTCATTATTCCTATGAATTCCCCGTTTTCCGGGAAGTTCATAACCGACTCATTAAGATACCTGTAAGCTTCCTTATGCCCGGAAAACAAGGATCCGATAAAAGGCAGCAGATATCTGAAATAGATGTTATAAAAATGTTTAAAAATAGTTCCGTGAGGGCGGGAAAATTCAAGAACGACAACTATTCCTCCCTCGCGGATCACCCTCCTCATTTCAGAGAGTCCTTTCAGCGGATCGCTGAAATTCCTTACCCCGAAGGCCACCATTGCCGCATCGAAGCTTTCATCCTCAAAACATATGTTTTCAGATTCACATTTCACAAATTGAATAACTGAGTCGAGCTTTTTATCCGCGATTTTTTTCCTCGCGATCTCCAGCATCTTTTCCGAGATATCGATACCTGTAATTCCGGAAGGACTCATCCGGGAAGCTTCAATGGCCAGATCACCCGTGCCGGATGCCACATCTATTATACGGGGATTTATGCAGCGCTTCGATATTTCCCTTACTGCCCTTCTTCTCCAGCTTCTGTCGATTCCAAACGAAAGGAGGTGATTCAGAAAGTCGTAACGCCACGCGATGGAGTCGAACATCCGGCCTGTTCCTTTTTCGTCAGCTTCTTCCCTTTCCTTCCTTTCTTTCATTTATTAAATGTTGCCGCAAATATAAGTACAAATATTATTAATACTTTTACCCACGGTTAATGCTGAACTGCTATATGGAAAAGACAATAATGGTAACCGGCGCCACAGCCGGATTCGGCCGCGCCATTGCAGCGAAATTTGCTGCCGGTGGATATAAAGTAATAATAACAGGGCGCAGGAATGAAAGACTGCTCGAACTCCAGAAGGAATTATCGGATTCGGGCGCCAAAGTCCTGACACTGAATTTTGATGTCAGGGACCTTGATTCGGTTAAATCGGCTGTCAATAGTCTTCCCTCCGGATGGAAAGACATCGACATTCTGGTTAACAACGCCGGACTGGCTGTCGGGCTTTCGCGTATAAACGAAGGTGACACCGACGACTGGGACCGGATGATAGACACCAACGTGAAAGGGCTTCTATATGTTACCAGGACTGTTGCTCCCCTGATGGTTGCACGCGGCAGCGGACATGTATTCAATATATCTTCCATAGCCGGAAAGGAGGTTTACGAGAACGGAAACGTCTACTGCGCATCAAAGCATGCCGTTGATGCACTTTCAAAAGCAATGAGGATCGACATGCTAAGCCATGGCATAAAGGTTACCAACATTGCACCCGGTATGGCTGAAACGGAGTTCTCCATCGTCAGGTTCAAGGGCGACACGGAAAAGGCCGATGCCGTTTACAGGGGCGTCAAGTCCCTGACTGCTGAAGACATCGCGGAAGTAATCTGGTTCTGCGCAAGCCTGCCCGGTCATGTCTGTATAAACGATCTTACGATTACACCAACCCAGCAGGCCGGAACAGGACATCTCAACAGAAAAGTATGATAAACAGCATATTGTATCAGCAGTACAAAACTTTATAACTGAACTCTGATACAAGCTTTATAACGAACTCAGACAGACATATAAACTGTAAAAAACGATAATTATTTATTGTAATTCGATATTAATTTGCTGTAATTCGATAATTTTTTATTGATAAACGATAATTTATTCCGGACCGGATCGTTCAAAACCAAGCAAGCTATAACCTAATGTATACAAAGGATTTTCTGTTCGATTTTACCAAAAGGGTATTCATGAAGATGGGATGCAGCGAGACTGACTCCGTCATAATTGCTGATGTCTTTCTTGCCGCTGAGCTCAGGGGTCATGCATCACACGGGATGATCAGGATCAAGGATTACCATGAACTCTGGAAGGCAGGGCGAATCAACGTGAATCCACAGATAAAGGTGGTTCATGAAACGCCGAGCACGGCGGTTGTTGACGGCGACAATGCCGTTGGCATGATAACTGCGCGCAGGTCGATGGAAATAGCTATAGAAAAAGCCCGTTCAGCAGGTACAGGATGGGTGGCTGCCTGCAACTCCAATCATTTCGGCATTGCCGGTTACTACGCCATGATGGCGCTCAGTCATGATATGACGGGTATCTGTCTTACAAATGCCAATCCCCTTGTCTCTCCCACCTTTTCAGTCAGCAGGATGATGGGAACCAACCCTATAGCGGTTGCCATACCTGCCGGCAAGCAGCCCCCGCTGGTTGCTGACTTTGCCACCACGCCCATTGCCAGGGGCAAGCTGGCCGTTGCTGAAAAGAAGGGTGAAAAGGTGCCTTTCGGTTTTGTTCAGGACAAATTAGGGAATCCTTCTGATGATCCCTCGATACTCAAATCGGGAGGATCGATGCTGACTCTGGGCGGCGACAGGCTTCACGGGAGCCATAAAGGCTACTGCCTGTCATCGCTGGTGGATATTTTTTCCGCGGTATTCAGCGGGGCGAATTTCGGGCCTTTCGTTCCTCCGAGTGTCGCGTATCTGCCTCTTCTCGACAAAAAGGTTGGTAAAGGAACCGGGCATTTCTTCGGGGCCATGAGGATAGATGCCTTTCAGCCTGCAGAAGTTTTCAGGGCAAAAATGGATGAATGGATTGAGACATTCCGTTCAGCCACGCCGGCACAGGGTCAGGAAAAGGTTCTGATTCCCGGCGACCCGGAGCGTGAAGCCGAACAGAGAATCATGGCTGAAGGCATAAGCCTTGTACCGGCAATTGAAAAGGACCTCGAAGAAGTTGCAAAATCGCTGGGGATCCCGTTCAGATAATGCATGTGCCGGCTGAACTTCCGTGCTATTGATTCATAAATCCCTGGTCCTCCAGTACTTTCAGCAGGATCCGGGAGAAGTTCACATTATCTTCCTTTTTATACCTCACATCTGTAAATACCTGTGCAAGGCTCGTCTTATTATTTTCCCTTACGAAGCGTTTTGAATCCTCCCTGGCTTCCTTTTCGGCATAGTAATCCCTGATCTCCTGATCGCTGTAATCGGAATAGACCTCCCTGTGGACTATTGCTTCAACGGGGAGACGGTCGGGTTGTTCAGGGTGTTCTGCCGGCCACCCGAGGGTGATAGTGGTTACAGGAACCACTCCCCGCGGCAGTTTAAGCACCTCTATAATCTTATGAGCCATATAGGTTGTGGTGCCGAGATAGCATATTCCAAGTCCCCTGGCTTCGGCCGAGATACAAATTGTCTGGGCCACGAGAAGGGCATCTATGGCTGCCGTCGTAAACGACAGGAAGTTGTCGTAGCCCGGCAGGGCATCGTTCAGACGGCACCAGCGGCTGAACCTGTTAAAATCGGCACAGAAAGTAAGTACCACGGGTGCTTCCGTGATCATTTTCTGATTGAAGTGAAGCGGAAGCAAGTCCTGCCTAACATGCTTGTCCCTGGTAATTATTATGCTGTAAACCTGCATATTACCTGTTGTGGATGTTCTGCATCCCTCTTTAATGATCTCATCGAGAAGTTCAGCGGCAACATCCTGATCCGTATATTTCCTTATTGTTCTCCTTTGAAGAAGAGTATCGGTATTGAATTTCATCATAATAAGTTTCAGATTATTCACAAAGTAAACAAATTCTCGCGTAAAGGATTGGGCAGTTGAGCATGAATTTGCTATATTAGCAACTGTATACATTCAATAATAATTTCAACAGTTTAAAAAACAACAAATATGAGCAGACCAGTAACACTTTTCACAGGCCAGTGGGCAGATCTCCCTTTCGAAACAGTTTGCAAAAAGGCACAGTCGTTTGGATATGACGGACTGGAGCTTGCATGCTGGGGCGACCATTTTGAAATAGACAAAGCCGATGCGGCCTATTGCAAGGCAAAGAAGGAAGTTCTCGACAAGTACGGGCTGAAGGTATTCGCGATATCCAATCATCTTGTAGGTCAAGCTGTTGCCGACCGCATTGATGAAAGGCACAAGGCTGTTGTTCCGGCCCGGGTTTGGGGAGACGGAGATCCTGAAGGTGTCAGGACCCGTGCTGCCGCTGAGATGATAAAAACGGCCGAAGCTGCACAGAGGCTTGGAATTTCCATTGTTAACGGTTTCACGGGAAGTCCTATATGGCATCTTGCATATTCCTTTCCGCCAAACCTTCCAAATATGATTGATGACGGTTTCAGGGAATTTGCCCGCAGGTGGAAACCTATTCTTGATGCTTACAAGGATCTGGGAATAAAGTTTGCCCTTGAAGTACATCCTACAGAGATTGCATTCGATATAGCCTCAACCAGGAAAGCGCTTGCAGCCCTGGATAATCATCCTGCTTTCGGTTTCAATTATGATCCTTCCCACTTCGGCTACCAGGGAGTTGATTATATAGAATTCATCTACACCTTCAGCGACCGGATCTTCCATGTACACATGAAGGATGTCGGCTGGTCCGACAAACCCACCGAGGCAGGTGTCTTCGGAGGTCACACCGAATTCGGCACAAAAGGGCGCTACTGGGATTTCAGGAGCCCGGGAAGGGGCAACATCGACTTTGAAGAGATTATCAGGGCCCTGAACAGGATAAAATACAATGGTCCGCTTTCAATCGAATGGGAAGACAGCGGTATGGACAGGGAGTATGGCGCGGCTGAAGCCTGCGAGTTTGTGAAATCGATTGATTTCCCTGCCTCGGATATTGCTTTTGATTCAGCATTTGACAAATAAGGGAAAGAAAAGAATTACACGGAACAGCACAACAATAAAAAAACGAATAAAAGTAAATGAATATGAAAAAGATCAGAATGGGAATGACCGGAGGCGGTTTTGGAGCATTCATTGGAGATGCCCATCGCAGAGCCTCGCGCATATGCAACGATTTCGAACTTGTTTGCGGAGTCTTTGATGTTGATTATGAGCGTAGCAAGGCGTTTGCCGCGAAAGAGGGTATCGATCCGGCCCGCTGTTATGAAAATGTCGATGCCATGATCGAAGGCGAACTTAAACTGCCTGCCGATGTAAGGATGCAGTCTGTATCAATTGTAGTGCCCAACGCCCTTCATTTTCCGTTTGCAAAAAAGTTTCTTCAGAATGGATTCCATCTTGTTTGCGAGAAGCCTATGACCATGACCGTGGAGGAGGCTGAGGAACTGGAAAGGCTTGTTGCCTCAACGGGGCTGACCTTTGCACTTACTCACACCTATACCGGGTATCCTATGGTAAGGCAGATGCGTGATCTGGTGGCCAAAGGAGTGCTGGGAACAATACAACGCATTGATGCACAGTACTACCAGGGATGGATCAATTCAATCATCCATGGCACCGACAGCAGGATCACCGGTGTATGGAGGCTCGATCCCAAACATGCCGGGGTAAGCAGCTGCATGGGCGACATAGGGGTTCATGCCTTCAACCTGATTGAATACACCACGGGACTCGAAATAAAGGAGATCCTGTCGGACCTGAGCAGTGTAAAAGATGATATAAGTCTTGACCTTGACGGTACAGTTCTTCTCAGGTTCGGGGGAAAGCTGAAGGGAGTCATCAGGTCCAGCCAGGTATGCGGAGGCGAGGAGAATGGACTGACAATTGCCATTTACGGATCGAAGGCCAGTCTGAAATGGAGTCAGGAAGACCCGAATTACCTTTATATGCTGAGCGACACCGAACCCACCAGGATATACAAGCCTGCACACGGTTACAATGAGAAACTGGCCGAGGAAAGCCACACGATGCCTTCCGGGCATCCCGAGGGTATCTATGAAGCTCTTGCCAACATCTATAAGGGAACCGCGAAATCGATAAGGGGAGAAAAATTCAATCCCGGTGAGTTTCCGACGGTTCACGACGGGGTCAGGGGAATGAAATTCATTCACGCCGTTGTTGAATCAAACAAAAAAGGCAACGTCTGGATCAGTATCTGAAACCGGACTGAAAGCCGGACTGAAAGCCGGGCAGAAAAAGTTCCGCTTTAAACAATATACCGGCAGCCTGACAAAAAGGCTGCCGGTTTTTATTTTCGCTTCCGGCGAAGCAGGAAATAACCGGCGGTCAGCACTACAACAAGCAGTACAATAACTGAAATCAGTATAGTACTGTTGTCAATGGCCCCGGTGATACTTGAAAGCATAGGCTGTTTCATTTTTATCCGATGAATGGATTCCCCGTTCAGAATCTTTTTGTATAGCCATGACAGTAGGGCGTTTTACCGTTCTTAAAATAGTAGTCCTGATGATAATCCTCTGCATCCCAGAACTCGGAAGCCTCTGTTATGGCTGTGGCAACCCTGAGACCTTTCGATTTAAGAATTCCGATGTATTTGACAGCAAGCTGTTTCTGCTCATCATTCATATAAAAGATCTCCGATCTGTACTGGTCGCCGACATCCGGTCCCTGGCCGCCCACCTGGGTGGGATCGTGAATTTCAAGGAAAAGCTTGAGGAGTGTTTCATACGATGTAAGTTTCGGGTTATAAATCACCTTTACCACTTCCGCGTGACCAGTTTTCCCGGTACAGACCTCATGGTATGAGGGATTTCTTACATGTCCCCCCATAAAGCCCGAAGTGACGGAAACTACACCTGGAGCCTTCTGGAGAAAATACTCAACCCCCCAGAAGCAGCCGCCTGCAAACACTGCAGTTCCGTACCTCCCGGGTTCAAGTTCCGACGGAACAAAATCGAGAGAGACTGAATTGACGCAATGCCTGATATTTTTCGCGGTAAAGTGCTCACCCGTGAAAACATGTCCGAGATGAGCTCCGCAGGCGGCACATACTATTTCAGTTCTTCTCCCGTCAGGATCGGGAAACCTGTTGACAGCTCCTTCAATTTCATCGTCGAAACTGGGCCAGCCGCAGCCGGAATTAAATTTGGAAGAAGATTTATACAGGACTGCTCCGCATTTTTTGCAGATATAACTGCCCCTGGCGCTATGATCGTTATATTTGCCGGTGAAGGGTGCTTCCGTTCCTTTCTTTTCAATTACCCGAGCTTCCTGTTCCGACAGCCTGTTGTACGAAAGCTTCTCCTGTGAAAAAGAGTTCATGCTCATGAATACTGCTAATAATAATATGATTAATAGTTCCTTCATCACAAATGATCATGTGATTCATACAACAAAAATGCAAAAAATATGTTTTGTATATGGTACAAAACCATGTCATAATTTGTTTGTATTTCTTTTTGCGAACAAAATATTCCGGCATGGAAGTTGTTTATTAAATGATTGTTTTACTTTTGTGTCATATTAAAAGCAAGGTTTTATGAAGAAGTTTGCTGTAATCCTGCTCGTCTGTGTGATCACTGCAATTTTTGCCGGAGCCTGCAATAAAAAAGCGTGCCCGGCATATGCTGAAGCTAAGACGGAGCAGGCAGGGAACATCGGCTGAAAATCGTATTAGCCTGGTTTCTGGTCCTGTGAGTTAGCATATGGCAATGAAGAAGCTGCTTATTATTTTTTTTGTTGGACTTGGCATTATTCCCTTATTCGGACAGGGTGAAATTGACGAGCAGCAGAAGATTTTCTTCAGAAATGAGAGATCGTTCGGGTTTCTGCTCAATTCCGATGGTTTCGGCATAAGCTTCCGTGAAGCGAAGAGGCTCAATTACCGGAATAAAAAATATTTCGAGATTGAGACGGGTACCATCAAGCATCCCAAGGAATACAGGGATAGAAATCCCTATTACCAGACGCCCGGCACTTTTGTTTACGGGAAAATGAATTTCCCATTTTATCTAAGGGGCAGCTACGGTTTCCAGCACGAGATGTTCCATAAAGCCGATCTGGGAGGTGTTGCCGTGAGGTACTTCATTTCCGGAGGGCCATCCCTGGCGATCTACAAACCCATATATTACAAAGTCCTTTACCCTGTATCGAACTACGAGTTTCAAATAGTGGAAGAAAAGCTGGATGTCATTACACATCCGCCCTACGACATATACAGCAGGGCCTCTTTCACAAAAGGCCTCAGTGAAATGAAACTCATTCCCGGTGTTTACGGCAAGGGAGGCCTTAGTTTTGAGTACAGCAAGGAAGAAAAAATTATTCATGCTGTTGAAGCCGGGCTTGTCCTTACTGCTTACCCCCAGGAAATCCCGATTATGGCAACCGCCGATAACAAAGCTATATATTTCTCATTGTTTGTAAGTTACAGATTCGGGTTGGTTATTGATCCCTTGAATCCCGAGACCAACAAAATATCCTATATCTTCAGAAGGAAGAGAGCTCCTGCAAATTATTAACATGCGGTCGTTTCCACGAAAAAATTCCGTATCTTCGTGCGTTTAAAAATTATTAACCCTTAATGATATAGTTATGTCAAAGATTAAAGTTGGAATCAATGGCTTTGGCAGGATTGGCCGACTGGCTTTCAGGGCTGCCTGTAAGAGGAATGATATTGATATTGTTGGTATAAATGACCTCCTCGACGTGAATTACATTGCATACATGCTCAAGTACGACACCATGCATGGCAGGTTTGACGGTACGATTGAAGTGAAGGACGGCAAACTGGTGGTTAACGGGAAGAGCATCCGTGTAACGGCCGAGAAAGATCCCGCCAACCTGAAGTGGAATGAAGTCGGTGCCGACTATGTACTTGAATGTACAGGATTTTTCCTCACCAAAGAGGCCGCCATGGGCCATATCAAGGCCGGAGCAAAGCACGTTGTAATGTCAGGTCCTTCGAAAGACGACACCCCGATGTTCGTTATGGGAGTGAACCAGGAGAAGTACACGGCCGACATGCAGTTTGTATCAAACGCTTCCTGTACCACCAACTGCCTGGCACCGGTAGCAAAGGTTCTTAACGACAAGTTTGGAATCGTTGAAGGTCTTATGACAACCGTTCATGCAACCACGGCCACCCAGAAAACAGTTGACGGACCGTCGAGCAAGGACTGGAGAGGCGGCCGTGCAGCATCGGGCAACATCATTCCCTCTTCGACCGGCGCAGCCAAAGCTGTAACAAAGGTTATCCCCGAGCTTAAGGGAAAACTGACAGGAATGGCTTTCAGGGTTCCCACCCTCAACGTATCGGTTGTCGATCTTACCTGCCGTCTTGAAAAGGCAGCATCGTACGAGGATATTAAGAAAGCAATGAAAGATGCTTCGGAAGGACCTCTTAAAGGAATCCTGGGATATACCGAGGAAGACGTTGTTTCGAGCGATTTCATGGGTGATCCGCGCACCTCTGTCTTCGATGCCAAGGCAGGTATAGCGCTTAATGACAATTTCGTAAAAATAGTAGCCTGGTACGACAATGAATGGGGTTATTCATGCAAGCTTCTCGACCTGGTAGCCCATATGGACACTGTTAAATAAATAACAGTACCTTATATATAATAAAAACAGGAGGAAAATAAAGCTTTCCTCCTGTTTTGTTTCTCTCCCGCCCTATTCGTAGTGGAGAGCCTCAATAGGATCAACATTGGCAGCCTTTACTGCCGGGGCGTATCCTGAGACGACCCCGACAATAAAGCAAACCAGTATTCCCATGAAAACCCACAGCCATGGAACTACGAAACTTGACCGTAGCATCGTGGATACCGCGTTGCCAATTATTATTCCAAGGATAATACCGAAAATCCCTCCCATCTGGCCTATCAGTATCGATTCAAAAAGGAACTGGAATTTTATTGTTTTGGGCTTTGCTCCCACGGCTTTCCTCACCCCTATTTCACGGGTCCGTTCAGTTACCGAGACAAGCATGATGTTCATCAGGCCGACTGCAGCTCCGAAAAGGGTGATAATTCCGATGAGAGTGGCGGCAAGGGTTACATACCTTATATTCTTGAGAAGCATATTAAGAATGGTATCGCTTTTCACTATATTGAAATCGGACTCGTCTTTGGGAGCCAGGTTCCGGACAATCCTGAACATACCTTCGGCCTGTCCTGTCAGAACATCCAGATTGACAGGGTTCAGCGGCATTATAGTAATATTGAAGTTCATGTTTGGCCGTGAAAAATACTGTCTTGCTGTCGAAACAGGCATCAGGCAGATATTGTCGTCCGACATCTGGCTGGCTCCTTTGCTTTTGAGAACGCCGGCAACCTGAAGCTTAAGTCCGGCAAGCGATACATCCTGACCAACAGGATCGAGCCCTGTTGGGAAAAGATTCGAAACAATATCCGACCCCAGGAGTACCAGCCGCCTGTTCATTTCGATATCATCAGGACTGAAATTCCTTCCTCTTTCTATTTCATAACCCGATACTGCCAGGTAATTCTCATCAACGCCAACCAGACTGACATTCGGGTTGGTCTCCTCCGAACCATATTTAACAGTCGACATTGAAGTCGCGTTAAAGGAAATAGATACCCAGGCCGGTTCGTTGAACGTCTTTCTGAACTCCATAGCCTGCCTGTAGGTGATGGTCGAGTGATTTCGCATCCTCTGCCTATCATTGCCTGCCTGAATGTTCATGCCGCGCGAGGTAATTGTGAAGGAGTTGGCTCCCATCAGAGTAAACTGGGAAGTGAGCGACGACTTGATAGCATCAATAGCAGTAAGTATACCGACAAGAGCCATTATTCCGAAGGCTATGATGCACATAGTAAGGACAGCCCTCACCTTATTCGACCTGATTGCCCTGACAGCAATTTTAAGATTATCCTTGAAAATCCCGATGCGTTTTACCAGATTCATTTCCTCAGTTCTTTATCTGCTCCAAAAAAAATAAAAGTACATTATTTTTCAATTGGTCAAAAAAACATCAAATATAATTAACTGTTTAGTTGCAAAACTAAGTTATTCGTTTTATATTTGCAGAAAGGGATTTCGGTTTATTGGCTGAAAGAAGCCGGAAAACATTAAACGACAGAAAACATGAGAGAACTAACACGTGCAGAGGAACAGGTAATGCAAATCCTCTGGAAAATCAAAAAAGGATTTGTCAAGGATATTCTTGAGCATATTGACGAACCCAAACCGGCATACAACACGGTAAGCACAATTGTAAGGATACTTCAGGACAAGGGCTTTGTGTCGCACAAGGCCTATGGCAGGACTCATGAGTATTTTCCCCTCATTTCGAAGAGCGATTACTCAAAAGCTCACCTCAACAATTTCGTAAAGAACTATTTTTCTAACTCCTTCGAAAAAATGGTAAGTTTTTTTGCCCGGGAGAAGGGTATTTCGGTTGCGGAGATGGGTGAGATAATGCGGATTATGGAACAAGAAATCAAAAAACAAAATTCTGAGATATGAACCCACTATTAATTTACACGGTCAAAACTGCAGTTTACCTTGCATCGTTTTATCTGGTATTCCGGATATTCCTTCACCGCGATACTATGCACAGCCGGAACAGGGCATTCATCATTCTTTCTGTTCTTGCGTCAATAGTTCTTCCGCTGATCACAGTGCACACGAGCAAACCCCTGAATTTTATTGATACCGGGAAATTTCTTTCCGATCTTTCCATCACGGGCGGCGAAAGCGCAACAAGCCCGGTCGGAAATGCTGTCGTTCCGGTTTCAGTTATCATTAAATGGGTAAGTATTATATATGTGGCAGGGCTTCTGTTTTTCCTTGCGAAATTTGCCGTCGACCTGGCAGAACTGATATTACTTATCGTCAGGAAAAGGAGCGGCAACTCGAACCTTATAAGGCTGCAGGGGCTTAGGACATCGGGTTTTTCAGCCCTTGGTCACATATTTGTCAGCGACGGTCTGACACAACGTGAAGAGGATGAAATAATACGCCACGAGCAAAATCACCTAAGGCATAATCACTCCACCGACATAATTTTCATTGAGTTAGTCAAGGTTCTTCAGTGGTTCAACCCGGCCATTTATCTTTTTAAAAAGTCACTCCGGGCAGTCCATGAATATCAGGCCGATCAGGAATGCATAAGCGAGGGGGCCTCAGTAAATGATTACCAGAAGATACTTCTGAATCAGGTTTTCAAATCGCGGGTATTCAGGATTTCAAATAGTTTCGCGAACCCCTCTATGGTAAAACAACGGATGATGATGATGTCGAAGAAGCCCACGCGCTCACTCGCGAATCTGAAACTATTGATAGTCATACCTGTCACGGCTTTTGTTCTGCTTGCATTCTCCACCTGCACGGAACAGAACAGCCATACCCGTGTAACACAGCAAGAAATGGCCCCCCCTGCTTCGCCTGTTTCCGACACCAGGGCTGAGGTGCAGGAAAAATCAGACACCGAACCATACGTCGTGGTCGAAGAGATGCCAATGTTCCCGGGAGGCGAAATGGCCCTTCTGAAGTTTCTTGCTGATAACATAAACTACCCCGAATCGGCAAAGAAAGCAGGCATAGAGGGAAAAGTCATTGTCCGATTCTGCATTGACGAAGAAGGCAGGACGAGCCTGGTAAGCGTCCTCAAGGCAGTCGACCCTGATCTGGATGCAGAAGCAATAAGGGTTGTAAGCGCGCTTCCCCGCTTCCAACCGGGTCGCCAGAGTGGAAAACCTGTCCCTGTCTGGTTCATGCTACCCGTCAGTTTTGCCCTTAAATAACTGTACTACAGCACAACCGTGATCACTGGCTGAGTTTGCCATAACCTGGGGGGAATAAGTTTATTGCTTCCTTATTTATAATTCCCGGTTTGCAGAAACAGGCTTGAATAAGAAAACCTGTCGTTGTTTCGCTGTATTTGATAAATTTGCTTTCTCATACCATTTAACAATGACACTTGCTGAAAGGATAGAAAGCTTTTCCGAACTGGGACAGATCATCAGGGATTCTCTCGGGGGGAAAAAAGGGAAATACGGGGAGAACCTGGAAAAACTTATTCAAAACCAGCAATTCCGGAACGGCTGGTTTACCCCGCGGAATGTGGAATTTGCACTCAGAACCGTTGCTGAGGCACTCAGCTACAATACACTGCTGAAATGGACGGAAAGATATCCCGCGCTTGAAGAACAGTCGCAACCCCGGAATGTTGCCGTTATCATGGCAGGAAATATCCCGCTTGTTGGTTTTCATGATTTCCTTTCTGTTCTGATCTCGGGCAACAGGATAATTGTCAGGACCAGTTCAAAGGATCCGGACCTGATAGTCTTTATAGGTGATATCCTGGGTGATATCAACCCTTCATTCAGGGAAAGGATCATATTCACCGACGGGCTGCTGAAGAAATTTGATGCGGTTATAGCCACGGGGAGCGACAATTCATCAAGATACTTTGAGTATTATTTCGGGAAATATCCCCATATCATCCGGAGGAACAGGAACAGCATCGGCATAATCGAAGGGAATGAGACGGGCGCGGAGCTTTCAGGGCTGGGGGACGATATCTTTCTGTATTTCGGCCTGGGCTGCAGGAGCGTATCAAAGATTTGGGTGCCTAAGGGATATGATGTAAAAGCCCTGGCGGAATCATGGAGCGAATACGCTTATCTGATCAATCACAACAAGTACGCGAACAATTACGATTACAACAAGGCCATCCTCATAGTGAACAGGGATAAATACATTGACACCGGCTTCCTGCTTTGCCGCGATGACAGCAGGCTTGCCTCGCCGGTTTCAGTGCTTCATTATGAATACTATAATTCAACCGACGCCGTTATCAGGGAAACAGAACTTTTAAGAGACAGTATCCAGTGCATTGCCGGCAGGAACCACACCCCTTTCGGAAGGACTCAGATGCCTGAACTGTGGGATTATGCAGACGGTGTTGACACTCTTGAATTTCTTCTAAAAAAAAATTGATCAGAGATATTGTAATGTAAAAAATATTATATTGCAGCAATCGAATCACAACAGGATATGGTATATAAATTTGTTGTATTATCGGATGAAGATGAGTCATTTGTGAGGGAATTTGAATTCCTTGACTCGCATACTTTATTGGATTTTCATAATGTTATTCAGGAAGAGCTTGAATATGACAAATCACAGATGGCTTCATTCTATCTTTCCACCGACAACTGGGAGAAGGAAGAAGAGTTCACTCTTTTCGATATGGGAACGGGTTCATCGACCATGGATTCAGCGATCCTGGAAGAGATAATCTTCCGCAAGAACCAGAAATTGCTTTATGTTTTCGATTTCTTCAATGACAGGGCCCTGTTCGTGGAATGCACCGGGGAGGCCGAGGAAATTGATGACCGCGATTACCCGATATGCACCAATTCAAAGGGAATTCCTCCCAAGCAGGTTGTTTTTGGAAGCAGTTCGCGCAAACTGTACAACAACATCATTGTTTCGGACGATGATGATGATGATGACGACGATGACGAATTCTTCCTCGATGATGATGATGATGATCCCCTGTCAGGTTTCGACAGTTCCCAGGCTCTTGACGAAGACGATTAGTCTTCGCCTACCGGAGTTGAATGAATAATTTCCTTATAGTTTTGCTTGGCCCGACGGGAGTCGGCAAAAGTGATATTGCCGTTGAGATCGCCTCTCATTTCGGAATTGAAATCATTTCGTCCGATTCAAGGCAGTTCTACAGGGAAATGACGATAGGAACAGCTGTTCCGGAGCCTGCTCTCCTGGCACGGGTAAAACACCATTTCATACAATTCATTTCTATCAGGGACTATTACAGTTCAAGCCTTTACGAAAGAGATGTACTTGCACTGCTTCCCTCCCTTTTCAACCGAAGCGGGGCAGCCTTGATGACCGGAGGTTCTGGATTATACATTGACGCCGTTTGCAGGGGGATCGATGATATTCCGGATACGGATCCGGCTGTCAGGAAAAAACTCAACGAGAAATACCGGGCTGAAGGGATCGAAAGCCTCAGGACCGATCTGCGGCTGACCGATCCGGATTATTACTCCCGGGTTGACCTCAGGAATCATCAACGGATCATAAGGGCTCTGGAGATTTTTGAAAGCACAGGCAGGAAATATTCGGAATTCCTTACACACAGAAGCGTTGAAAGGGATTTCAGTATAATAAAAGTCGGGCTTGTCAGGGAGAGGAATGAACTTTATGAAAGGATCAATTCAAGGCTTGACCGGATGATGGAAGACGGGCTGGAGGAAGAAGCCCGCGGATTATTTGAATTACGCGGACTTAGCCCGCTCAAGAGTGTCGGGTACAGTGAGTTGTTCGACTTTTTTGAAGGCAGGATCTCAAGGGAAAGAGCTATTGAGCTGATTAAACGAAACAGCAGGAGATATGCCAAACGACAGATGACCTGGTGGAACAGGGACAGTGGCATTACCTGGTTTCACCCCGGTAATATAAGCGAGATCATATCGCACATTGAGCGGGAAACAGGCAGATAGATAATCCGGCTTGCCTATTCAGCAAAAAGCTTCAGTTTTCTGATAGCTTCCTCAGGATCGGGAGAAGCGAACACGGCATTGCCCGCGACCAGAACATTCACTCCCGCCTCAACAAGTTCGCGGGCATTGCCGGTATCCACCCCACCGTCGACCTGGATCATGACATTGTAGCCTCCCCTGCCTGTCATCTCCGATAGCTCCCTTATCTTTACAAAGCTTTCACCGATGAATGACTGTCCCCCGAATCCCGGGTTTACAGTCATGATCAGTACCATATCTATAGATGGAAGTATATTCTGAAGCAGGGATACCGGAGTATGGGGATTGATTGCCACGCCGGCCTTCATTCCAAGTCTGCGGATCTCCGAGACTGTCCTGTGAAGATGAGTGCATGCCTCATACTGGACTGTAAGGATATCTGCCCCGGCATCACGAAAGCGCGACAAATACCTGTCGGGATCCATTATCATCAGGTGAACATCAAGCGGCTTTTCGGCAATCTTTTTTATATGCTCCACGACAGGAAGTCCGAAAGAAAGGTTGGGGACGAACATTCCGTCCATAATATCACAGTGTATCCAGTCGGCATGGCTCCTGTTCAGCATTCGGATATCCTTGCCAAGGTTAAGAAAATCAGCTGCAAGCAATGAAGGTGAAACAAGGTGGTTCATGAAAGCGGTTTTAAGCAAATATAGGAACAAAAAACTAACCCAGGTAGGTCTTCAGGATTTTGCATCTCGTGGTGTACTGTATCCTTTTTAGTGCCCTTTCCTTGATCTGGCGCACTCTTTCGCGTGTAAGGTTCAGTTCCTCTCCTATTTCCTCAAGGGTGTAGGGATGTTTCATTCCCAGGCCGAAATATAGTTTCAGGACTTTTGCCTCCCTTTTCGAGAGGGTGTTCAGTGCACGTTCGATTTCCCAGGCGAGGGATTCTTTTATCAGGTTTTTATCGGGACTCGCGGCATCGGTATTTTGCATCACATCGTACATATTGTTCTCGTCCTCGTTGCTTATCGGGGCATCCATGCTTATTGTACGGTGGTTTGTTTTCAGTGATTCCTTGACATCTTCCGGAATCATTTCGAGCAAATCGGCGATCTCCTGCGACGAAGGTTCCCTCTCGAATTCCTGTTCGAGCCTGGCAAAAGCCTTGTTTATCCGGTTTATTGATCCGATTTTGTTTACTGGAAGTCTGACTATCCTTGTCTGTTCAGCCAGCGACTGAAGGATTGACTGCCTGATCCACCATACGGCATAGGAGATGAATTTGAAACCTCTTGTCTCGTCGAAGCGCCGGGCAGCCTTCATAAGACCCATGTTGCCTTCGTTGATAAGGTCGGGCAGACTCATGCCCTGGTTTTGATACTGCTTGGCTACCGAAACGACGAACCTGAGGTTTGCCCTGACCAGTTTGGCGAGGGCTTCGGAATCACCCTGTTTTATCCTTCTTGCAAGTGCAACTTCTTCCTCCGGGCCGATAAGATCAACCTTTCCAATCTCCTGTAAATATTTGTCAAGGGACGGGGTATCACGGTTAGTGACCTGCTTTGATATTTTAAGCTGACGCATTGCCACCGGAAAAAGACAGTTAATTACCAAACAGAGGGATCAGACACAATTTTAATAAAAAATTCAACTAAAAAATCAATACATGAAAAATATTTTTGTAAAATCCCCATAAAAGAATTATTTTTACGCACTTTTATTTACAGAAGTGAGTTATCCTGATAATATCCAGTTTATTTTTTTACGAATCTTTTTTATATAATCATTGGGATTATTATTTATTTTGCTATTATTGTGCCGGTTTTCTCGCCGGCTCAGATTCATTTACTAGTCTGGTTATCCGATAACAAACATTAAAATCTCTTTATCTACATTCTATTTTAATCATGTATGACATTCTTGAGTTAAGCAGTAAGCTGCTGCCCGAATTGCGGGAGATAGCTAAAGGACTTAAAATCAAAAGGCCGGAGTCTTTAAAAAAGCAGGATCTGATATATAAAATTCTTGATCAACAGGCAATTGAAGCCACTGAAAAAAAGAAAGTCAGTATTCAGGAAAATAAAGCTTCAGGCAAGACTCCCGACCATCCCGTTCAGCAAAAGGAAAAACAGGTTCAGAGGAGGGGGAAAAGGCCCCGGACTGTCAAGCCGGCGCCGGCCCGGGCTGCTGAATCGGTCATTTCAGTTTCTCCTGAAGGAGTCAGAATACCTGAAACGGCTCCGGGCGAGCGCAGGGAATATGAACGCCGGCCAGAAAGAAGCGAAGAAAAGCCTGATCTTCCCAAAACCGCTGAGAAGCCTAAAGAAGAAGTCAGGCCACAGAAGTGGCAGCAGCGTGATCAGAATTTCCGCGACAGGAAAGACGGAAAGTCTTCATTTGAAAAGAAAACTCCGCCCAGGGAAGAAAAGAAATCCGAGGCGATTGTTGACAACACTATTCCCCTGGGTGATGACGCTCCTCTCATTGAAGAAAGCAAATCCCCGGCTAACACCGTCGATGAGATAATAACCGAACCGGCCGTCAAGGAGCAGGCACCTGAAGTGCAGCCCGTGAAAGAGGATAAAAAGGAAAAACCATACGAATTCGAAGGTATAGTATATAACACGGGGGTCCTCGAGATAATGCCCGACGGATATGGTTTTCTCAGATCGCCCGATTACAACTATCTGAACTCTCCCGATGATATCTATGTTTCGCAGTCACAAATCAAGCTTTTTGGCCTGAAGACAGGCGATACCATCATGGGTTCGATACGTCCTCCCAAGGAAGGAGAGAAGTATTTCCCGCTTATAAAGGTTGACGAGATCAACGGAAGGAGTCCCGACTTCATCCGCGACAGGGTGCCCT
>Ga0302248_1000428_pt1 | contig 41830 bp, 31 predicted proteins | sample AAG_UR_Leu_MG_FD_193528 | JGI IMG/M metagenome (GOLD analysis project Ga0302248, IMG submission 193528) | Enriched activated sludge microbial communities from anaerobic digester in WTTP, New Holstein, Wisconsin, United States - AAG_UR_Leu | ecosystem: Engineered > Bioreactor > Anaerobic >...
AACTCCTTCGGCTCGGCGTTGGCCTCGTGGCTGGCCAGGGTGCCGCGGTGCGCCGGCTACGCCCGTGACGGCCGGAGCTGGATGCTCGGCGAGCGGGTGCCCTGCGACGCGCGCCGCCGGGCGCTGCACCAGGTCGAGTACTACCTTCAGCTGGTCGAGGCCCTGGGGGCGGACGCCGGCGGCTTCGACCGCTCCCGGCCGGTCCGGCTGGACGCGCCCGAGGCCGCCCGGAAGCAGGTCGCCGAGGTGCTGGCCGCCGAGCGCAGGCGCCCTGGAGCGCCGCTCGTCGTCCTGGCCCCCTGCGCGATCGGGGCCGGCAAGGAGTGGGCTCCGGAGCGCTTCGGGCGGCTGGCCGGGCGGCTCTGGCAGAGCGGCCGCGAGGTGGCCCTGGTCGGCTCCCCGGCCGAGCGCGCCAAGACCGCGGCGGTCGCCGCCGCGGCCCGCGCCGCCGGAGGGGAGGTCATCGACCTGGCCGGCCGCAACAGCGTGGCCCAGATGGCCGCGCTCTTCGAGACCGCGGATGGCTTTGCCGGCAACGACTCCGGACCGATGCACCTGGCCGGAGCCCTGGGCCTGGCCGCCGTGGGCGTCTTCGTGGGCACCGATCCGGCGCTCTACCGCCCGCTGGGGCCGCGCATCGCGGTGGTCGGCGGGCCGGGGCAGGACCCGCAGCCGGAGGCGGTGCTGGCCGCGTTGGACGGACTGATGGGCGGCGGAGAGCGGGGCGCAGGGAGCGGGAAGAGGGAGTCCGCGGCCCCTGCCCGGACGCCCGATCCCGCCATCGACCGGGAGGTCCGCCCGTGAGGCCCCTGCGCGTCGCCCACTTCTCGACCCAGACCGGCTGGCGCGGCGGCGAGCAGCAGCTCGCCTGGCTGGCCCGCGGGCTCCAGGCGGCGGGGCACTCCTGCCTGGTCGTCTGCCACCGGGACGGCGAGATGCTCAAGCGCGCCCCGGGCATGGGCCTCAGCGCCGTGGGCGTGCCCATCCGCGGGGAGGTCGGCATCCGGGCCGTGCGCGAGAGCGCCGCTGCCCTGCGCGAGTTCCGGCCGGACATGGTGCACCTGCACGACGCCCACGCCGTGCTGGTCGGGTCGCTGGCCGCCAAGCTCTCGCGCTCCCCGGCCGTGGTGGCCAGCCGGCGGGTGGACTTCCGCATCCACAGCCGCTGGAAGTACACCTGGGGCATCGACCGGGTGCTGGCCATCAGCGCCGCGGTGCGCTCCGTGCTGGTGGAGTGCGGCCTGGACCCGGCGCGCATCGCCGTGGTCCCGAGCGGCGTGGACCTGTCGCGCTTCGAGTCCCTGCCCGACCGGGCCGAGGCCCGCAGGGGGCTGGGCGTGGCCGACGACGAACTGGCGGTGGGCATGGTCGCGGCGCTCACCGACCACAAGGGGCACAGGTACCTGCTCGAGGGCTGGCCCGCGGTGCTCGCGCGCCACCCCCGGGCCAGGCTGCTGCTGGCCGGGCGCGGCGAGCTCGAGGGCGAGCTCCGGGCCCAGGCGGCGCAGCTGGGCATCGCCGAGACGGTCCGCTTCATGGGCTTCTGCGGCGACATCCCCGGGATGCTCGCCGCGCTGGACCTCTTCGTGCTCTCCAGCCACCTCGAGGGGCTGTGCACCTCGCTGATGGACGCCATGGCCGCGCAGCTCCCGGTGGTGGCCACCGAGGCGGGAGGCATCCCCGAGGTGGTCGACCCCGGCCGCACCGGGTTGCTGGTGGGCGCCCGCGACTCCGCGGCGCTGGGGGCGGCCATCGTTGCGATGCTGGACGACTCCGCCGGCCGCGCGCGGATGGGCCGGGCCGGGCGCGAGAAGGCCCTGGCCGAGTTCGGGTGCGAGCGGATGGTCGAACGGACCGTGATGGTCTACGGCCAGGTGCTGGCCGCCAAGGGGCTGCTGTGAGTTCCGTGCGCTCCGCCCTCATCGTCCGCCTGAGCGCCCTGGGCGACTGCATCCACGCCCTGCCGGCCATCCAGGCCCTGCGCGCGGCCCGGCCGGACCTGCGCATCGGCTGGGTCGTCGACGATCGCTTCTCCCCGCTCTTCCAGGGACACCCCGCGGTCGACGAGCTTCACGTCCTGCCCCGCCGGGGCCCGGCCGGCAAGAGCTGGCTGGCGCGCGGCGCGTCCCTGCGCGACCTGGGCCAGCAGCTGCGCGCCTGCGGCTTCGAGGCGGCCGTCGACCTGCAGGGGCTGGCCAAGAGCGCCCTGGTGGCGCTGGCCAGCGGGGCGCCGCTGCGGATCGGGCTCTCCTCCGCCGCCGGGGCCAAGGAGCTTTCCTGGGCCACCTACAACTGCCGCCCGCCGGTGCCGGTCTCCGCGCGCCACGTGGGCGAGCGGAGCATGGCCCTGATGGTCCCCCTGGGCGTTCCGGCCGGAACGGCGTTGGCTGACCCCCACCTGCCGGTCAGGCCGGAGGCCGCGGCCCGGGTGGAGGCCGCGCTGGCCGGGCTGGTCACCTCCGGCCGCCGCTTCGCCGTGATCAACCCGGGGGCCGGCTGGGAGACCAAGCTCTGGCCGCTCGGGCATTTCGCCGAGCTGGCCGGCAGACTGCGCTCGGAGGCCGGTCTGGAGGTGCTGGTAAGCTGGTTTGGCCAGCGCGAGCGCGAGATGGCCGACCGGATCTGCGCCGGCGGCGGGGCCCGGCCGGCCGCCGCCACCGATCTGCCGGAGCTGGCCGAGCTGCTGCGGCGCGCGGCCCTCTTCGTCGGCTCGGACACCGGCCCGACCCACATCGCCGCCGCGGTGGGGACCCCGACGGTCGCGCTCTTCGGGCCGGCCGACTCGGTCCGCAACCGGCCGCTCGGACCACGCGTCGAGGTGCTGACCGCAGGCGGAGTGGACTGCGCGCCGTGCTGGCGGCGCAAGGCCTGCCGCCGCGGAGTGGTGTGCATGAGCGCCATCCGCCCCGAGGGGGTGTTGGCGGCCGCGCGCCGGGTGCTGGACTCCGGCAACCCGCAGCCCGCGACCCGCAACCGGGGACTGGCGTGATCGGCCGGACCCTCTTCCGCTACGTCCTGGGCGAGATGCTCAGGACCCTGCTGGTGGCGCTGGCCTGGCTGATGATGATCGGCGTGCTCGGCGTGCTGGTCCGGGCGCGCTTCACCAGCGCCGGCCAGCTGCTGGGCATGGGCGCATGCCTGGGCATGCTGCCCCTGCTCCTGCCCTACATCTTCAGCATGGTCCTGCCCCCGGCGGTCCTGGCCGCCTCGTGCAGCGTCTACGGGAGGCTGTCCGCCGAGAACGAGCTGGTGGCCATGCGCGCCGCGGGCATCTCCTGGCGCTCGGCTTCGGTCGCCCCGCTGATCCTGGGGCTGGTGGCCTCGCTGTCCATGGTGTGGCTCAACCTGGAGGGGTTCCGCTACGCCGCCGACTGGCTGACCGCCCGGGAGAGGAGCTCCGAGCTGGACGTCAACCAGCTGTGCCGGCCCGGGGCCTCGCTGCAGCTCGACTCGGGCGAAAGCCGCCTGGCCTTCACCTTCGGCCAGCCCGGCGACGGCGCCAGGCGCCCGGTAACGGTGATGTCCTCGGGGCGGAACGCCCGTGGGTTCCAGCTCATGGCCCGGGAGTTCGACGACCCGCTCGTCCGCACCGAGGAGCTGGGCCAGGGCCGGCGCCGGCGGTTCGTGACCTTCACGCTGCGCAGCGTCCACGTGGTCACCGACCCGTTCAACCCGCGCGACAAGGAGGAATTCGCCGAGTACCGCCTCCCGGAGATCGAGCTGCCCGCCGGCATGTCCCGGGGGCTGGTGGGCGGCAGCAACATGCGCGTGAGCCTCGGCGAGAACCTGGCCCAGGTCCGGGCCATGTCCCGGGAGCTGGAGAGGCGCTATGCGGCCATGGCCCTTTCGGAGGAGGAGGTGCGCTCCAGGCTGCTGGCCGCCGCGGCCGGTTCCGGGGGCGTCGATGCGGCCCTGGCCGCGCTTCGCGAGCGCGACGGACTGGTGCGCGGGACGAGCGGACTGATCGAAGACATCCGCGACGCGCGGGCCGAGGCCGCGCGCAAGCTGGCCTTCAGCTTCTCGCCGCTGATCTTCGCGCTCCTGGGTGTGGGCATGGGCGCGGCCGCGCGCAAGGCCAGCAAGCTGGTCAGCCTGTCGCTGGGCGTGGTCGCCGCGGCCGCCTACTACGGGGTGTGGGTGGGAGGGAGGGCCTGCGCCGACTTCGGGCTGGCCTCGCCCGAGCTGGCCGCCTGGTTGCCCAACGTCCTGGGCCTGGCCGCGGCCTGGCTGGTCGTCTACCGGCAGAACAGGAGCTAGCGCCGCCGTGCTCGGCCGCCGACTCGACCGCCACCTGCTGGGCAGTTTCCTGCCCCCCTACCTGGCCTGCCTGGCCGGGCTGGGCATGCTCATGGTCTTCTTCGACCTGTTCGAGCGCCTGGACAACTGCATGCAGTACGTCGGCCAGCGCCCGGAGGGGCTGGTCAGCGCCCTCGGGACGGTGGGCGTCTTCTACCTGGAGCAGATCCTGTCCTTCGCGGCCTCCTACGGCGGGCTCTCCGCCCTGGCTGCCGCGGCCCTGACCGTGGCCGCCCTGTCCCGCAACTACGAGCTGGTGGCCATGCGCGCCGGGGGAATCAGCCTGCGGCGCATCCTGCTGCCCCTGCTGCTCTTCGGGGCGCTCTCCGGAGCGGCCCAATTGTGGCTGGTCGAGTCGGCGGTCTCCTCGCTGTCCAGGCCGGCCGCCGAGGCCGAGAACGCCATCCACGGCCGCGTGGTGATGCGGGACGTGCGCATCGAGGAGAAGCGCACCCACCTGACCATCTGGGCCCTGGACGAGCGCGGCCGCGAGGAGCAGATCTGGAGTTGCCGCAGCCGGGTGACCCTGAACGCCCGCCTGGTCGAGGACCGGGGACGCACCGTCCGCGAGCTGAGCCTGGCGGTCTGGGAGGCCGGGCGCCCGGAGCACAACTACTCGCTGACCGCCAAGACGGCCCGGTGGGAGGACCGCTTCTGGAAGATGGAGGGCGGTCGCTTCAACATCCTCCGCGGCGACCAGGGCTGGCGGCCGAACTGCACCCGCTTCCGGCTGGGCATCTCGCCGACGGAGATCGATGCCGGCAGCCGGGGGCTCAAGGGCATGGCCACCCGGGACCTGTACGAGCTCCGCGACGACCCGGACGTGCGCGTCGAGCTCTGGCGGCGCTGGGGCCTTCCGCTTATCAACCTCACGCTGCTGCTATTGGGGCTGCCGCTGGCCGTGGCCGGCGGGGCGCGCGGCGGCAAGCTTCTGCCCCTGGGCATGGCCCTGATCCTGGGCGCGGTCTATGTGCTCTCCCTGGAGTTGGGGGCGGAGGTGGCCCGCAGTTCGGCGCTCTTCGACCTGCTGGCCCGCCACGAGGGAGCCAGGTGGCTGGTCGCGGCCGGGGGCGCGTCGCGGATGGCCGTGGACCTGGCCATGGCCGCGCCCATGCTCCTGTTCCTGGCGGCCGGCGCGGTCCTCTACTGGCGGATGGACCGGTACTGACGCCACGATGAAGGCCCGCGGTCGTCCTTGACCGCGGTTTGCCGTGGCGCGATAATCCGGCCGTCGGTCCGATCCGAAAGGAGCCTTCCCCTTGCCCGAGAAACGCGACAGCTACGAGAGCCCCCTGGTCGCCCGCTACGCCTCGCGGGAGATGGTCGCACTGTTCTCCCCGGAGTTCAAGTTCCGCACCTGGCGAAGGCTGTGGATCGCCCTGGCCGAGGCCGAGCGGGAGCTGGGCCTGCCGATCAGCTCCACCCAGATCGCCGAGCTGCGGCGCTTCGCCGACCGGGTCAACTTCGCCGCCGCTGAGCGGCTGGAGCGCGAGCTGCGCCACGACGTGATGAGCCACGTCAAGGCCTATGGACTGCAGTGTCCGAAGGCCGCGGCCATCATCCACCTGGGCGCGACCAGCTGCTACGTCACCGACAACGCCGACCTGATCATCCTGCGCGAGGCGCTCAAGCTCGTCCTGGCCCGCGTCCGCCTGGCCGCCGAGGCGCTCGCGGACTTCTGCCGGCGCTGGCGCAGGCTTCCGACGCTGGGGCTCACCCACCTCCAGCCCGCCCAGCTCGTCACCGTGGGCAAGCGGGCATCGCTCTGGCTGCAGGAGCTGCTGCTCGACGCCGCCGAACTCGAGCGGCGCCTGGAACTCGTGCCCTTCCACGGGGTGAAGGGCGCCACCGGCACCCAGGTGTCCTTCCAGCACCTCTTCGGCGGCGACGACCGCAAGGTCCGACGCCTGGAGGCGCTCGTTGCCCGGAAGATGGGCTTCGAGCGGGTGGTGCCGGTCAGCGGCCAGACCTACTCGCGGAAGCTCGACAGCCAGGTGCTCTACGCGCTGATGGGCCTGGCCGAGAGCGCCGCCAAGTTCGGCAACGACCTCCGGATCCTGGCCTCGCGCAAGGAGATCGAGGAGCCCTTCGAGTCCAAGCAGATCGGATCGTCGGCCATGGCCTACAAGCGCAACCCGATGCGCTCGGAGCGCATGGTGGGCCTCGCGCGCTGGCTGCTGGCCGCCGCCGCCGCCGCACCGCAGACCTCGGCGACCCAGTGGATGGAGCGTACGCTCGACGACTCCGCGCCGCGGCGGATGTACATTCCGGAGTGTTTCCTGGCCGCCGACGCCCTGCTCATCCTCTGGGCCAACGTGGCCGGCGGGCTGGTCGTGTACCCGAAGGTCATCCGTCGGAGTGTGGAGCAGGAGCTGCCCTTCATGGCCACCGAGGAGATCCTCATGGCCGCGGTCAAGGCCGGCGGCGATCGGCAGGAGCTGCACGAGGTCATCCGCCGGCACTCCCAGGAGGCAGCCCGCCGGGTCAAGGCCGAGGGGCTGGACAACGACCTGATGGCCCGACTGGCGGCTGACCCGGCCTTCGCCCACGTCCGGTCCACGCTGGCCGGCTCCCTGAAGCCGGAGAAGTTTATCGGACGTTCCGCCGAGCAGGTGGACGAGTTCCTGCGGGACATGGCCACCCCCGCCATCAGACGCCTGCGCCGTTTCCAGGTCCGCCGGGCTGAGGTAAGGGTTTAGAAACATGAGGGATGCGTTCGCAGGTGCAGACTCCGTGGATTGGCTGTTGAAAAGCGGGCTGCGGACCCGGCTTTCCGGATCTTCACTCCGGAACGGTGTGTTGCCTGTGGAAAACCAGTGGAAAATGCCGCCTGGGCCTGACGGCCGGTAGAGGCGCGGAGGAAATCGTGTCGAAATCGTCGGGAAAGCGCGTAAAGAAACTCCGCCACTTGAGCGACGAGGAGATCGCCGGCCACCTGAATCTGCTGGTTGGCAGGCTGATGTCCGCCGCCAGGGAAGAGGACCTGCTGGGCTCGGCGGACCTGACTTCCGACGCGGTGATCCCTCGCAGCCTTCGGGTACGCGGGTTCTACCTGGCCAAGGCGCCCGGGGTGGTGGCCGGTCTGACCATGCTGCCCGAGGTGTTCGGGGTCTTTTCCGGCGGCCGGCAGCGGGTGGAGTTCCGGCCGCTGGTCACCGACGGCCAGCGCGTCGGTGCCGGCGTCAAGATCGCCGAGATCCGCGGGCCGGCCCGCCTGATCCTGGCTGCCGAGCGCACCAGCCTCAACCTGCTCTGCCATCTCTCCGGCGTGGCCTCGCTCACCGCCGAGTACGTCGCCAGGGTGGCCGGCACGCGGGCGAAGATCTACGACACGCGCAAGACCACCCCGGGCCTGCGCCTCCTCGAGAAGTGGGCGGTGTCGGTGGGCGGCGGCATGAACCACCGCATGGGCCTGTGGGACGGGGTGCTCATCAAGGACAACCACCTGGCCCTGACCGGCACCTCGATAGCCGAGGCGGTGCATCGGGCCAAGGCGCGGGTGCGGTCGCTGCCCGGCCGCCGCAGCCTGGTCGAGGTCGAGGTCACCGACCTGGCCGGGCTGCGCGAGGCGGTGGGCGCCGGCGTGGACATCGTCATGCTCGACAACTTCATGCCGACCCACGCGGTCATAGCCGTCAAGATGGCCCGGGAGCTGGCCGAGAAGCGGGGCCGGCCGGTGGAGGTGGAGATCTCCGGCGGTGTCAGCCTCGGCACGGTCCGGGCCTTCGCCCGGGCCAACCCGGACCGGATCAGCGTCGGGGCGCTGACCCACTCGGCGCCGGCGATGGATATCTCGCTGGAACTGGAGAGAGAGCGGTGAACAACGACATCGGCGTGATGGCCCCGCTGCAGGCCGAAGGCCCGAGCCTCAAGGCGGTTGCCGACTTCGGCCTGAAGTGCTGCCAGCTGGTCAGCTGGAAGCCGAAGCTCTGGACCGCCGATGCCGCCAGGCGGCTCGTCGAGGAGTCGCGGGCGACCGGCGTGCGCATGACCGCCTTCTGGGCGGGCTGGCCGGGGCCGGCCAGATGGGACCTGGTGGAGGGGCCGGCGACGCTCGGCCTGGTGCCCTGGGACTACCGCCAGGAGCGGGTCGAGGCCCTCGTGGCCGCCGGCGGGTTCGCCAGGGCGCTCGGCGTCCCGGCGGTGATCACCCACCTGGGCTTCATCCCGGAGAGCCCGGTGGGCTCGCTCTTCGGCGAGGTGGTCGAGACCGTGCGCGGCGTGGCCGAGCACCTCGAGTCCCTGGGGGTCGAGTTCTGGTTCGAGACCGGCCAGGAGACGCCAGTGACCATGCTGCGGCTGATCAGCCAGGTCGGAACCGGCAACCTAGGCGTGAACCTCGATCCGGCCAACCTGATCCTCTACGGCAAGGGCAGCCCGGTCGACGCGCTCGACGTGCTCGGCCCCTACGTGCGCAATGTCCATGCCAAGGACGGCCTGTATCCCACCGACCCGATGAAGCTCGGCACGGAAGTGAGGGTGGGGCAGGGCAGGGTGCGCTTCCCGGAGTTCGTCCGGCGCCTGGGCGAGATCGGTTTCAAGGGCGAGTTCATCATCGAGCGGGAGATCTCCGGCGAAGAGCAGCGCCGGGACATCGCCGGGACCGTCGAATACCTGCGGGGACTGCTGGCCGCGAACTGAGGGACCTGAGTTGAGGATCCAGTTCGTCCGCCTCGAGAAGGGGAGCTTCGACTTCGAACTGCTGCTGGCGGGCCTGGCCCTGGCAGCCATCGCCGGGATGGCTGTCGTGCGCCTGGTGCCGCGGCAGTACCTGCCCGTGCCGCGCTGCACCTTCCACGCCGTCACCGGACATCCGTGCCTGACCTGCGGCGGGACGCGGGCGGCCACCGCCATCTCGCGCCTGGACCTCGGCAGGGCCTTCGCGTCGAACCCGCTGGTGGCCCTGGGCCTGGCGCTGGCCGGCCCGCTGGCCGTCTGGGGGCTGGTGGCCAGGTTCCTCAGGCTTCCCAGACCGCGGCTGGAGTGCTCGGCGCGCGAACGCCGGCTGCTGTGGGCCGGGATGGGGCTCCTGGCGGCCGCGAACTGGGCCTATCTCATAGCCGCGGGGATCTGAGGCGTCCGGGGCTCCTCCGCGGCGCTACTCCTCGTCGGGGATGTCGTCCAGCCCCAGCGTCGACCAGTTCTTGGCGCTGACCCACTTGACGTGGCCGCCGACGTAGAGCACGTTGCCGCCACGGAACTTGTGGTTGTTGAGGGCCTGCATGGCCGGCGTGCCTTCGCCTGGCTCCAGCCCGCCGTACCAGTCCCAGACCAGGGGCAGGGTGCTCTTGATCGTCTGTCCCGGCGCCGGTTCCAGGACGAGATTCTCGGCCAGCCGCGAGCTGTCGTAGGACATCTGCACGCCGTTGGTCCCGCGCACGTCGTTGCCGGTCAGGGTCATGTCGATGGTGTTGGGCACGCGGGCGTTGCCGCCCGGGCAGCGGAAGAGACGAGGATCGCCCTGCATGTACTGGGGGTAGATCAGGCCGAGACTGTTGCTGACCTCCGCCGGATAGTAGGGGTAGCGGCCATCGTTGTCCTCGACGTAGCTGAGCACCGCCACGCCGATCTGCCGCAGGTTGTTCTTGCAGGCCGCGCTGCGTACGGCGTCCTTGGTGCGCTGTATGGCAGGGACGAGCAGTCCGAGCAGTATGCCGATGATGGATATGACCACCATGATCTCGATCAGGGTGAAGCCGGCGCGGAGGCGCGGGGCGGGTCTCCCCGGAAGTCCTCCTGACGCCCGGCGCCTGGCTGCCGGCAGCTGCCCGCTCATGGGTTCCTCACCAGCCGTTTCTCGAGCTCCTGCTGACTGAGCCGGAGCCGGTCGCCGGGGGCGATTTCGCCGATTCTGGTCAGGTCGAGCTTGGGCAGCACGCCGCGGATGCGCGCGACCTCCGCGTCATTCAGGACCACGCCGGCCTGGTCAAGCCGCTCGATGTAGCCGTCGAGCTGGCCCCGATAGTGCTCGGCATTGGCGGTCTGTCCGCGTCGCAGCTCGGCGAACATGTTGCCGTAGCCGGCGCGCACGTTGCGGGCGTGTTCCTCGGGGCCGCCGGCCAGGGCGAAGGGGTCGGGCTGGCTGCGGAAGGCCCCGGCCCACCAGAGGTTGGCCAGCAGGACCAGCAGCAGGCCGATGGCGGCGGCGACGGCAGTGCCCTTGCCCAGCAGCCGGCTGCGCACCCCGCCGAGCCCCAGGCGCTCGATGGCGTCCGGGCGCCGTCGGACCTCGGAGGTGTAGTGCTCGATGCGCGAAATCATGCCCTGCTGGCGGATGATGCCGTCGAGGTCCTGGCGCGAGAGCATGCCGCGCTCCACGAGCATCTCGCCGATGGGCAGGGGTGGCTCGCCGCGCTTGATGGCCAGAAGCTGCTCGGTCTCGCAGACGTTCAGGGCCTTGCGCACCTCCCGGATGCGCGCCTCGTCGGCGCGGCGCAGGTACATGCTCTCGAGCAGGGTGGAACCGAAGTCGGTGGTCTCGACGTAGGCGCGCTTGAGCACGTTGAGGTGCTGGGCGTCGACCCCGCGCGAGGCCAGGAACTCCTCCAGGGTCTGCGAGCCGTCGAGTCCGCCGCCGCCCGCGCTGTAGAACTTGGCCAGATCCGAACCGCTGACCAGGCCGCTGACCATGACCAGGCGCAGCAGCATGGACTCGTCCATCGGACGGCGCAGGCGCTCACTGACGCTCGGCGGCATGCTCCTCCCCTGTGGTCGTCGTGGCTCTGAGGCGGAATGGAGCGGGCGATGGGAATCGAACCCACATTGCCAGCTTGGAAGGCTGGCGCTCTACCATTGAGCTACGCCCGCGCGGATGTCGTTGTGCAGATGTTAGCTGAGCGCACAGGCGCTGTCAAGGCTGAGGCCCATGGACGTCCGGGGGCGGTGGACCGTCGGATGGCGGGCTGGCTCGGGCGGGTGCAGGCCGCCGGCGGGACGGGCCCGGAGGCCCTTCGCCGAGTCCCGCCGCGCCCCGAAAAGAGCGCTTCCCGGGACCCTCGGCGATTGACGCCGCGAGGCCCGGGAAGCGGGTGTGTCTCGGACGGTGGCGAGCCGGCTACTTGTCGGTCAGCGCGGCGATGCCCGGGAGCACCTTGCCCTCGAGCAACTCCAAGCTGGCTCCGCCGCCGGTGGAGATGTGCTTGATCTTGTCGGCCACGCCGCTCTTCTCCACGGCGCTCACCGAGTCGCCGCCGCCCACGATGGTCGTGCCGGTGTTGGCGGCCAGCGCCTGGGCCAGCGCCATGGTCCCGGCCGCGAACTTCTGCATCTCGAAGACGCCCATCGGGCCGTTCCAGATCACGGTCTTGGCGCCGGCGATCTCCTTCTTGTAGAGCTCGATGGTCTTGGGGCCGATGTCCAGGCCCATCCAGCCGGCGGGGATGCCGTCGACCGGGACGACCTTGGTCTGGGCGTCCTCGGCGAACTTGTCGGCGGCGACGTGGTCGACGGGCAGCAGGAGCTTCACATTCCTGGCCTTGGCCGCGGCCAGCAGCTTGGTGGCCAGGTCCAGCTTGTCGTTCTCGCACTTGGAGGCGCCCACCGGGATCTTCTGGGCGGCCAGGAAGGTGTAGGCCATGGCCCCGCCCACGAGGAGGGCGTCGACCTTGCCGAGCAGGTTCTCGATGACCGCGATCTTGTCGGAGACCTTGGCGCCGCCCAGGACCGCCACGAAGGGCCGGTCGGGGTTCGAGAGCGCCTTCGAGAAGTAGTTGATCTCCTTCTCCAGCAGCAGCCCTGCGGCGCAGGGCTTGAGGAACTTGGTGGCGCCCTCGGTCGAGGCGTGGGCGCGGTGGGCGGTGCCGAAGGCGTCGTTGACGTAGACCTCGGCGAGCCCGGCGAGCTTCTGGGCGAAGGCCGGGTCGTTGGCCTCCTCCTCCTTGTGGTAGCGGACGTTCTCGAGGAGCAGGACCTCGCCGTCCTTCAGGCCCTTCGCGGCGGCCTCGGCCTCGGGGCCCACGCAGTCCTTGGTGGTCTTGACCGGCTTGCCCAGGAGCTTGCCGAGGTGCGCGGCCACCGGCGCCATGGAGAACTCCGGCTCCATCTTCTTGGGGCGGCCCAGGTGGCTGGCCAGGATGACGCGGGCGCCCTTGCCGGCCAGCAGCTTGATGGTCGGCAGCGCCGCGGTGATGCGGGTGTCGTCGTCGACCTTGCCGTCCTTGGTTATGGGCACGTTGAAGTCCACGCGCACGAAGACGCGCTTCCCCTTGAGGTCCTTGAGGTCGTTAACGCTCATCTTGGCCATGGTCCCGCTCTCCTTCGGTTTTGGTCCGGCACGCTGTGAAGCCCGTTGCCCGGGCGAACGGCTGCATTTTGCACGGCAGGCGGCGTCCGTCAAGCCCTCGCCTCTTGAAATCGCGCCGCTGGGGCTTAAGCTTCCTTCCATCGCGGAAGGGGTTCATCCCGCTCGATTCAGGGAGAGAGGATCCATGCTAGGCTGCAACACAGGCACGCTCTTCAAGGTCGCGGTCAGCGGCGGTTCCTACCAGGAGGGCCTGACCGCCCACATCCAGGGCGTCCCTCCGGGGATGCTGCTGACCGAACAGGGGATCTACTCGGACCTGCTGCTCCGGAAGCCCGGCGCGGACGAGTTGGCCTCGCCGCGCAAGGAGCCGGACCTGCCGGTGATCTACACCGGCACGAACCCGGCGGACACCATCGAGGGCGCGGGGAACCGGAACCACACCAACGGCACGCCGCTGGTGGTCCTCATACCGAACCTCGACCGGCACTTCGTGCACGTCAAGCAGTACCAGGACACCAACCGCACCCCGCGGCCGGGGCACGCCTCCTACGCCTCGTTCCTCAAGTACGGCCCGGACGACGACGCGGTGGGCGCCGGCCTCTTCAGCGGCCGCTACACCTCGCCGATCGTGGCCGCCGGCTACGTCGCCAAGCAGATCCTGCGCCGCGCGGGGATCGAGGTCTTCTCCTACGTGAAGGAGGCCGCCGGAGTCCGCTGCCCGGAGGTGGCGTACGAGAAGGTCCTGGCCTACACCCAGGCCTATCGTCGGATGCGCTGCGACCTGGACCCCTTCTACCAGGAGGTCTACGTCAAGGGGCGCGTCACCATGGAGATGCGCTTCCTCGAGAAGATGCGGATCTTCGCCGAGATCGAGAACGAGATCGACGCCATCCGCGCCAAGGCGCCGCAGATGAGCGCCGAGGCGGTCGTCGGGAAGTACGGCGTCCACCACGTCCTCAACTGCCCGGACCTGGCCGCGGCGCGCGCGATGCTCGAGGCCTGTAACCGCGTAACCAAGACCGGCGACTCCTCCGGCGGCGTGGTCGAGGTGGTGGCCACCGGGCTGCCCGCGGGCCTGGGCGAGCCGGTCTTCGACAAGCTCGACGCCCAGCTCGGCCGGATGCTGGGCATCGGCGCGGTCAAGGGCGTGGAGGTCGGCGCCGGCTTCGCGGTCAAGGACATGACCGGCATCCAGTCCAACGACGCCATGCGCGCCGAGAATGGGAAGGTGGTCTTCGCCTCGAACAACGCCGGAGGGATCACCGGCGGGCTCTCGACGGGCCAGCCCGTCGTGGTCAGGCTCGCGGTCAAGCCCACCCCGACCATCGACAAGCCCCAGCAGACCATCGACAAGTACACGCTGGAGAACAAGCAGCTCGCGGCCATCACCCGCCGCGACCCGACCATCGTCGGGCGGGTCTGGCCGGTGGCCGAGGCCCAGACCGCGATGATCATCCTCGACGCCTACATGCAGCACCTGGCCTACCAGGGGCTCGGGAGGTAGGCGTGCTTGTCAACCCGCCCGCCCCTGGGTATCCTGTCTGTTGGAGGTGAGGCATGAGGATTGAGATCGAGCGCGAGAAGGATGGCCGCTGGATCGCCGAGATCCCCGATCTGCCCGGCGTCATGGCCTACGGCAAGACCAAGGCTCAGGCCGTGGCCAAGGCCGAGGTTCTCGCGCTGCGCGTACTGGCCGATCGACTGGAGCACGGAGAGAAGATCCCCGCCATTCGCAGGTTGTTCGCCGTGCCAGCATGAGCAACTGGCCATCGACCAAGGCCCGCAGGGTCCTGGCTGCTCTATTGAGAATCGGATGGGCAATCAAGCGCCAGCGAGGAACATCGCACAAGGTGCTGGCCCGGCCTCATTGGCCGGACGTCGTGTTCGCCTTCCATGACAATGCGGAAATCGGCCCCCACATGTTGGCGCGCACTGCAGAGCACACTGGGCTCACTCCGGACGATCTCTGACCGCTGCGTTGCTGCGGCGGGCTGCCAGGCAAAGGGCAAGATCATGCTCTACACGCGTTTCCTGATTACGGGCTTGCTGCTGGCAGCAGCGGCCCCTCCGGCCCTAGCTGCCGACTTCTACGTCGCGACCGACGGCAGCGACGCCTGGAGCGGCCGGCTGGCCGCGCCCGATGCCGCGAAGCGGGACGGCCCCTTCGCGACGCTGGAGCGCGCGCGGGACGAGATCCGGAAGTCGAGGGGCGGCAAGCCCGCCGCCGAGCCGGTCACCGTCCACGTCCGGGCCGGGACCTACGGCCTGGCCAGGACTCTTCAGCTCAGGCCCGAGGATTCCAACGTCGTCTGGCGCGGCTACCAGGGCGAGCGGCCGACGATCATAGGTGGCCGGACGATCGCTGGCTTCGCTCCGCACAAGGGCGAGATCCTGGTCGCCGACCTGGCCGCGCAGGGCTGGAAGAACCCGGCCTTCCGCCAGCTGATCTTCGACGGCCGGCGCCAGCCGCTGGCCCGCCATCCGAACTTCGACCCGGAGCACCCCTACACCGGCGGCTGGGCCTACGCCGACGGCGAGCCGGTCCCGATGTACAAGGACGTGCCCGGAGAGAGCCGGCGGGTGCTCCTCCAGAAGGCCGCCGACCTGCGCAACTGGGCCCGGCCTGAGGACGGCGAAGTCATGGTCTTCCCCCGCTACAACTGGTGGAACAACATCCTGCCGATCGCCGCCGTCGACCGCGAGAAGCGCACGGTCACTCTCAAGGGCGACGCCTCCTACGCCATCCGCCCGGGCGACCGCTATTACGTGAGCGGCATGCTCGAGGAACTCGACGCTCCCGGCGAGTGGTACCTGGACCGCGCGGCGGGCAGGCTCTACTTCCGGCCGCCGGCACCGCTCGATGGCAAGCTCGTCTGCGCCTCGAGCCTGAGGACGCTCGTCGAGATCGGCAAGGACACTGAGCGCGTCACCTTCCGCGGTTTCACGCTGGAGGGCTGCGAGGGCACCGGGGTGGTCCTCTGGGAGACGCGCGACTGCCTGGTGGCCGGAAACGTCATCCGCAACGTCGGAGACTACACGGGCTCGGGCGTGCAGGTCCACGGCGGGCTCCGCAACGGGGTGGTCGGCAACGACATCTCCGAGACCGGCAGCCATGCCATCGTCATCGACGGCGGCGACCGGAAGACGCTCGCGCCCGCCGGCAACTATGCCGACAACAACTACCTGCACCACTTCGGGGTCTACTACAAGCACGGCGTGGGCGTCGACCTGCGCGGCGTCGGCAACCGCGCCGCGCACAACCTGATCCACGACGGCCCGCGCATGGGCATCATGTTCAGCGGCAACAACCTGGTCATCGAGTACAACCACATCCGGCACGTCAACCTCGAGACCGAGGACACCGGCGCGGTCTACACCGGCGGGCGCGACTGGATCTCCTCGCGCGGCACCGTGCTCCGCTACAACTACTTCCACGACATCCTCGGCTTCGGGCAGAAGGACGGCAAGTGGGTGATGCCCTTCTTCGCCTGGGGCGTGTACCTCGACGACAACACCGGCGGCGTGGACGTGATCGGCAACATCGTGGTCCGGGCTTCGCGCGCCGGGCTGCACCTGCACAACGGCCGCGACAACCTGGTCGAGAACAACATCTTCGTCGACAACGGCCTGCACCAGGCCGAGTACAGCGGCTGGACGGGCACCAGCCGCATGTGGCTCGACCACTTCCCGACCATGGTCAAGGGCTTCGAGATGGTGGCCAATGAGCCGGCCTGGGCGGGCATGCGCAACATGAAGCTGCACCCCAAGGACGCGGTTCTGCCCAGCGGGCTGGTCATGACCGGGAACGTAATGCGCCGAAACATCTTCTGCTACCGGGGCGAGAAGGCCACGCTCTACCGCTTCGGCAACGTGCCATTCGACCGCAACGAGACCGACGGGAACATCGTCTGGCACTACGGCCGGCCGCTCCTGACCGGTCAGGTCGGCTGCGGCAAGGAACTCACCGGCAACCTGCTCACCAACCCCGGGTTCGAGGACGGCAAGCCCGGCGAGATGCCCAAGGGCTGGGCCTGGCAGGCGCGGCCGAGCCCGGAGTGCAAGGCCGCGGTCGGCGCCGAGAATCCCGCCGAGGGCCGCCAGGTGCTGCGCCTGGACGCCGTGCCCGTCGCCGGGGCCAAGTGCAACCCGCCGTGGCCGGTGGTGGTTGGCGCCGAGCTGCCGGCCAGGCCCGGCCAGGCCTTCCGGCTCAAGGCGCGCTTCCGGGCCGAGAAGCCCGAGACCGGCCTCGAGCTCGGCATCCAGTCCTATCTGGCCAACGTCTACTACTGGGGCCGGAGCGCCCCGGTCGCGGCCGGCCCGGAGTGGAAGGAGGTCGAGCTCACCTTCCGCCTGCCGTCGGCCGGCGAGCCGGGCTACAACGAGAAGATGCAGGCGATCCGGGCGCGCCTCGACTTCCGCGGCAGCTCCGGCACGGCCTGGGTCGACGACGTGTCGCTCCGCCAGGTCGAGGCCCTCGACGAGTGGCAGTCGCTCCAGACGCTCGGGTTCGACCGCAAGTCGCTGGTGGCCGACCCGCTCTTCGTCGACGCCGACAAGGACGACTACCGCCTGAAGCCCGAGTCGCCGGCCCTCAAGCTCGGCTTCCAGCCCATCCCGGTCGAGAAGATCGGCCCCTACAAGGACGAGCTGCGCGCCTCCTGGCCGGTCGTCGAAGCCCCGGGGGCCCGGGAGAAACCCTGAAGAAGGGGGGATCATGCCTGTCTCCGACGCGATGGTAACCGAACTCTGGGCCCGCGGCTTCGCCGCGCTGCCCGTCCCGCGCGAGGTCCGCCTCGAGCCCGGCGAGACTTGCGTCGACGCGGGCTGGTGCGTCTACTCCGGCGACGGCGTCGCCAAGGACAACGTCGCGCTCGAGACGCTGTCCGATGGTTTTGCCGCGCACTTCGGCAAGCCCCCGGCCCGCGGCGGAGGCCGCGGGGCCAACACCTTCCGTCTCGAGATCAGGCCAGGCACGGTGGCCGCCGGCGCGAGCGAGGGCATCGCCGCCCAGGGCTACCGCCTGGAGATCGCCGCCGACGCGGTTAGGGTCACCGGCAACGGCCCGGCCGGGCTCTTCTACGGCGTACAGACGCTGCTCGCGCTCCTCCGGCCGGCCCCGACCGGCGCGGCGCTCAATCTGCCCCGCGGCCGGATCGACGACTGGCCGGACCGCGAACTGCGTTGCCTCCACTACGACACCAAGCACCACCAGGACCGGCTCGATGCGGTCAAGTCGATGATCGCTCGCGCGGCGGCCTTCAAGGCCAACGCGGTCGCCTGGGAGATCGAGGACAAGTTCGCCTACCGCTGCCACCCCGAGATCGGCGCGCCCGGGGCCTTCACCGCCGAGGAAGTCCAGGAGCTCAGCGCCTTCGCCCTGCGCCGCTTCGTCGAGCTCATCCCCATCGTGCAGGGGCCGAGCCACCTGGCCTTCGTCCTCAAGCACCCGAAGTTCGCCGCGCTCCGCGAGGACCCGGCCAACAACTACATGCTCTGCCCGTCGAACGAGAAGGGCTTCGAGCTGCTCTTCGCCATGTACGACGAGCTCATCGCCGCCACGCCCGGCGTGCGCTACTTCCACGTCGGCACCGACGAGCCCTACTTCCTGGGCGACGGCGTCGACTGCGGCTGCCGCGCGCGGCGCGAGAAGATCGGGCAGGGCGGGATGATGGCCGAGTTCATCACCCGCTGCGCCGAGCACCTCAAGACCCGGGGCCGCACTGCGCTCTGCTGGGGCGAGTGGCCCATGACCGCCGTCGACGTGCCGCGGCTGCCCGGCGGGATCGTCAACGCCGTCTTCCAGGGCCCGGAGATGGGCGCGGCCTACCGCGAACGGGGCATCCGCGAGTTCATCTACTCGCCGGTTCAGGGCGCCCGGCCGCTCTTCCCCGAGTACTTCTACCCGCCGGACCCGGCCAAGCCGTCGCCGGGGCGGATGGAGGGCATTCACCAGACCGTGGCCCACGGGCCGGCGCGGCCCTTCGACCCGCTCGGCGTGATCCTGGCCGCGTGGGACGATGCCGGACTGCACCTCGAGACCTTCTGGCTGGGCTGGGCCGCGGGGCTATCCTGGGCCTGGAACCCGGCGGCGCCGTCCCCCGCTGAGGCCGCCGCCCAGTTCTGCCGCGTTTTCCACGGGCCGGAGGCGGCCGGGATGGTCGAGGCCTATCGCCTCTTGGACCGCCTGGCGCGGTTCTGGACCGGCGCGTGGGACCTCGCGCCCTCGAAGCGCGGGCCGTCCTACAAGCGCCAGTGGCACCCGCGCTTCGACCGGACGCTGGCTCTGCCGCAGCTGCCCGATCCCGAGAACCTCGACAACGCGAGCTTCTGGAACGTCCGCTACGCCGAGCTGCTCGCGCGCGCCGAGGCGGCCGCCGCCGACGCCCAGCGCGCGGACGAACTGCTCCACGAGAACCTCGGGCGCGTCCGCCGGAACGGCTACGCCCTGGAGGTCTTCCTGAGCCTCGTCGCCCTGGTCGAGGACCACGTCCGGATGCTCCGGGCGCTCTCGGCCGTCGAGCGCGAGCTCGATGCCGCCCGGACCGACGCCGGCAACGTCCAGTGGAAGAGCGCCGAGGGTCATCTCGCCAAGGCCGCGGAGCTGGCCCGCGTCGCGGCCGCCGACCGCGAGGCCATGTTCAGGAATCTGAGAGCCACCTGGGAGAAGAGCCGGCTCGAGAAGGGCTGTTCGGTCGGCGGCAGGAGCTTCGTCCACATCCAGGACGACACCAAGAACCACCCAGCCGACTGGACGCCGGACCTCGGTTATCTCGTCAAGCCCGCTCGGGAGCTGGGCCTTGAGTCCTGGGCCGACCGGCTCGACGCCGTGGCCGCGGAGTTCAGCAAGCTGCATCCGAAGGACGGGAAGGGCTGGAAGCCGGGCGGCGGCTTCGCGGAGGACGGCTAAGAGTGCGTCCGCAGACCTGGGCGGGGCGCGTTGGGGGCGCCGGGTTCGCGGACGCACTCTGAGGGCGGGGGGCCGAAGGATCCTTGCCGGCGTTTCGGCGGGGAAAACCGATTCCTGACGGTTGCCGTGCCCGCTGTTCGGGCTAGAATGCCTCCCTGGCGGGCGCGAGTGGCGGAACGGCAGACGCGCCAGTCTTAGGAGCTGGTAGGGGTAACCCTGTGGGGGTTCAAGTCCCCCCTCGCGCACCAGGCCTGCCTTGACAATGACGCCGTCCGGGGCAGAATCGGGCGGCTGTGGGGCCGTAGCTCAGCTGGATAGAGCAGCGGTTTTCTAAACCGCAGGTCGCGTGTTCGAGTCACGCCGGCCCTACCATCCCGCCGCAGGCGTCGAAACGCACCCAAACGCCTGATTCTTTTGCACTTGACCCGGCCCCGGCCGGCGGCTAGATTCCCTCAAACAGGACCGGTCCCGCGGGCGTCAAGGCTGGTGGGGCCGGCCGGCGGCTGGCGCCGCCCGGTGTCCCTGTCTGGGTCATGCACGGAGGAGGCTGCGATGAAGCTGTTCCCGACCATGCTTCTGTCGACGACGCTGCTCTGCGGCAGCTGGGTCTTCGCCGGTCCGGCCTCCGGGGCCGCCGCGGGTGAGCCGGCCGCGCCGGCCGCCCAGGACATCGTCGTGGAACTCATGGACGCGGTCCGCAACGGCCTGATAGACGAGAAGATCGCAGCCCTGGGCAAGCTCGGCTCCATCACCCAGAAGGAGCGCCTCAACGACTTCAAGGTCCCGACCTTCCTGGTCGGGGTGGTCAAGAGCGCCGACTACGCCCCGCGCGTGCGCGTGGCGGCGGTGGCGGCCCTGTCCAGCGTCATGAAGTTCTCCCCCGACTCCAAGGAGGGGGCCATGGAGGCGCTGGCCACCAGGCTGGCCGACCGCAACGAGGCCACCGCCGTGCGCCGGGCCATCGCCGAGTCCCTGGGCGGATTCCTGTCGGCCGAGTCTCCGGCCGACCGCAACGCCTTCACCGTGCTGATGAGCATCGCCCGCGAGCGCAAGGACGACGCCCCGGTGGTCGGCGCGTCCATCGAGGCGCTCGGCCGGACCGTGTATCTGCCCGCCCTCAACCTGGTCATCGCCGGCGTCGACGACCGGGACCCCGACGTGCGGGCCTCCTCGCTGCGGGCGCTCGAGCAGATGTTCAGCAGCCGCAGCTCCAAGCCCTCCAGCGAGGTGGTGCAGAGGCTCATCGCCATGGCCTCCGACGACAAGGCGCCCCTGGCCAGCCGCGAGGCGGCCATGCGCGCGCTGGTCGGGGCCATCGGAACCGGCGCGGTCAAGGGCACGGAGGTGTCGCTGCAGCTGGCCGGGATCCTCGAGAAGGCCCCGGACACCAAGCTGGCCGGCGCGGTCATCGACGTGCTCACCCGGGTCCCGGAAGAGACCTCGGTGACGGCGCTGAAGAAGGCCTACGAGGCCTTCCAGAAGCCGCCGCCGCCGGGGCAGGACTTCGCTGAAGTGCGGGTGGCGGTGGTCAAGGCCTTCGGCGAGTACTTCCATCCTCTGGCCCGCAAGGGGCAGGCCGTCACCGGGCAGGCCGCCGCCGCTCACCTCATCAAGGTGTGCCGCAGCGACCCCAGCCCCAAGGTGGTCACCGCCGCGGTCACCGCGCTGGCCAACATGGTCGACACCCGCTACGACCGGCGCGAGGTGGTCCAGGAGCTGATCGAGACGATGGCCAGCGACGCCGACAAGGGCGTGGCCCAGGCCGCGCGCGGCACGCTGCGCTTCATCACCCAGCGGGACATCGCCGCCGGGGAGGCCAACGCCAAGGAGGCGGCCAAGGAGTGGAAGGCGTGGTTCGAGACCAACAAGGAGCTGCTGGCCCCCAAGATGTAGGCTGAGCGGCATTCGGGGAGGGGAAAGGCGGAATGATGATGCTTACCACGATCAAGAGAATAGTGCTCTCAGCCGCGGGTGCGGCGCTGCTGGCCGGCGGGTGCATCCAGTCCGACCCGGTGGCCAACAACACGCCGCGGCCCACCCGCTTCCGGGAGGCCGAGGCGCAGTACCTGGCCAAGAACTATCCGGTCGCCAAGGCCAAGTTCCTGGCCGTGGCCGCCTCGGACGCCGCGCCGGAGCGCCCCTTCGTCAAGGAGGCCCGGTACTACGCCGCCCGCTGCGACCAGAACATGGGCAACTACGAGGCGGCCGTCCGGGTCTACAACCAGCTGCTTGAGTACCCGCCCTACCGGACCCTGGCCATCCGCGCGCTGGTGGCCCGCGGCGACATCAGCATGGAAGTCCTCGGGCCGGGCGGCGTGCCCGACTACTCCGGGGCGGTCCACGACTACGGCCGCGCCCGCGGGCTCCTCGGCGAGGGCAGCCAGATCGACGACATCGACCACGGCCGGCTGACCTACCGGCTGGGCCGGGCCTACTACGGCCAGGCGGTCAGCGCCCCGAACCCGACCGAGCGCGAGGCCCGCTACCGCGACGCCGACCGCTGCTTCGACGAGTACATCCAGCGCTACCCGACCGGGCGGTTCATCGACGAGGCCAAGCGCTACCGTTCGAGCGTCGGGCGCGCGCCGCTCACCACCTTCTACGTGCTGATGGGCGGCAGCACCACCGTCCGGGAACAGGCCGAGGCCACCGTCCGCAAGCTGACCGCCGCCGGCTTCCAGGCGCGGGTGGTCTCCGAGTCCCAGGCTGGTGGCACCGTCTACCAGGCCAGGGCCGGAGCCTGCGATACCCGCGACGAAGCCGTCGATCTGCAGCGCAAGCTGAGGGCCGCCGGCCTGGGCTCCGGAGAAGTCCGCCCGTAGGAGCCATCCGCCGATCGTGAAGCCCCGAACCGAATCCGACCAGAGCACCGCGCCCGGCCAGCCGCCGGGCGCGGGTGTTTCCTCCGGCCCCGACACGCCGCTGATGCGCCAGTACGCGCGCATCAAGGCCGAGCATGCCGACAAGATCCTGCTCTTCCGCATGGGCGACTTCTACGAGATGTTCTTCGAGGACGCCCTGACCGCCAGCCGCACCCTGGACATCACCCTGACCAGCCGGGACAAGGGCCCGGACGCCGTGCCCATGGCCGGGGTGCCCTGGCACGCCGCCGAGGGCTACATCGCGAAGCTCCTGGCCGCCGGTCTCAAGGTGGCGGTCTGCGATCAGATGGAACCGCCGGCCAAGGGCAAGAAGCTGGTGCGGCGCGAGGTCACCCGGGTGATCACCCCCGGGACCATGATCGGCGAGGACCTGCTCGAGTCCGGCCGCAACAACTACCTCTGCGCTCTGGCCCCGGGCGGGGAGGGCGGCCCGGCCGGGCTCTCGGCGCTGGACCTGTCCACCGGCGAGTTCTCCTGCGGGGAATACGCGCCGGCGGCGCTGGCCGACGAGCTCGCCCGGCTCGGCCCAGCCGAGGTGCTGCTGCCGGCCGGCTCCCGCGCGGAGCTGGCCGGGGCCCTGGCCTCCGACTCGGCCTCCCGCGCGGCGGTCTCCGAGCGGCCGTCCGCCGATTTCGAGCCCGCCAGGGGGCGCGGGCGCCTCCTGGCCCACTTCGGAGTCAGGAGCCTGGAGGCCTTCGGGGTTGAGGACCTCCCCGGAGCCCAGGCCGCGGCCGGGGCGGTGCTGGCCTACCTGGCCGAGAACCGGCAGGACCAGCTGCCGCACATCCGGCGGCTGCGCGCCCGCGATTCCTCAGGAGGGCTGGCCCTGGACCGCTGGACGGTCCGGAACCTGGAGCTGGTCGAGAGCATCCGCAGCGGCGGCGCGCGCGGCAGCCTGCTGGGCTGTCTGGACCGCACCGCGACGCCCATGGGCTCGCGGCTGCTGCGCTCCTGGGTGCTCTGGCCGCTGGCCGACCGCGGGGCGGCCAACGCCCGCCTCAGCGCGGTGGCCGAGCTGCACGGCTCGGCGGTGATGCGCGCGGCGGTCCGCGCCAGGCTCGGGCGGATCCGGGACCTGGAGCGCCTGGCCGCCAGGTCCGCCGCCCGGCAGGCCGGGCCGCGCGACCTGCTGGCCCTGGCCGGCGGCCTGGCCGAGTGCCCGGCCCTGGCCGACGAGCTGGCCCCCGCGCAGGACCGGAAGCTCGCGGCGCTGGCCCGGACGCTGGCCGCCCGGCCCGGCCTGGTCGACCGGATCCTGGCGACCGTCGACCAGGACGCCCCGGCCAGGGTGGAGGCCGGCGGGGTCGTGCGCGCCGGGGCCGACCCGGAGCTCGACCGCCTGCGCGGGCTGCACTCCGGCGGGCGGCAGTGGATGGCGGAGTTCGAGGCCGCCGAGCGCCGGCGCACCGGCATCGCCTCGCTCAAGGTCGGCTTCAACGACGTCTTCGGCTTCTACATCGAGGTCACCAGGGCCAACCTGAAGCTGGTCCCCGTTGACTACGCGCGTCGGCAGACCCTGGCCAACGCCGAGCGCTTCGTCACCGAGGAGCTGAGGCGGCGGGAGGCCGAGATCCTCGACGCCGCCGAGAAGATCGCCCGGCTCGAGCGCGGGATCTTCGACGGGCTGCTGGCCGAGGCCGCCGCGGGGGCCTCCCAGGTGCAGGAGATGGCCGGGGCCGCCGCCGAGCTGGACTGCTTCGCCGCCCTGGCCGAGGCCGCCGCCTCGGGCGGGTGGTGCCGGCCGGTCGTCGACGACGGCGACGCCATCGTCATCCGCGACGGCCGCCACCCCGGGCTGGAGGCGGCGCTCCGGAAGGGCGAGGTGGTGCCCAACGACCTGGAGCTGGACCGCTCCGCCCGGCAGCTGCTGGTCATCACCGGGCCCAACATGGCCGGCAAGTCCACCTACATCCGCCAGGCGGCGCTGCTGGTGCTGATGGCCCAGATGGGCTCCTTCGTGCCGGCCGCCGAGGCGCGCATCGGCCTGGTCGACCGCATCTTCACGCGCGTGGGCGCATCCGACGACATCTCCCGCGGGCAGAGCACCTTCATGGTGGAAATGACCGAGACGGCCTTCATCCTCAACAACCTGACCCGGCGCTCGCTGGTGATCCTCGACGAGGTCGGCCGCGGCACCAGCACCTTCGACGGGCTGGCCACCGCCTGGGCGGTGGCCGAGTACCTGCACGAGTCGAAGGAGCGGCCGCGGACGCTCTTCGCCACGCACTTCCACGAGCTCACCGAGCTGGCCGGGGCCTTCCCGCGCGTGGCCAACCTCAACGTGGCGGTGAAGGAGTGGGGCGACCAGATCGCCTTCCTGCACCGCATCGTGCCGGGAGCGGCGCCCAAGAGCTACGGCATCCACGTGGCCCGCCTGGCCGGGCTGCCGGCCGAGGCGGTGGAGCGCGCCCGGGAGGTGCTGGCCGTGCTCGAGGGCCGGGAGTACGGCCGCGGCGACGACCCGATCATCGCCGCCAAGCGCCGCCGCCGGAAGTCCGCCGTGGAGCAGCCCAGCCTGTTCGGCGCGCCGCCCTCGCCGGCCGTGGAGCGCCTGCAGGAGATCGACGTCGAGAAGCTCACGCCCATCGAGGCCCAGGCGGAACTGGCCCGGCTCAAGCAGCTGGCCGGGAAGGGCTGAGCCGGCCAGCCGGCCGGACATCAAACTTCCTCATCGCGGAGGCGCCGAGGCGCTGAGCCGGAAATAGCGCGGGGCCGCCCATGAGGCGGCCCCGGTTGTGGTGTGCTTGGTATCTGGAGCGCTTACAGCGCCGGATCGGCGGCCTTGGGAGTGGCCGGGGTCGGCTGGTCGACATCGTTGATTGCCCGGCGCAGGATGCCGTTGGACGTTCCCACGTAGACGCCGTCGTCCTTGTTGACGAAGATCCCCCCGGTGTAGACCCGGGCGTCGGCGGTCGAGATGCACTTGTACCAGCCGGCCGTGCGCGTGCCGCCGGCCGTGTCGGGGAAGTAGCGGTACACGCCCGACTCGTAGTTGCTGCCACCGTTGTACTGCGAGTAGGTGCAGTACAGGCCGTTGTGGATGGTATTGGTGTTGTCGCTGATCGCGGCGCAGCCCCGCCAGTAGACGTTGGTGTTGCCGGCCTTGGCGCCGTTGGGGCCGGCGTCGCTGCCGGCCCCCCAGTTGGTGCTCCAGGCGCCGCCGTTGGACGCGTAGACGAAGTTGTTGTCGCCCTTCATGTTGTGGGCCACGCGGTACATCCGGGCGGTGTCCTTGCCCATCAGGAACCAGCCCCAGGGCTCGGTGTGGGGCGTGCCGGCGGCGTAGGCGGTGAAGGCCAGCGTGCCGGCCGCGTAGCTTCCGTAGTAGTCGTAGAAGGTGCCGCTGCCCGCCGGGAACTCGACCAGGTGGCTGTTGCGGTAGCCGCTGGGCACTGCGGCGGGCATGGCCCGGCCGTAGTCGTCGTTGCCCGCCGAGCGGTTGACCAGCGTCCAGTTGGTGCCGTCCGGAGTGCTGTACACATAGCGGAAGTCGGAGCCGTACTTGTTCCAGTCGATCAGGGCCGCGTCCCCGGAGGGCAGGGTGACCGGGTCGATGCGTTTGCCGCCGCCGCCGCCCCAGTAGAGGGTCCCGCCCGAGACGAAAAGGTTGCCCGGGACCATGGTGTCGGAGATCGGGTTGTAGAAATTGAACACGGCGCCGCACTGCCAGGCGGTGCTCGGCGCGCCGCCGATCTGGAGCACGGTCGACTCGGCCGCCCCGTCCCAGCGGATCACGCGCAGCTCCGGATACATGTAGTTAGTGCAGGAGCCGCCTGGCCCCTCCCGGACCGTCATGTAGTACCGGCAGATGTACAGGGAGCCGCCGAACGAGACCATCTGCGGCCAGAGCTTGACCTTGTCGTAGAGCCGCCAGCTGCAGTTGTTGTTGCCGGGGTTCGAGGAGGATCCGGCGGCGATGGTGAAGTCCAGAGACCACTCCACGGTCTTGGATGCCGGGTTGAAGACGCCCTTGTAGATCTTGTTGTCGTGCGTGATGGCGCGGACTTCGGCGCCGTGGGTGATGATGTCCAGGGCCTTCTTGACCGTGGCAGCGCCGGCCGTGGTCGTCCAGTTGACGCTGTCGTCGGCCAGGGCGCCCCACGACAGAATGCAGACCAGAGCCGGTGCCAGGACAGCAATTCGCATCATGGTCAAGCCCTCTCGCGCCTCGTTCCCCCTGCATTATATGTTGTAGCCCGCGGCGGTCAAAGCCGGACGTGATTTTTCCGGTGTGTCCTCCGCGTACTCCGTGGTTGGATGTCCTGGTTTCCTGCAATGGCCGTTGTGTCTTCTAGGTGCGGGCCCGGTAGGCCTCCAGGATCATCTCCGGCTCGCCGCTGCGCTCGTCGAGCTTGAGGGTGTAGGCCAGGTCCAGCCGGCCGGCGCGGCCGAGCTCGGCGAGCTCCGCCAGGTGCTGGGCCCAGCCGAATCCGACCGCCCGGACCGAGCCGCCACCCTGCCCGGCCCTGATCCGCAGGCTGGCCGTGCGGCCCGAGCCGATGGCCTGGGGCGTGCCGGCTATCCTGGCCCCGAGCGTGGCCAGGACCGGCTCGGGGTTGGCCTCGCCGAACGGGGCCAGGCGGCAGACCTCGTCGGCCAGCTCGCAGGACAGTTCGGCTGCGGGCACCTCGGCGTCGATCTCCAGGGCGTCGTCGGCCGGGACGGCGGCGGACAGGCGCTCTCCGGCCACCTTCAGGAAGGCCGTCCGGAAAGCCTCGAAGCGGTCGCGGCGCACCGAGAAGCCGGCGGCGCCGTCGTGGCCGCCGTGGTCCTCGAGGTGCTCGGCGCAGGCGGCGAAGAGCTCGTGGAGCCGGCTGCCCTTGGGCCCGCGCGCCGAGCCGCGCCCGTACTGTCCGTCGAAGGTCACCACCGCCGCCGGCCGGCCGAAGCGCTCGGCCAGCTTGGCGGCGGCCAGGCCGACCACCCCCCCGTGCCAGGTGTCCGAGCACAGCACGATCACCGGGGCGTCGCCGAGTTCGTCGGCGGCGGCCATGGCCTCGTCGGCCACCGCCCGGCCGAGCGCCCGGCGCTGCTCGTTGAGGGCCGAGAGCTCGGCGGCCAGCCGCTCGGCCACGGCCGGGTCCGTGGCCATCAGCAGCTGCAGGGCCACCTCCGGGCGACCCAGCCGGCCGGCGGAGTTGACCGCCGGGGCCAGGCCCCAGGCCACGTCGCGGGAGGTGAGCGCCCGGCGGGAGGCGTTGTAGCGCCGTCGCGAGGCGGCCACCAGGCTGGCCAGGCCGGCGTGGCGTGAGGCGGTCATGGCCTTCAGGCCGTAGCGCACCATCACCCGGTTCTCGTCGAGGAGCGGACAGACGTCGGCCACCGTCCCGAGGGCCACCAGCGCGGTGGCGTCGTTCAGGAACTCCCGGCACTCCGGGGAGACCCGCCGGCCGGGCGAGAGCGCCTGGGCCAGGCCCCAGGCCAGCTTGAAGGCCACGGCCGCGCCGCAGATGTCCGGGAAGGGGTAGGCCGAGCCCGGCCGGCGCGGAGCCACCACGGCGTCGGCCTCGGGCAGGTCGCCGCCGCGGGGCTGGTGGTGGTCGGTGACCACCACGCCGATGCCGGCGGCGCGCAGCGTCGCTACCTCGCTCCGGCTGGTGATCCCGCAGTCCACGGTGACCACCAGGTCCGGCCGGGCGGCGACGATGCGCTCGACGGTCTCCGGGGAGAGCCCGTAGCCGTCGGCCAGCCGGCAGGGGATGAAGGTCTCGACCGGGCAGCCGAGCATGCTCAGCAGCCGGGCCATGATGGCGGTGGCGGCCAGCCCGTCGGCGTCGGCGTCGCCGTAGACCAGGACGCGGCGGCGCCCGGAGACGGCTGCCAGCAGCCGCTCCACGGCCCGGTCCATGTCGGGAAGCAGCTCGGGCTGGTGCAGCTGCTCGAAGGACGCCTCCAGGAAGCGGCCGGCGGCGCCGGCCTCGACCAGGCCGCGGTTGATGAGCAGCTGTGCAGTGATGGGGGAGACGCGCAGGGCGTCGGCCAGCGCTCCGCGCCGGTCGGGAGCGGGGGCGCGGAGCTTCCAGCGGGAGCCACCGGTGGTGACGGGCATCGTCTCCTCGTCGCGGGGCCCGGCAGCCCCAGAGCGTCTCGTCAGGTGTGGCGGAGAGGCTGGGATTCACCTCAGCGTTTCAAGTTCGCCCGGAAGTCTCTCTGCCCGCGCAGCCTATCTCGCCCTCACATAGATACTTATAGCGCGCTTCGCTACAGAGTCAAGACCGCCTACGCGCAAACATCGACAGGCCGCACGGACGTTGGCGTGCGCAGTTGTGCGCAGGCTAATCTCCACCACGCGCGTGCGTGGTTGCACAGGGTATTTATGCTGTTGTAGGCAGGTCGTTGCCCAGCGTTTCGTCTTGCCACAGGAAATAGCCTTCATAGTTCGGAGGCATACTGGGGGTCACCGGCCGCACTCTTATGCTCGCCTGGACGCCTGCCAGGGAAACGTGGACATCGTTAACCTTGAACAAGACCGGCACACGAGGGTTATTCCGGCACCACTGGCAGAGATCGGCGATCCTGGAATCGAAAGGCAGAAACCTATGCGGTTCCCCGGCAAACAACCATACCACGAACCCGTACCCCTGCATCTGGTTCCCAAGGCACACTTTGGCAATATCCGTAAGAAGCAACTCCTCGTTGTTCCGCTTGCGGTCACGTATGAACTTGACTTCACCCATCGCATACAGAGGCTGGCCGCTCTCGCACGGCACGGCGAAGCAGACGTCCGCGCGCCTGTCGGTCTCATCATAGCGCAAATGGCCCAACGGCAATACCGCGGCCTTGTCTCGTTCCGCGAGATGTTCGTAACCTCTGGCCATCAGCAAATCCACCTGTGCCTCTACGTATCGGCCCCAGAGGTTCTCGCTGATCCGCCCTTGCTGTCGAAGCTGCAGAATGCGCTCCAGGTCAGTAACCAGACAAGCCCAACCCTTTGCGAAGATGTCCTTCAGGATATCGATCGTCATCTTATCAAGGCCGCGCGGGATGCTCTCCGAGTCCGCAGGGGAGATCGGCGAAGCCGGAGCATCTCCGGGCTTATCTTCTGGCGTCGGCGAGGCCATTGGTGTTTGTCCTCACACCTATCCGCGTGCCTTAGCAACTCTCCACGTAAGAGATCAGAGACCGAAGAACTCCTTCATGGCCTTTCGGGTCAATTTCTTGGTCATGTCTGTCTTGATCGCCTTGTTGATCGCGGCCAGGTCGAAGGCCTCCGGATCGAAATGATCGCCCACCCATTCCTTCATGGCCTCGTAGTCTTCGTGCTGGGGATGGGCCAGTGTCTTCAGGAGTTCCTCATAGCCGCCGGTTCCGCCACAGTCCTCTGGAGGGCGGGATCGCTGGCCATCGATGCATGACGGCACGACCATGCCTGGGGCCGGGTCCAGTACTTCCTCGAGTTCGATCTCGTGTTCCCATCCATCCCCGAAGTCGTACTGGTACACGATTCTGGTGCCTACTTTGGGCAGAGCCTCGGCCAGAATGATGCCATGTTCATCCTCGAACTCGCCATCTTCGTCCATTTCAGGATCTCCGTAGGCGACATTGTCGATGACGAACTGATGCAGGTGGGAGTTGGTCCAGCCCGTAGCGTCCTGGATCAAGTAGTGGAAGTCGCCAAGATTCATGCCAGATGAAGCCAGAACCCGGCGCCACATGGCCGGGTGGATGTCCAGAAGCGTGATCTTGAGCTTCAAAACGGGCATAGGGAGGGAAGTCTTCTTCTTGGACTTGGCCATCTCCGAGTCCTCCTGTCCGGAGGATTATCGTCTCCACAAGCTGGGTCGCAAGGGCGACATCGGTCACCACGTATAGGAGGATGCCCGTCTTCGACTCTTTCCCTCGCCGTTCCCGCTCGCTCCCGAAAGGCCAGAGCGCACATCTTGACAAGGGCCCCCGCGGCTCGTTCGCTCATGGATGGTTGGAACGCTGCAAATGGTGCACACCCGCACCATCCTGGTGCATTTCTGAGGAGCTTCCATCGTCCTCAATAGCTGTCCGGAGGGTCCGACTTCACCTGAACTGCTACGGCCCCCTCTCCCTGCGCATAGAGCTCTTCTTGCGTAAATGAGCCATGTTGCGCAGTGTCGAGTTCAGGAACAGGCGCTCCGGCTCAGAGAGGTATACCCCGATACGACGCACGAATTGCCTTGCGTCCGTCAGAGTGTCCAAGCCTTGCTCCAAGTTATCCCGGATAAGAACAAGCATGGACCTGGCACGTTTTGTGGCCATCAAGAAGCCTCCTGTGCCCAGCCTAGATAGCTTGAGACGAAGCAATAGGCGTGCCAACCAGCAATTGAGTCCCGGGGATCCTACTGTCGGCCCTCGGCTCAGAACACCAGTTGAACAGGCCAAGTAGCGCTGTCCTGCTGTCAAGCGACGGTGTAGCGCTTCCAGGGGATCCGCGACGCGTCGATGGACGCCAAGAAGCGTACGATGTCGTCCCTGCCCTGATAGGTAAAGACCCCACGCGAATCCTGGGCGGCAAGGATCAGGGGGAGGCCATGGAAATCGCGGGTCTGTGACTGAAAGGACGTTCTCGTTGCTGCGGCCTCTGCCTGTGTCGATATGGCAGACGGTCTGACAATGACAATTGCGAACGTCACGCCTTGTTCCGTAACGATTGCGCCATCGATGGTCATCTTCTTCCTCCCTCCCGACCAGCGCGGACTCTGCCGCGCCCTGCGTTGTGGTCCCATTCTCTGCTACATCTGCCAAGACGCCCGGCACTATCACGACACTCGGTGGGTCCGCTAGTGGCCCCGATCCCATCTCAAACCAGCCGGGGACGAAACTCCTAGCCGGGGCACACTCAGTGGCCCGACAAGGGAAGAAGGGGCTGTCTATTCGTAAGCGACGTGCTCCCCGTCGAGGATCTTCCTTACGTTGGCCCCGACGAAATCGGGGGCCAAGAGTATGGTCAAGCTCACCACATCCGAAGGGCTGACAAGATGTGTAAAGGGCTTCGCAGGGCGAGGATCCCCACCCGATGTGCTTTCGAGATAGAGCCTTCCATCAGAGGAGCAGCGGAAGCCGACCAAACTGGCGCATTTCGCATTCTTCGGGTCAGGGTGTAGCATCCCCTTCTTGAATCGGAAAGACACTCCAGCTTTGTCGGTCACAATGGCTTCCAGTTGCTGCGCGCTTGCGGCCACTACGTACTCGAAGGCCTTTGCTATGCTCATCAGAACACCCCCGTTATTACTTTCGTGGTGATGATCCCAAGGCCGCGACCCGCACTGCCCGCTATCGAGGTCCGTCGGCCGCCAAGTTCGCTTACGTCTTTCGGAGCCTCCAATCTCGTGGCATTCGACTGGTCTGTTGCACCTTTACCTTTCCCCGCACGCCGGGTTGTACTGCGCCCGGAGTTCCTGCTCAATTAGGACGCGCCCGGATGACTGCAAGTTGGGCGTGTAGTATGCAGCGACCATCAGCGTGCCGGTACAGTTCTTCTTCCAGCAATCTTTTCGGTCGTGGTTCTCCACCCGCTCCTTCACCTTGGCAGACTCCCCCAGGTCTATGACAACGTACTTGCTGTCGCGATAGCAGAGGATGGCGTAGATGCCAGAGTGATCCTGAAGAGAAGCCGTTTTGTCATAAGGCCCTTCAAACGTGTATTGGCCGATGGCAATGCTCACTGGACACCTCCGTTTCTGACTTCCTCGTTCCTCTGCGGAACCGTTGCTTCCTCCGCTGATCGCCCCTATCCTTCCAGCCATCACGTGTAGCTGTCAGCCTCCCGACGCTATCGCGACCAACCCTGTCACTTGCCACTAGAGGAGATGCATAACACAGATCAGATTTCGGTCAAAACCCTGGATTCTGCAATTATGGCTATCGGGAGGTGCGGCATGCCCCCTTGTCAAGGGACGGGAACCTTTACGAAGTTAGGGGACGGGAACTCTTACGAGGTGGCCCCCTGGGTTGGTTGATGTTCTTCTCCTTCCGTTGTTGTTGTCGTTGCCCCTGAATCCTCCCCCGAGGGGGAGGATTGCACGTTGTGGTGTGCCGGGCATGTCTGACAGCTTGGAGGTGAAAGTCCTCTACCCAACCTGATGGAGGTGAAGGGTTAGCGAAGCGCAAGGGCGTCGCCGTGAGGCGGGGTCTGAAGGAAGCGCGTAGCAAAGCCGCGACCTGACGAACAGGAACCGGATGCGAGGCGAGACAGCGCGGACGAGCGGCCCACAGACCGTGAAGTCCAGGTCCATCAAAGCGCTGGGGCGTAGATCCGACAGGTGTGCGGCGAGGGCGGTCAGGCTTACCCCGGGAGACCTGCGCTGTGTCCCGGACACCGGGACTGAGGGCGTCGCGAGGCGCCCTGACCGTGGCGCAGGGGTCAGCAGAGGGCGTAGTACTCGCGCGGATGCGGGGAAGGCCCGAACGGTCGGGAGCGGCGAGTAGGATAGGACTCTCATGGGCCGAGCGCGGCAGAATAACCAGATGCTTCTGGCCTTCGCGGCAGGCGAACGGGGTGAAGCCCCGGGGACCGGCGGCGAAGGGACCGAACGGCCGATGACGAAGCCGGACACCGAAAGCCCAGCGAACACGGAACGGCTGATGGAGGAGGTATGCGAGCGTGAGAATCTCTGGCAGGCGTTGAAGCGGGTCCGTAGGAACCAGGGCAGCCCCGGCGTCGACGGGATGACCGTCGAGGAGATAGGGGGCTACCTGAAAGAGCACTGGCCGGCGATTAGGGCCAAGCTGCTGACGGGGGCCTACAAGCCGCAGCCGGTGAAGCGGGTGGAGATTCCCAAGCCGGGCGGGGGGATGCGGAAGTTGGGCATCCCGACCGTACTGGACCGCTTCATCCAGCAGGCGGTGATGCAGACTCTGCAGCGGCGATGGGATCCGACGTTCTCTGAGCACAGCCACGGCTTCCGTCCGGGGCGCTCCGCGCACGGGGCAGTTGCGACCGCGCAGGAGTATCTGCGGCAGGGCCATCGCTGGGTCGTGGACATCGACCTAGAGAAGTTCTTTGACCGGGTCAACCACGACGTGCTGATGTCGCGGGTCGCGCGTCGCGTTAGCGACAAGCGTATGCTGCGACTGCTCCGCGCGTTTCTGAACGCCGGAGTGATGGAGAATGGGCTGGTCAGCCCGACGGATGAGGGCACGCCCCAAGGTGGGCCTCTCTCCCCATTGCTAAGCAACCTGCTACTGGACGATCTGGACCGGGAACTTCAGCGGCGCGGGCTTCGGTTCGTGCGCTACGCGGACGACTGCAACATTTACGTCCGCAGCGAGCGGGCCGGACACCGGGTGATGGAAAGCATCACGCGCTTTCTGGACTCCCGTCTTAGACTCCGGGTCAACCAGGAGAAGAGCGCGGTTGCACGGCCGTGGGACCGCAAGTTCCTGGGATTCAGCTTCTATCTGCATTCGGAGCCCAAGCGCCGCATTGCGCCGCAAGCTCTCGGCAGATTCAAAGAGCGGGTTCGGGAACTAACCCGTCGGACGCGGGGAGATGGCCTGGCACAGGTGGTCGAAGAACTGAGCAGCTACCTGCTCGGATGGCGCGGCTACTTCGGCTTTTGCCAGACACCCAGGGTGCTCTACAACCTGGACATGTGGATACGACGGCGGCTTCGAGCCGCCATCTGGAAGCAATGGCCGCCGGGACACACCCGGTTTGCCGAGCTGCGCAAGCGCGGGGTATCCATCCAGTGGGCTGCCTTGGTCGCGGGAAGTTCCCGTGGTCCCTGGCATCTCAGCCGGAGCCCAGCGGTGCGAGCTGCTTTCCCGACTGCCTACTTCGACTCGCTCGGCCTTCCGCACCTGGCCGCCCGGTAGTTTGCCCAGCCCGACCGAACCGCCGTGTACGGACCCGTACGCACGGTGGTGTGACAGGGAAAGCCCGTGAGGGCCTACCTATGTCGATCATAGAGAAGTTCGCGTCCCCTAACTTGTGGTGACCACCGGCTCGGTTACGGGACGGGAATCCGGCTGGTCCGGCGGTTTCTTCTGGAGCCTGAGGCTCTCCTCCAGATCGCGCAGGCGGTAGCTGCGGCCACGGATGTTGAGCACGTGGCTGGAGTGCAGCAGCCGGTCGAGGGTGGCCATGGCCAGGGCCTCGTCGCCGGCGAGCATCTCCGGCCAGTCCTTGATGCTCTTGTTGGTGGTGATGCAGATCGAGCCGCGACCGTAGCGGTAGCTGACCACCCGGAAGAAGAGGTTGGCTTCCTCCCGGCTCATGGCCTGGAAGCCGACCTCGTCGATGATGAGCAGGTTCGAGGCCATGTACTTCTTGTGCTTGAGCCGCTCGGTGGGGTGCTCGGCGTGCTTCCGGAGCTCCGCCAGCAGGTCCTCCAGCCGGTAGAAGCACACCGAGAAACCGCACTCGATGGCCTTGACTCCCAGGCCGACCGCCAAGTGGGTCTTGCCGACGCCCGATGGCCCCTGGATCAGGAGCGTGCTCTTCTCCCGGAGCCACCCGCAGGTGGCCAGGGTCTCGATCCGGGAGCGCTCCACCGCTGGCTGGAAGGCGAAGTCGAAGCTGGCCAGGGTCTGTCCCGGTGGCAATCCCGCGATCTTCAGGGCGTGCCGTATCCGGCGCTCCTCCCGGCGCTCGAGCTCCAGGCGGATCAGGGCGTCCAGGAAGGCAATCGGCCCCCAGGCCTCCTTGGCCGCCTGGGTCAGGAGCTCGGGCAAAGCTCCGGCCGCGAACTCGAAGTCCAGCGTCGCCAGGCGCATCGCGAGACCCTCCACGTCCTGGATGGGCGGCGGCGCCGGCAGCACCCCCGCCTCGAAGAGCTTCCGGGTATCGTAGATCTTCATCGGGCCACCTCCGCGAGCTCCGCGTAATAGTCCACCGAGCGCAGCTGGACGTGCGACTCGGACAGCTCCATGAGCTTCCGGGCCATCTGCCCCAGCCGCTTCGGCGCAGCCACCCGGTCGGTGCTCTCGCCCTCGTAACAGCTCTGGTTTGTCAGGATGAGCTTGTCTGTGCCCCGCGGGTAGGTCGCCAGGATCGCGCCGGCCTTCGGGTCCACCACCTGGACGAAGCCCGAGCAGCCGCGAACCTCCACCTGGAGCCGCACGTAGGCGAAGGGCACGGTGTAGGCCCGCCCCTCGAACCGGACCGTGCAGTCGTCGTGCACCGGGCAGTCCCGGACCAGATCGAACGGCTCGGGCAGCACCGCCGGCAACGGCCGAAGCAGCGCCTTCTCCGCCTGCCAGCTGGCCTCGACCGTCTTGCCGGTCGCCGGGCAGATCGCCCTCTTGCCCTCGGTCTCCAGCCGCTTGTCGGTATAGGCCTGCAGCTCGGCCAGCGAGCCGAACCGTTTGCCCGAGAGCCAGCCCCGGACGGTCCTCACGTCCCGCTCGACCTTGCCCTTCTGCTCCGGGCTCCTCGGCTCGCAGGCGTCCACGTGGAAACCCAGGCTCCGCGAGTAGGCCCGGTAGACGTCATTGATCTCGCCCCACGGCCCGGCGCCGCGGGCGATGGCCGTCTTCTCGTTATCCACCCGGTTCACCGCCGCCACCCCGCCCAGGCGCAGAAAACACTGGCTGTGGCAGTGCAGCCACGCCAGCTGGTCCTTCGACCGGCTCCAGACCAGCGCCTTCCTCCGGCTGTGGCTGAGCTTCATCAGCAGCCCGTAGAGGTGCGCAGGCCCCTCGAGATCGCCGATGTCCGCGTCCATCTCCATCCAGTCCGTCTGACTCTGTGCCCCGGCAGGCGTCTCCACCCGCCGGAACGGCCGGATCTTCGGCGCCGGAAACCGCGAACGCACGTGCCTCAGCACCGACTTGTACGAGTCCGCGTAATCGTGCTCCTCCTGCAGGTACGCCAACAGCCCACGGATGCTCGGCGGCCGGCCTGAGCCCAGCATGGCCTCCTCGGCCGCCCACCACTGACTGACCGCTTCCCCCAGACCCAGTTTCTCGATCCGCGAGGCCTTCCGGCGCCCATCGACCGCACCCGCCGCCTGTCGGGCCAGGTGATACCGCACCGCGCCCTCCGTCACCTTCATCAGTCGGGCGGTCTCGCTGTGACTCTGCCCGTGCCCGTCCATGACCACCATCGGCACGATCTCCTCCCTCGTAAGCCTGCCCATTCACGAACCTCCGCCGATGCCCTTATGGCCATCGTCGAAGCGTCCGGCCGCCGCCAACAACAACGGCGGACCCCACTCCCAAACTCGTAAAGGTTCCCGTCCCCTAACTCTTCAATTTACGCGGGCCGTTACACCCCTTCTTTGGATGTTTCTTTGGGACGCTCAAGACAAGGTTCGCTCCTGTGGACATTCAACGGTAGGTCGAACGATTCTTTAGGACTGCGTTTCCCCCGGTTTTCCTGCAAGAGCACCCATTTCGGCTCGAATATAGTCCCAGACGGAGATGAGCGTCGCCGGCGCCAGAGGGTCCGGTAGAGGGAGGCCGCAGCCATGCGTCAGCCAGCCCTTAACGATGCAAGCGAAGTCTCGGCGGCTCAGCGCGCGGAAATCCTTGCCCGCGTGGACGCGGCGGTCGCGGCGCTCCCCGAGCGCTACCGCCGGGTCTTGGTCCTTTGCTACCTGGAGGGTGCCAGCCAGTCCGAGGCGGCCGAGCGGCTCCGGCTGCCGCCGGACACGGTGGCAGCCCGCTGCTCCCGTGGCCTGGAGCGGTTGAGCGCGCGTCTGGGCATCGCCGAAGACCGGCGGCTGGAGGCGTCAGCACTGGGGGTGCTGCTTTTGGATGAGGCTGCCAGGGCAGCGCATGCCTTTTCCTTGAAACCGGTCCTTTCTTCCGCGTTGGCCGCGTCGAAAGGCCCCGCTGCGGGTGCGGCGGCCGGCGCGCCGGTAATGGATGTCGTGGAAGCGGCCATGAAGATCATCTTCTGGCAAAAGTTGAAGCTGGCGGCTGGCCTGGTGATCGCGGCGCTGGCTCTGGGGGCGGCTGCTCTCCTAGTCTGGAAGCTGGCCGCCAGCGGTGTGCCGGAGGAGCCGCGCCCCCACTATCCGTCGGTTCGCGCCAAAGGATGAGCTGGTAAGGGCTCCCTTCGGGCAGAAGAAGCGAACCTTCCGTGCGGAGTGTGCCGATCTGTCTTTATTTGCCCGACACGGCGTTGCCTCCAAGAACAGGTGCTGAATAGGTCGTGAATAGGTGCTGAAAAGGTGGTGAACAGGTTACCCCTTTTCGAGCCGTCCATCAGCATCAGGCCCTCGGCGGCTGGACGCTCGACCGGGTCCGGCCCGCCACGACCAGGCCATCCCGCTACCGGCGACGGAACCCTGTCGGCCTTCACTCAGGGGTTGGGGAGGTTCTGGTGCCGTCGCCACCCCAAGGAGGGCGCCCGAGCTCAAGCCGGCTGGCCTACGCAATGGGAACGGTGGTCACCGACCGGCCCGCCCGTAGCTACTTCTTCCGGCCGTACGGTGACTGATTCGTCGGCTTCAAAGAGACGCCTTCGTCACTGGCCTTGTTCTGGACTGCGCCCGGCGTTCGTCCCAGTTTGAGCCCGATGACGCGGGTAGGGGTGTTCTGGTTGGCCAGTTGACGCAACTGCTTTACGTCGGAACTCGTCCAGTTCTTGCCAGTGTTACGCGTTGACTTGGACATGATCTTCTCCTTCAGGTGCTACGGTTGCCACGAAACTCCAGGGATCGTCCGGGAGCCCCGAGCCCCCTCGGGGAGCTACCAGACCACCAGGGGACGAAAGTCTGGGGCACCTGGAGCCGGCCAGGGCCACCGCGCAGCCGCGCCAGGGGGTGGGAGAGCCGGAGCCGCGTAGCGGCGCGACCGTCAAGGCTTCGGCTTGGCATCGCCGTCCTTCGCCTTCTTCTTGGTCTCCGAACCTTCCACTGGTTCCTTGACCGCTGTACACTCCTCGTACTTGCTTAGAACACTCCCAGACTCTCTCATAATGCGCCTGAAGACGAGAATCTCCGTATGCGTTATGAGCCTTGATGGCGTATGGCCCTTGCCTAGGTATAGGTCTTGTCCGTTTGCTACAATCATGTACAAGCTCGACGGCGGCATCCCAAGCCCGCTGAAGTGTCCCCATATCTTGAATTCTGGAACCCAAGGAGATGATGGAGCAGGGGCATTGGGACTTGGGGGTTTGCTCATAACCTCATTCAGCCAAGTTGCCATTTCCTTTGCACTCTTGCCGGGCGGGATCATGACATAGTGGTCTGAGCCTACAACCCAGGTCATAGCCTGCTCATCAACACCTTTGCCGTCCGCTCTCGAATTAGGCTGAAAGTCAGTGCCTTTCTTCTTCGAATCTTCTTCCACGCCACATCCTCCCAAAGCAACCCATGTCGCGCCCACAATACACAGTTGGAGTGTAAGGCAAAGGCGCCCTTGCAGGATTACACCAGCGAGCACCTTTGTATCTTCAGCTCCAGCAGTGCTCTTCAGCTGGTTGCTCACCACGGAGCCCCTCCACTAGACCAGTTATGAGGGCTATCGGTATATGCGTATACCTTACAGCCAGACTTATCAGCAACCTGTTGTGGGAAAGCCCCATTGCCAAAATTGCACGCAATGAACCATATTTGACATCCACAACAGAACCTTTGCTTGTCAAAGTAAGGCAGCCACGTTCCGATATTGTCTGCATTCAAGGATCTCTTTGCTCTCTCTGCTGCAGGAACGACACTCCCCCCGCCTATTGATAGTATTGTCGCATTCGCGTGACCTGCAACGATGAGCCGCAGAACGCCATCTTCCTTTCCCTGGGCTTTCGTGCAGTTACCTAGTTGAGCATTGTCGGATATTCGGTCACCTCCAAACTTGGCTAAGGCCTCATCGGAGAATCGAGAACCCCCAGTATTGACAGGGTTCCCTGCATTGTCCAAGCGGGGTTCCCACTCATCTTTGAACGGAACGCCTATGCATGTCCGATTAGCTGTCGCATTGCACTTCCTATCATTTGATTTCGCCGGTAGGAACGTTCTTAAGTTACCTGGACCTTTGTGCTGGAGTTCCCGCATTGCAGACAAATATGCCTTCTCTGTCTTCGCACCCCATTTGCCGTCTGCTGCACCACCAACATCATAGCCAGCGTTACTTAGCATCATCTGAAATTCCTGTACTCGTTGAGCCGTTGTCGGACCGTACTTGCCGTCAGCCTTGACCCCCACAATAGCCTGTATTGATTCAACACTTCTGACGGTCGGAACATATACTGGCGTAAATAGTCCTTGTGGATCTACAGCCCATCCTGCTGTAGGAGAGCCAAGGGCATACAGGTATAGATTAGTTTCGGCCCTATCGATGACGCCGGGAATCAGCGGAGCTTCAGGAGAGTAATAGAGTTGGGCACCTTTGAATCTTCCACTCATGTCCCGCTTCACGAATCTTCCATCCTGCACGTCGTATATTCTCGTCGGGCTGACGTAGTAGAGTCTGCCGTTGACGGTGAGTTTCCACCATGCCTGTCCCTGGTACCAGAAGATGGAGGGGTTGGTGCCCGTCTCGGAGATGATGTCGCCCCAGGCGTTGCAGAGCCCGGTCCAGATGGTGTCGCCTGCGGAGTTGGTGATCTTGTAGGTCGTCCCACGGTGGTCTTGGTGCAGGTAGTACCGTGTACCGTTGACCTCGATCTCGACCACGGAGCCGATGCCATCGATGACCTTGTACCCGTGGGTGATCTTGGTGAGGTTGCCCGAGGAGTCCGAGACTTCGAGCAGGTCGATGCCGTCATGCTTGAAGCTCGTGGTGACGGCTCCCTCGACCATCTTGACTCGCCGGAGCAGAGCATCGTAGCCGAAGGAGATCTCGGTGCCGCCGAGCGGCTTGATCTTGGTGACGAGGCCGTGGCCGCCGTGCTCGAAATACGTCACGGCCCCGGCCGGTGCCTGGAGGAGCTCCAGGTTCCCGTCGTTGTCGTAGTAGTAGTACGTCGAGCCCGCCGCGTCCGTGCGCCGGGTGACGGCCCCAGCGGCGTTGTAGGCCCAGGCAATGCTCTCGCCCTGCTCGGTGCCTGAGAGCCGGTTCCCGGCCAGGTCGTAGTCCCACTCGAAGGCGTAGATGCTCGCGCCGGCAGCGTTCTTCCAGTCCTCAGAAGCCAGCCGGTCCGCCTCGTCGTAACCGTAGTAGGTCGTGATCCCACCCAGTCGGGCGATCTTGGTGATGTTGCCACGCCCATCGCGCCCGTAGTCGAAGTAGGCAATCCCCAAGCCACCGTCGTCGAAGTGCCGGATGGAGGAGACCCGCTCGGCCTTGTCGAACTCGAAGTACGTCCAGGCCCCGTTGCCCCAGACCGACTTCGTCCGGTTCCCTGACTTGTCGAAGGTGTAGCTGGTGACGTTCCCGCTCGGCGCCTTGACCGAGCTCATCCGGTCGAGGGCATCGAACGTGTAGTAGGCCGTCCCGCCCGACGGGTACTGGATCTGAGTGCGGTTGGAGTTGGCATCGTAGGAGTAGTAGGCCGCCCCGCCTACTGCGAACTTCTGGCTCGTGACCCGGTTCACCCGGTCAAAGGCAAAGTACACGGTCCCCTGCGTGGCCTCCTGGGCCGTGGCCATGTTCCCGGCAGCATCGTACGCGAAGTAGCTCGCGTAACCGTCGTTATAGTAGCCCTTGGTGCGACGCTCCGCCAGGTCGTATTCGAAGTTGCCGATGCGGCCATCGGGACTGGTGGACTTCGACAGGCTCCCGGTCGAGCTGTACTCGTAATAGGCCGTCTGGCCCAGGGCATCCTGGACCCGGACCAGGAGGTTCCTGGCATCGTAGCCGTAGTAGGTCGAGTTGGAGAGCGGGTTGACCTCCTCGGCCCGGTTCCCGTTCCTGTCGTACTTGAAGACCGTCACCCCGTCATCCGGCGCGGTCACCGAAGTCAGACGGTTGAGGTTGTCGAACTCGAAATAGGTCGTCCTGGCCTCGGCACCTGCCCCCACCGTGGCCGCAGTCCGGTTCCCATTGGCATCGTAGCCGAAGTAGCTGGCCACGGCCTCCGCATCCACCCCCTGCACCAGCCGGTTCAGAGCATCGTAGCCGAAGTAACTCGCGTAGCTCCGAGGCGAGATCGCGAGCACACGGTTCCCCACGGCGTCATAGCCGAAGTAGGTCTCGTTCAGCAGCGCGTCCTTGACCCTCTGCTGCCGCCCCACGAGGTCGTACTCGAAGTAGGCCGCGTAGCCGCGGGGGTTGATCTGTTTCGTGACCTGCCCCGCCACATCGTAAACCGTCTGGCTGTCCAGGATGGTCAAGCCATCCGGAGTGGTCTTCAGGTGAGTCTGCCGCCCCACAGCGTCGTGTTCCAGGTAGGTCACCTGGTCAAGCGCAGCCATGTGCCTCCTGGTCTGCCGCCCAGCCGCATCGTACTGGAAGTAGGTCGAGACGTTGAGCGGATCGATGGAGGTCGTCAGCCTCCCGGCCGCGTCGAAGATGCTCTGCTGCTCAGCCCCTCTCGAGTTCTTGACCTTGGACTGCTCATTGCGCGCCGTGTACTCGTAGTAGCTGCAGTAGCCAGCCGCGTCCTTCTGCCAGTCCATCCGATTGAGCTTGTCGAAGTGGAAGTAGGCGGTGTTGCCACGTGCGTCCATGGCCCGCACACGGTTGCCCACCTCGTCGTAACCG
>Ga0302248_1000434_pt1 | contig 41514 bp, 23 predicted proteins | sample AAG_UR_Leu_MG_FD_193528 | JGI IMG/M metagenome (GOLD analysis project Ga0302248, IMG submission 193528) | Enriched activated sludge microbial communities from anaerobic digester in WTTP, New Holstein, Wisconsin, United States - AAG_UR_Leu | ecosystem: Engineered > Bioreactor > Anaerobic >...
GGTTGAGAATCCCGCTGCGCTGAACCAGGTCTACAATGTGGCCTGCGGCGATTCGGTGAACCTGAATGAGATGACCGCCATGCTCAGGAGTTATCTTGCCGGACATGATCCGAAGATATCCACTGTTTACCCGAAGCACGGACCGACGCGGGCGGGAGACATACCACACAGTATGGCCAGCATAGGCAAGGCAGTCAGGCTGCTTGGCTACAAGCCGCGGGTGCTCTTCAGCGAAGGTCTCGGGCATGCCGTTGAGTGGTATGTTGATAATCTGTAGCGCTGTTAACAGCCTTATGAATCCTTCTTTTTTATCTTTGTCATTATTGGCATCAACGCTTTGGCTGTTTTTGGCCTAAGGATAACATATACAGTACGTTGGACACAGCTCTGGTGTGACTGACGGGCCGGAGGATTAGATTTTTGCAATATATTCTTTAGTCTCCGGATCAGGATAATTGTACAGATATGGCTGAACCGAAACTGATTTATTTGCCAAAGATCCCCGATGACAGGGGAAATCTGACCTATGTTGAAGAGAATAAGCACCTGCCTTTTATCATCAACAGGGTTTACTGGATCTATGATGTGCCGGGAGGCGAGTTCCGGGGCAGTCATGCTTTCCGTCATAACCAGGAGATGATAGCGGCGCTGTCAGGGAGTTTTGACGTTGTGCTTCATGACGGCAAAAGAGAGTACAGGTTTTCACTGAACAGATCTTATGACGGTGTTTATGTCCCAAACATGGTATGGAGGCGGATGGAGAACTTCTCAACAAACTCCCTTGCAATAGTACTCTCTTCATCGAATTTCGATCCTGATGACTATATAAGGGATTTTGACCTGTTTATGAAGGAGGCGTCGGGATGAAAAGATCATTGTTGAGCGATTGCACCATAATTGAGCTCCCGAAGGTGCATTTCAAGGCTGGCAACATGTCAATTGCCGACGGGATTAAGGAACTGCCATTCAGGGTCAGTCGTGCATTCTGGATTTATGATATTCCTGCCGGGGAGTCCAGAGGCGCTCATGCCCACCGTGAGTGTCATCAGTTCATCATTGCCGGCAGCGGTAGCTTCGAGGTGGAGGCTGACGACGGGCGGGAGAAGAAGACTTTTTACCTTAACAGGCCTTTCTACGGCTTGCATATACCTCCGGGGATCTGGGCGCATGAGCTCAATTTCTCTGCAGGTGCCATATGTATCGTGCTGACATCGCATCCCTATGATGAAGCTGAATATATAAAGAGCTATGATGAATACCTCAGGTTCAACCACTCTGATGGACACCGCTGACGAGCTGAGCAGCCTCCTTCAGCGGAGGGTGCCTGAGATGACATTCTATTCACCTTACAGCTTTCTTCGTAACATCAATCCGGAGACACTGTGCAGGGAAACATTCATTGAGCCTCTGCTGCAGTCTGTGTACCCGGGAAAGGCAACGGTAAGTGCAGTAACGGCCAATGGTCAGAAGACATATATTGTCTGGAAGGCCCTTCCCTGGGATTCGGAACACTTTCACCGAAGGGTTTTCAGGATTGAGCTTGTAATATCAGATCATGATAATGCTGAGGCAATATCGGTTGCCCTGAAAAGCTTTCTGGGCAAATTCACTGAAAGAGGCGATTATCTTTTTATTACCGTCCCCTGCGAGGATCTCCCGGTCCTGCATGCCCTGTCATATGCCGGGTTCAGAATGGTGGAGACGAGGCTGAACTATTTTTTTCCCGGATTTATAGCAGTAGAAGACGTCAAAGCTCCTGTACGGAGGGCCGGTGAGGAAGATATTCCGGTTTTGCGTGAAATAGCAATGAGGAAGCGCAACAGGTTTGACAGGGTGCATGCTGACCCTGCTTTTACGGATAAGGAGGCAGATAACTATCTCGGAACGTTTGCCGCGCAATGTGTGCGGGGGTTTGCAGATATTGTGATGGTGCCGGACATCCCGGGTGTAAAGCCTTTCGGCTTCCTTGCCGCCAACAATCCTGAAAAGATTATGGGTGTGAATATTGCGAAGCTGGTGCTGGCTGCCGTCGATAACCGTGAGTACCGGGGATGGCTGAGCGATCTTCTCCTGGGAGTAATGTACGAGCTTAAAAAGAAGAATACCGATGTGCTGACCACCATCACCCAGGCGTCAAACAGACCCGCGATACACGTATGGGAGAATGCAGGGTTTGTCCTCGGATTTGTAAATCATGTTTACTCATACTCTGCCAAGTGATTAAGTTTCTTGATATTCAGAAGATAACCGATAGTTTTGAGCCGGAGCTTTCGGAGGCTGTAACGAGGGTTGTCAGGCGAGGGTGGTATCTGCTTGGCGAAGAGGTTGCTGCCTTTGAGAAAGAGTATGCGACTTACATCGGTGTTAAGCACTGCATAGGCGTTGCCAACGGTCTCGATGCGCTTCGTCTTATCATGAAGGCCTGGATTGAGACGGGAGAGATGAGGGAGGGCGACGAGGTGATAGTGCCGGCAAATACTTATATCGCTTCCATTCTTGCCATTACCGATAACCGGCTTAAGCCTGTCCTGGTTGAGCCTGACATGACCACATACAATCTTGACCTGACTCAGGTTGAGAGGCATATAACGCCACGGACAAAGGCCATAATGGTGGTTCATCTTTACGGCAGGGCGTGCTGGTCGGAGGAGTTGGAGAAGACAGCCCGGAAGCATAACCTTAAGATTATTGAGGACAATGCACAGGCGGCCGGAGCAGTATGGTGCGGCGATGATTCCGGGTCAGCAGTTGCCGGCTCAGGCAGGTGCGGAGCTGATGCTGGTTCCCTGCTTCCCGGAACGGCTGTCAGGAGGACAGGATCGCTGGGTGATGCCGCAGGAAACAGCTTTTACCCGGGCAAGAACCTGGGGGCCCTGGGTGACGCCGGCGCTGTAACCACGAACAGCGATGAGCTTGCCGGTGTGATAAGGGCACTGGCCAACTATGGGTCGACAAAGAAGTATGTCAATGATTACCAGGGGCTTAATTCCAGACTTGACGAAATACAGGCAGCAGCGCTTCGCGTCAAGCTGCCGCGCCTCGATCAGGATAATCAGTATCGCAGGCTGGTAGCTGACTATTATCACCGTCATATTAACAATCCGGGGATCATTCTCCCCCGGTCTGATACCGGAGCCGGGATCACGGTTAATCCCGGCCATGTCTGGCATCTTTTCGTCGTTCGCCATGCGGAGCGTGACAGATTGCAACGATACCTCGCTGAAAATGAGATTCAGACCCTTATTCACTATCCTTTGCCGCCTCACAAGCAACAGGCTTACAGGGGCTGGGCCGGTCTCTCCTTCCCCCTGACAGAGCAGATTCACAGGGAGGTGTTAAGTCTTCCTGTCAGCCAGGTTATGGAGGAGAATGAGTATTTAAAGGTTACAGAGATAATCAACAATTTCAGGTAAGATGCTCAGCATAATTCTGTTATCGTACTACAGCAAAGAACGGATATTGACTGCCTATGCGAAGGTGAGGACTGTAATGAGAGAGCAGGGTGTTCCCTATGAGTTTATTGTCGTGGATGACGGCTCGGCGGACGGGTCATTTGACATTGCCCTTGACCTTGAGAAGAGAGAGGAGAACGTAAGGGCGTACCAGCTGAGCAGGAATTACGGGTCAAACTATGCCGTCTTTGCAGGTCTCACCCTCTGCAAGGGGGACTGTGCCACGTTTATTCCGGATGATGAGCAGCTCCCGTACCTGAAGATTGTGGAGATGTACAGGCTGTGGAAGGCCGGGGAGAAGGTGATAGTACCTTACCGTACCGGGCGTGATGATGGTTTTCTCAATAACCTCGCAGCCAGGACTTTTTACAGTATAATAAACCGTATGTCGGAGGTGCGGTTCCCGAAGGGGGGCGCCGATGCATTCCTGATTGACAGGGAGCTGATAGATCTTCTGAATGAGAGGATACATCCTGTGAATACAGCCATCATTCCCGAGGTGCTGAGGCTGGGGTTCAGTCCCTGTTTTATCCCGTATGAGAGGGTGAGGGGAACAAATGCAAAATCGCGCTGGACCCTCAAGAAGAAAATGCGTTTTTTCAAGGACATTTTCTTCTCCGGGTCTACCTGGCCCATCAGGATCATAACATGGCTGGGATTTATTTTTGCCTCCCTTGCATTCTGCATGATAGTCTTTTACGGATACATTGCAATTTTTGGCAACCCGGATTTCTGGGGTGGGATGCTTCCCGGTTGGACATCCACCGTGGTTATCATTTCATTCTTCTCGGGGATAACCCTCTTTTCGCTGGGGATCATCGCAGAATATATCTGGAGGATATATGAGGAGGTAAAGGGGCGGCCGGGGTACATCATCAGGAAAAAGAGCGACAGTGACAAAAGGTAACCGGCGGATCAGCCGGGCATTCTCAGAGGACAGCACCGGCAAGCGGCAGGCCTTCTCTGTATTCTTAAGGGAGAGAACCGGCCAGCGGCAGGTATACCTGGCTTTTTTAGCTGTCAGCGGGGTTCTTTGCATCCTCTTTGTCTTGCTTTTCAGGCCGGTAACATGGGAGACGCAAGGCGATTATCCCGATTACCTTGACCTTGCAAGGCAGATTTTTCATCTTCCCGGTGCAACAGGAGAGGATCTGGGTCACCGCTCGCCGCTCTACTCCTTTCTGATGGGGCTGTTCATCCTCCTCTTCGGCGAAGGCCATTACCTGGTGCCCCTGGTTGTTTTTCAGTATATACTGGTTTTTTTCTCGTCGGTATTAGTTTATAAAATCATTCTCCTGCTATCAGGGAGAGATAAAGTTGCCTTTGCTGCGGGAGTTGCAGGCATAGTGAACCTGGCTACGATTTTTTTCGGATATACGATCCTGTCAGAGACTCTCGCGTTGTTTCTGTTTACCCTGTCATCCTGGTTGTTGCTCAGGTATGTGCATTCTGGTGGCAATAAGGTAATAACTGCTGCCGGGCTGGTGACAGGATTGCTGATCCTGTCGAGGTTCAATATGATGGGATTGCCGGTTGTCATAATAGTTTTGCTGATACTATACTTTGTTATCAGACAACCGGGTCCCGGATTCAGGGAGATTGTCACAGGTCTGGCACTGTTTGTTGCCGGGCTGGCATTTGTCCTCAGTCTCTGGGCTCTCCGCAATTACCTGGAGACGGGGAGATATGTGGTGGTGCCCAGGCATCATATGGGTGCCAGGTGGGCTGTTCCGGCAACGATAAGCCCATCGGACAGTGTAAGCCCGGAGTACAGGCCGGTGCATGAGATTTTTCTCAGGACCCGGGAAGTGTTGCTGGAGGCTGAGCAGGCGCGGGTATACAGGATGAGCTCGCTGATGGAGTATGGTTTTATCAGGAAGATGAACAACAATATGAGGCCGCAGGTGAGCGGTTACCTTATGTACAGGGATTCCGAGCCGGATCTGCTTGGCTATTACGGGCTTGATGACACACCTGAAGGCATACTTTTGCTGAATGAAATGCTGAAGCCGTTCTACAGCCAGATTGCCGGCCAGCACAGGGAGGAGCTCAGAAGGTTCAGGATCTACTCACTGCTTTATACCTTCAAGCATATATCGCCCACGCTGCCGGGAGTAGAAAAGATTAACCTGAATAGGTTGCCATCACCGTTGCTCCAGGCATACAAGTTACTGTTCATTGTATCACTTGTATTTGTGTATGCCGGTTCGGTGGTGCATATGGTCCATATGCTTCTCCGGAGGGAGCGGCTCCTGGCCGGTTTGAAATGGTTTATGCTGTATGGCTTGATCTGGTATTTCCCGGTTGTGAACTGGTATGCCAGTGTTCTTGGCGATGCAAACCGGTTCAGGTATCCGGCAGATACGATTCTTCTGGGGTTGCTGGTCAGCTACCTGGCATTTCTGGCTCAGGGGAGGAAGAAACTCCAGCCGGCAGAAGCAGAATCAACACATTGACGCCGGCAGTTTTCGTCCGCTTGAGAGGAGGAAGAGATTCCAGCCGGCAGAAGCAGAATCAACAAATTAAAAAAGATCATAGGAGGTAGTATGAAAGTATTAGTTACAGGAGGAGCGGGTTACAAGGGCACGGTGCTTACCAGGAAGTTGCTGGAGCAGGGGTATGATGTAACGTTGCTTGACAATTTCATGTATGGTTATGAACCGGTGATGCATCTGGCGAACAACCCGAAGCTTAAAATCATCAAGCATGACATCCGCAACGGCATACCGGGAATCGGTGATTATGATGTGATATTCCATCTTGCGGGCATCAGCGGATTTCCGGCATGCGCTTCAAATCCTCATTCGGCGCAGCTTATCAATGTGGAGGCCACACGACTCCTCGTCAGGGATCTCTCTCCGGGACAGATGCTGATCAATGCCTCTACAACATCAATGTACGGCAAGTCAGGAATGCCGTGTGATGAGGAGACTGCGGTTGACCCGGTAAGCAACTATGCACAGACGAAGTTGGCTGCCGAAAGAATTCTCCATGAGAAGGAGAACGTCATCTCCCTCAGGTTTGCAACAGTTTTCGGCTTCAGTACCCGCATGAGGATGGATCTGATGATCAATGACTTCGTGTATAAGGCAGTCAAGGAGAGAGTTATAGTTCTCTTTGACAGTTTTGCCAAGCGTACCTTCATCCACGTTGAGGATGCTGCCGATTGTTACATCTTCACAATGAAGAATTTTGACAGGATGAGGGGCGGGATCTTCAATGCCGGGGGAAATAACCTGAATTTCTCAAAGGAAGAGATAGCAGAGAAGATCCGCAGCAGGGTTGACTTCTCAATTATCAATTCGGAGGTTAAGGATAAGGATCTCAGGCATTTCATAGTCAATTTCAACAAGATCGAAAAGCTCGGGTTCAAACCTGTACGTACGGTTGAGGACGGGATTGAGGAGTTGGTAAGGATATACGGTTTTTACGAATATTATTCACATTACAGAACCATCTGACAATGGACAGAAACGACAAGGCTCTGGCCATCAATGGAGGCGAGCCTGTTACCCGGGAGCCCGTTGTGATACACAAACCGTTTCTTGGCGAGGATGATTTCGAGGCGGTTGACAGTGCGGTAAGATCAACTTTTGTGTCAGGCGACGGTCCTGCCTGCCGCGAATTTGAGCAGATGCTTGCTGAGTATCTGGGGGTGAAGCATGTATTGTTTGTAAACTCCGCCACTGCAGCGCTGGAGCTGGCTTTCAGAGTAAAGGATTTTCCGGAAGGGTCAGAGGTGATAGTTCCGGATTTTACCTACACTTCAACAGCACTGGGGGCCATATACAATAATCTGAAGATAGTGCTGGCAGATGTCTGTGCAGACAATGGCAGTCTTGATGTCACGAAGCTGGAGAGTTATATCACCGGCAGGACTGTTGCAATTGCTCCTGTTGACTATGCGGGCATTCCGGCGGATATGGATGCAATCAATGAGATTGCCCGGAGGCACGGGCTTTATGTTGTGCATGACACCGCACAGTCGATAGGGTCGCTCTACAAAGGACGAAAGACAGGCGCTCTTGCCGATATATCCACATTCAGTTTTCACGGGACAAAAAACCTCACCACCGGCGAGGGCGGAGCCGTTGTCACCGATGATGATGCCATTGCTGCGAGGATAAGGGTGCTTCGCGAAAAGGGAACTGACAAGCATACTTTCATTACCGAGAACCGCACCAGGGGATTTTATGAATACGTTGACACCGGCAACTCCTACGTTCAGTCAAATATACTTGGTGCCCTCGGGGTGTCTCAGCTGAAGAAGATTGGCAGGATGAACGGGCTGAGGAGAGACATTGCGAACCATTACCTTGAAAACCTTACGGGCATTCCCGGGCTGGAGTTCATCCGCCGGACCGATGGCGCGGAGTCCAACTGGCACATCTTCGGGATACTGGTTCCGGCTGAGCACCGTTACTGGATCATGGATGCACTCAGGGCTGAGGGGGTGATGGCCAACGTACATTATTCGCCCCTGCACATGAACAGGTTCTATAGTCACCTGGCAACAGATGATGAAATGCCCGGAACAATGGAGTTTTTCAACAGGTTCCTGAGGTTGCCGCTTTATCCTTCGCTGAGCGAAGCGGAGAGAGAGTACGTTGTGACAGCCGTGAAAAAAGTATTCAAAAGTCATTAAATATGCTCAGGAAGTTTTTCTGGTCATTTGAAGATCTGGGCTGGAACCTGAAGTGCCGGTACGGCTTCTGGCTGCACGGTCCATATGGGTTGGCACGGGTAATTGAAAAAATGCCTTTCCGGTACATTGTGAAATATCTGAGGAAGTACGGGGCCGCTGTTTCGGATACAACCAGGATTGAGAGAGGCCTGATAATCCAGCGTCCCGATGCGGCCAGGCCTTTTAAGAACCTGATATTAAGGGAAGGCTCTTTTGTGGGTTACAAGGCAATACTTGACCTGAGTCAACCGGTTGTGTTTGAAGAATATGCCGGAATAGGAGGATTTTGCCAGGTATGGACTCATCAGACGACGACACTCATACCTCCGTGCCCTGAGAACAGGGGACCGGTCACCCTGAAGCGGAATGCCATATGTTATTCAGGGGTGATTGTCTCTCCCGGGGTGACGATAGGCGAAAATGCCCGGGTGGGAGCGTGTTCACTCGTCAACAAGGATGTGGAGGCCGACACATTTGTGGGAGGCGTCCCTGCTAAACTGGTAAGCACGTTGAAGAGCTGATGAGTCAGATAAGGCGATTCTTCTCCAGGGTGATTAATTTCCTGGCATGGCTTGTTGATTCACTCCGGTGGAGGTATTTCAGATTTTTCCCTTCACGGGCCGGGAAGATAAGGCGTGAGATTCCGGCTGCAATAGGCATCACCACCTTTCTGAACCGGTTTGAGGACCATTTCAAACCGCTGATTGAGAAGCTCAGCTTCCTGTTTCCCGGGGCCAGGATAATTGTTGCGGCAAACGGAAGTGTTCTCAGAGAGGAGCAACAGGCATACCTTGAACGGCTGCAGGAATTCTGCCGTTATTTCAAGAATATAGAGCTCATCACCTATGATGAGCCCAGGGGGCTCAGCCACCTGTGGAACCGTATCATGCAGCAGGCCGGGGATGAGAGCGTTCTGGTGCTGAATGATGATCTCAGGCTGAAGACGTGGTTTGCCCGTTTCCTGTGCGTTTCAGGCATTCTCAACGAAGATATTGCCACGATCAATTCCTCATGGAGTCACTTTTTCATTTCACAGAAGATTTTCCGGCTGACGGGAGATTTTGATGAGGAGCTCAGGGAGGTGGGCGGAGAGGATGACGACTATCTTGCCAGGCTGGCGCTGCAGGGACTGAAGCCTGCTGTTTACAGGTGCACCGCCGTGGCACGGAGCAGGAGAAAGAAGACAAAAGGGCCTCAATTGAATTCCTTCGGAAAGGATATGACAACTGAAGCATTCGGATACAGCTCGGGTAACACCGGTTACCTGATGAGCAAATGGGAAATATCGGATGAATATTTCGAGGGTGCCGTTGAGATCCCCCGCACCAGGCACCGGTTCTGGAAGCTGAGAGAGAGTCGCTCTGCAAGATAAAGACATCTGGTGATTTCTTAAAATGGAGAGCCTTAAAACGCGGACTGCCAGGGGAATGTTCTGGAGCTTTCTTGACTCCTTCGGGGTATACCTTGTCAGGTTCGGATTCAGTATAGTAATTGCCCGGACACTGTCGCCTGAGGATTACGGTCTGATGGGAATGATAGTGATATTCATCGCGCTGGGTCAGATGCTGATGCAGGGCGGTTTCTCGATGGCGCTGATCCAGAAAAAGGAGAGTGATGAAACCGATTTTTCAACCGTATTCTGGTTCAATGCAGTAACCGCCGTAATTGTTTATATTATCCTTTTCTTCAGCGCAGGGGCGATAGCGTCTTTCTTCGGCAAGCCGGTTCTGGTGAGTATAACCAGGGTGGCGGCCATAGGGATCATTCTCAATGCCCTCTCCTCTGTCCATGTTTCCCTTCTGACGAAGAAAATGGACTTCCGCAAGCTGACATGGATCAACCTAGCGGGAGCGGGAATTTCAGGCACGACGGGCCTGGTCATGGCCCTGAGAGGATTCGAAGTATGGGCGCTTGTGTTCCAGACCCTAGCGGGTAACCTTATCTCCCTTGCAGGTTTATGGATCTCGTCAGGGTGGAGGCCCCGTTTTGTTTTCGGGCCAGGTTCATTCAGGTCTCTTTTTAGTTTCGGGTATAAGGTACTGTTGCAGGGGCTTACGGATGTGATCTTTACAAGGATATACTTCCCCCTGATCGGGAAACTGTTCCCGGTGGCACAGCTGGGATTTTACACCAATGCCAGCAGGTTTCATGAGATTTTTATCCGTCAGACGGCCAACTCGGTGACGAGGGTAATTTTCCCCGCATTTTCTACTATTCAGGATGAGAGGGAGAAATTCAGCAGCAATTATGTAAAATCATTCAACATGCTGGCCCTGCTGATGTTCCTGAGTTCGCTGGTGCTGATTGTCTCAAGCCGCCCGCTTGTCTCGCTGGCGCTGACTGAAAAGTGGCTTCCGGCGGTTCCCTTCATGCAGATCTTCTTCGTTGAGGGATTCTTTTTTCCTCTCATGATGTTCAATCAGAACATATTATATTCTGCCAATCTTGGCAGCACGGCACTCAGGATTGACCTTGGCAGAAAGGCGGTTATACTGGTTGGGATAATAGTACTATACAGCTATGGAATAGAGGCACTTATAGCCGGGCAGGTGGCATCGACCCTCCTGGCCCTGTTGTTTACCCAGTGGTCTCTGACCAGGCGCCTGGGTATTAAAACCGGATCTGTAATGGTACCGATGGTTAAGCTGTTGATCATAACGGGACTCTGTTTTGCTTTCAGTGTTTATGTAATTGATCCTCAGGGATTGTCAGACTGGCTTCAGCTGTTATTAAAAGTGACCCTGGTGCCGGCGTTTTTCCTGTTGCTGTCCGGATTGGCAGGGATCGATTCACTCCGGGAGCTGGTTAAATTGATTGGTGGCCTCAGAAACAGGGTGTCATAGAGATGCAAGAGCGTAGTTTAGTCTTCTGTACTGTTTTTCCAAACTACCGTGATTTTCATTTTTACAAGGATCCGGGTCAGATACCATACCGGTTTTCGTTACGGGGTTATGATACCTCGGTAGTATGTTACGGCAGGTCCGGGGACTACCCTGAGACGGAACGGCATCTGAAAGTGATCGCCATACCTGACAGGTACACTTCCCGTAAGTTCAGTGCCGGAATTGCATGGTACCTGGTCCGGCATGCCCGCAGTATTGATATCCTGAATATCTTTCACTATTCATGGAGCTCACTGCTCTTCTCGTTTATCTATAAGACATTTAACAGGAGAGGATTTGCATATCTCAAGCTTGATGACTGTATCTATGCACGCCGGGATAACAGCGCTCCTGAGGAGCATCGTGATGCCGCGCTTCGCCTTGGAGGCGCCGGATTAAAGAGCCGGCTCAGGAGATACATTGCCCGTAGGTACATGGAAGGCAGAATAGATCTCTGGAGCATTGAGGACGAAGAGAGCCGCTCAATTCTTGAGGCGGAAAACCCTTTCCTCAGGGGGAAGCTGATCACTGTTTATAACGGACACACAGCCGATCTGGCAGGAGCTCCTTCATTCAGAGGGTTCAGGCAGAAGGAGGATATAATTCTGACAGCAGGCAGGCTTGGTACCTTCCAGAAGGCTACTGATGTTATTCTGGATGCCTTCAGGTTCATTGCCGGTTCATCAGGGTATCAGCTTCACCTGGCAGGAGAGGTTGAGCCGGCCTTCAGGCCCTTTGTTGAACAGTTCTACAGGGAGTCTCCGGAGCTGGCTGACAGGGTCATTTTTCACGGATCCCTTCGTCGCAATGAGCTGTTTGAGCTTTATAACCGCTCAAGGATCTTCTGTCTGCCATCAAGGTTTGAAGGGATGGCTGTGGTTCTGCCTGAGGCGATGCATTATGGCAATGCCATCGTTACTACGGCTGATGGCTCACTCAAACCCCTGATTGAAGCAGGTAAGTTCGGACTGGTGGTTGAAAGGGATGATTCCCGTGCACTTGCAGATGCTCTCCTTAAATTAATAACGGACAGGGGGATGACAGAGAGGATGGCAGAGGAGGCCCGCAGGATATCATCGGGACTGCTCAGTTGGGACAGGATTACAGACGTTCTGACTGTGGCAATCAGAGAGAGAAAGGGCTTATAACCCAATGAATCTTAAAGGCACAACCATCAGGAACTGGGCGCGACGCCTTCGAAAATCCGGATTAAGAAATGTCGTTACACTCTTTCTGAACCAGAAGAGAGAGACCGTTTACAGGCTGAGGCACCGGGGCAACTCTTTCCTGTTGCGTGGGCGGAGTGTTGATTTTCATGTCTTCAACAGTATTTTCGGGGAGGGGGAGTATGATTTCGATATCGGTTTTGTACCTGAGGTGATAGTTGATGCTGGTGCCTATACCGGATTCTCTGCGGTGTATTTCCACAGGAGGTTTCCGCAGGCAACTGTTATTGCGGTGGAGCCTGAAGCATCAAACTTCGGGCTTCTTGTCAGAAATACGAGCCCTTTTGATAATATCCGGCCTGTCAGAGGGGGCATATACGGGCTTGAGACACGGCTGGAGATAGCTGACTCCGGGGTTGACAAATATGCATTCTCTCTCAGGGTGTCTGAAGAGTCAGAAGATTCTGTGCCCGGCTATACGATAACCGGGCTGATGAAGGAGTTCGGTCTTACCCGCATAGACATACTTAAGATGGATATTGAGGGGGCGGAACACTCCGTCTTCATGAATCAGCCCGAGACATGGCTTCCCATGGTAAGGATGGTGATTGCGGAGGTCCATGAGCATCTGCACTCCGGGGTCAGGGAACTTATCACCGAGAAGCTTTCTGATGCCGGATTCATGATTGACTGGCGGGGCGAAAACCTCATTGCCTCACGTCGGCAGGCAGCGGAAGTATAGGCACACAACTGACGTTTTATGTTTATTAACCGCATTATAAGATGGTTTAACGGCTGGCCGGACCTGCTAAAGTTTCTCGTGCTGATTGCCGTTACCGTGTATGCAACCTATTATGCTCCGGCTCCGGTTGCGGTGGCATGGTATGCGGTCATGGCTGTTGCCTATTTCTTTTCAACGAACGAGGCTCTGTGGCTTGCTCTCTTTCTTGCCACTGCTGACGGTTTCGCCAGTTACTTCGGAATGTACGAGGTTACACTTACTGTCCTGCCCGGTCTTCCTGCAGTGGAAATATCGCAGATATATATAATTCTTACTGTGATCAAGGCGGCGGCGAAGAAGCTGAAGCCGGTGCTCTTCTACAATAAATATCTGCAGATCTTACTGATCTTTATGATTTTCAATGTTTTATGGGGACAATTGATGGGGCTGAGCGGGGGTCTCAACGTCTATTTCCGGGTAATAAAGGGGATCATACCCATGATGCTGTTTTATTCCATCCCAAGGCTTTTTGTCAGCCGGGAGATGTACGAGAAGTTCTTCAGGCTTGTTTTTATAATCGTACTGGCTTCTTTTGCAGCACAGCTGTTTACGCTGCTTACAGGCATGTCACCCATGGAGGCAGGAGGTATAGTGCCGCAGGAAGTTGAAGAGGAGAGTAATGATTTCCGGGTGTTTTACGGCCCCGCCAGCGCACTGGCTGGCCTGTTCGGAGCACTTTATTTTCTGAGTACGGGGCGAAACAACCCCCGTGACAGGATCATTCCCGTCATGGTTGTTTTTGCCGCATATGCAATGGCTATTATTTCAGCTACCCGGGGCTGGATAATCAGCTTCACCTTTATAATTGTTCTGACCCTACTGTTCTCCGGAACCTTACGGACCAGAAGAGGTATCTATATCGTTGTGGCAATTGTACCCCTCAGCCTGTGGTTTTTGTCTCTGCCGGTCATCAGTGATCAGATAAGTTTTGCCCGTGAACGGCTGCAAAAGATTGAAGCAATATCAGAGGGGGATATTACAGCCGGGGGGACCCTGATGAGGCTGGATTACAGAAGCCAGAGGACGCTGGGGGGCTGGAGCGAAAACCCCCTGTTCGGATGGGGACCATCGGATAAGGGATATGATTATGATGACGGGCATGTCGGAAACCAGAGCCTGCTGGCTACATCGGGCATTGTGGGTTTTGTCCTCCTCAACGGGTTCCTTGTATGGTTCATATATATGATGGTGTCACTCTATTCCAGGACTCCCCGTATGGTAAGAGAGAGAGGTACACTGCTCGTCTTTGTTTTTTTTCTTGCCGGATGGTTTATTATTCATTCCACCAGCGGGCAACAGTTCAACTACTCAGGTTTCCCCGGAAACATTATTACACAGTCAGTGTTTTTCAGTTTCGGAGCGATGCAATATCAGAGAATAAAAGCCATTATTATCCATGGGAAAAAAGTTCGCAAGGGCTCTCCTGCTTAGCCCGGCACAATACTCACTCACCAGTTCCCTGCATGATATCCTTGAAGTTCTTGCCGGGGAGGTGAAGGTTACTGATATCCGTGATTCCATCAGCAACCGTGACCGTCGGTTCAACAGCCAGATATTCCGCCTGCCGCATGTTGTAAGAAAACACTGGGAGAGTCATTTCCTTTCAAAGATCAACAGGCTGGTAATGGGGATGATTGACAGTTACTCGCCTGACCTGGTGATGATCTACAATTCTGAGTACCTGGTCCCGGATACTTGCAGAGCTTTAAGCAGAAAGGCAAAACTGATTTTTTTCATGGGTGACAGTCCCTTCTACACCCCGCAGAACAATTACTATCTATCCTGTCTGCAATATGCTGATCTGGTGTTGTCACCAGATACTCTCTGGGCAGAACAGCTTAACACGATGGGCCTGAGGCGGACACTTTACTTTATTCCAGGGGTGGATGAAAAATCTTATTTCAGGATTGAGCCATCGGAAAATCTGCGTGAGGAGAAGGAGACGGAGGTACTTTATGTGGGGTCATGTTACCTGAACTCATGGGGGTATAAAAAGGCTCTGCTCATGAGTTCATTTACAAAGTTCGATTTCAGTCTGTACGGTAACAGCGCATGGCGAAGATGGTTTCCCTTTTTTCCGGCCCTGGAGAATCATTATAGTGAGAGTGGGTTTATTGCGCAGGAACGTCTCAACAGGATGTACAACAGGACCCGCATCATACCTGTCGACGGTAACCCGGGAATCATCAACGGCGTTCACCTGAGGATGTTTGAGGCGCTTGCCGCCGGTGCTCTGCCTCTGATAGAGTACAGGAAAGATATTCGGAACCCTCTTTTCCGGGGGTTCAACGGTGACCTGCCTCTGATAAGTGATTACAGTCAAGCCGGCGATATTGCATCGGGCTATCTGGCTGACGAGAAGGGCCGGCAGCAACTGGCCCGGGATATGCACGCCTTCCTGAAGCAGGAATACAGCAGCAGCAGAAATGCAGCAAGAATTTTTGATGCACTAAATAGACTACCCGGGTGAAGAGCACTGTCTGCCTGGTACACTACACTACAGCTCCCGGAGGGATAGAGCTGCTGCTGCCTGACATGATAAATTCCCTTGAGGAGGAGCGATGCTCCGTATTCGTTATCAGGCCGCCTCAACCCGGGAAATTCAATGTGTATGACGGTCTGCCTGTGAATGTCTCCTACGGCTCTGAGAGCAACTTCACAGCTGCTTTCCGCCTCTGGCGCTTTGCCCGGAATAACCGCAGTGCCATCTTTCACGGATTTAATACAGGGCCTTTTTTCCTGCTGGTGATCAGACTTGCAGGCATTAAAAAGGCAGTCTACTCCATTCACGGGACACGCCATTTCAGCAGACGGTTGCAGCGGTTCGTCAGGAAGATTGCCTGGCGTATGGCACTCTCTCCCCGATACGGAGTGACAGCAAACTCGGAACACAGCAGGAGGGTTTTTCTCGATTTTGTCAGGCCGTTGAACCCGACAGTCAGGGTGTTGTATAATCCGGTGAGTGCACCGCGACTGGGTGCCGCCAGGGAGAGAGTTCCCGGCACAGCGCTTAACATCATCTATACCGGGAGGCTGGTAGAGGGAAAGAATATGTTTCAGTGGCTTGAGATGGCCAGGGCAATTCACAGCTTAAGAAACGATGTGCAGTTCCGTATCTACGGTGACGGATCGCTGAAGGATAGACTTATCCGGGAAAGCGAAGAGAACGGGATGAGGGATTATCTCTTCTTCATGGGCTTTACGGCAGACCTGTCCATGGCCTACAGGGATGCAGACCTGATGATGTTTCTCTCAGAGTATGAGTCATTCGGTAATGCAGTGGTGGAGTCAATCCTCTACGGAGCGCCTGTAATTGCCGGCGACATTCCTTCAGTCAGGGAGATTTTTAACGAGTTCCCTCAGTTTCTTGTCAGTACAGGTCCATCAATGAAGGCTGATATCCTTGATAAGATTAAACGTATCGATGAGCTGAGACAGGTGGTCCCCGAAGTGGCACTGCAGTTCCGTGAGAGATTTTCTCTGAACCGCCACGCTGATGGCTTAAGGGAAGTATACGGCAGCCTCCGTAAAGACTCACAAACAAATGCACAGGCATAACAGGTCGCCGCAATGAACATCTCCTTTTTGCTTGAATGCGATGCTGACAGTCTTTCTGTCATGCCTGCCAGCGGTCTTTTTACCGTCAGACCGGACATTGTATTACATCTTACCGGAAACGATTACGAGTTTCTGGCATGGGGTGACCCGATCAGCGGTGACAGCTTTGGGAAAGGTCTGCAGTCAAACCCGAATCCGGAATATGTTGTAAATAACCTTTCAGGTAATTACTGTTATGTTCTTGCTGATAATAACCGCGGGGAAATCACCGTCGGGAGCTCACTTTTCAGCATATTGCCGGTTTATTACTGTGTACAGAATAAACGTGTTACGATTTCCGGAAATGTTTTTGATCTGGGAAAGCATACCGGTCTCAAAACCGTTTCCGCCAGCTTTGTCGCAGAATCACTGTTATTTAATTATCCCCTCCATAACACCTCACTGATTGAGGGAATAAGTCTGTTACCTTCAAATTCGGCCCTGGTGGTTGGTGCCGGCGGACACCGGATCATAAAACATACCGCAATTGAGACGTGGTTCACGGATGATCCTGAACCATGGAGGAAAAGTCTGTCACCTATGGCAGAGACTTTCCTTGAGGCAGCCGGGAAATATTTCCCGGAGGAGCATTATGCCGCCTCACTTACAGGAGGCTTTGACGGCCGCACCCTGGTTGCCGCCGGGTTATATCATAACCGGGATTTTACCTGTTACTGTATCGGATCTGAATTATCGGACGACCTCCTGACTGCAGCACATGTGGCAGAAGGATCAGGACTTAAGTTTATACCGGTCATTACCGATGAAAAGTACGCGCTGGAACAGAGCCTTGATTTCGGCCTGGGGTTTATCTCGGGTTCTTCAGGTGTTGCGACATTTTCCAGGTCGCACTATATTCTGGCCGCATCACAGCTTGCCTCGGAGACGCGGTATATTATCACAGGAAATTTCGGGAGTGAAGTGTTCAGGGCGGTCCACAATCCCGGAGTAATGATCTCTCCTGCCCTTTATGATGTTTTTGTCTCCCGCAGCCCGGATGAGGCTATGAAAAAGCTGGCAGCGAACAGGATGACGGGGCTTCTTGACAGAACGTTGTTTCAATCGCTCCTTCCCGGTCTTCGGGAGTCTGTAGAAGCACTGCCCTGTTTTGACGGTAAGCATATCGGGCTAAGCCGCAATCAACAGTTTTATATTTTCGTGTTTGAGGAGATTTTCCGTAAGTACTTCGGTTCCGAGATTGTCAATGAGGCTCCGTATGTTACCAATCGCACTCCTTTCCTGGATCCGTTCTTTCTGAGAAAGCTGCTGGGAACAGGACTGGCGGGGATTCATTCGGAATTTTTCGAGAATAATCCCCTGAAAAGGTTCAAGGGGCAGACATTATATGCTACAATCATCCGTGAGGCAGCCCCTGATCTGGGGCATTTCCCTACTGTCAAGGGCTACAGTCCGGAAGACCTGCTCTCTCTGCCCGGCAACCTTAGGATCGCAGCCTCGCGTATCAGAAAGAAGAAAAGAGTTTCCGGGGCAGAGACTGATCCGCTGGGCGTAATGGTCGCATGGGCAAACAACAGCAGCTTTTACGGAGAGCTGGATGTTGACGGAAACATATTTGACATTGAAACTGCAGCCTCTTTCAGTGGTGGACACTTTACCGATGAGAAAGCCAGGCTTTTCAGCCTTCTGTATTGCTTTCATTTAATGAATAAACATTAACAGCCTGATGGAGAAAATTTATCTGTTGACAGATTACAGGGGCCGGTTCGGGTCAAAACACGATGACAGTCCATACAGGTCAGGCATGGATCATCAGCTTCTGGAAGCCTCCCTCAGGGAGAATGGTTTACTATCAGAATATGTTTCTTTCAGCGATGTCAAGCCCGGGGATGGTACCTGGGCCGGACGGCTGGTGCTGTACACCTCGTCGGAGGACTTCGGATTGCCATACAAGCAGTATATTGAAGATTTGGTATTCGCGCTGGAACTGGCTGGCGCAAGAGTTATTCCCTCCTTTAAGTTTCTCAGGGCTCACAATAACAAGGTGTTTATGGAATTGCTCCGCGATCTGCTGCCGTCAGAATTTAAGGGAGGCCTTGTTTCATCACACTATGGTACAGCGGAAGAGCTGGCAGAGCGTATAAATGAGATCGGGTTTCCCGTCATAGTCAAGGGTCACTCGGGGGCCATGGGCCGTAATGTTTTTCTGGCCCGCACGGCAGATGATCTGATGAAGACTGTCAGGAGCAGGATAACGGAAAAGGCTTCGCTGCGCTTCAGGATCAAAGAGTATCTGAGGCAGTATAAGCACCCCGGTTACAGGAGAGAGTCATTTTACAGAGGCCGGTTGATAATTCAGAATTTTATTCCCGGGCTGGAGAAGGACTGGAAGGTTTATTTTTTCGGGAAGAGGGCATATGTTTTCAGACGGCCTGTTTTCAAGAAGAGGGAGTTCCGGGCCAGCGGGGGCGGATATGATAATTACAGTTATGGCCTGGCGGCAGAGGCACCGGAAGGGTTGCTTGATTTCGGGTGGAGCATCTTCAGAGCGCTTGGGGTGCCTTTTGTTTCAATGGATCTGGCATGGGATGGCAGCAGGTTTTACCTTCTGGAGTTCCAGTGCGTATATTTTGGGACTGCAGGGATTCTGAAAAGATATTCTCACGAATATTTCCTCAGGGAAGATAATGGCTGGAGTGTGGTATCAAATGAGGGAATTGTCGAGAAGGCATTTGCTGAAGCTGTGACCTGGTTTGTAAAGCAGACTGAATGAAGGTATTGTTTGTATCAAGCGGCCGGCAGGGTGATGTTGGCTATGTCGTTAAAAATCAGGGCGAATCGCTTGCCAGACGTGGCGTTGAGGTTGTTTTTTTTACTGCAGGACCCGGTTTTGCCGGATACCTGAAAGCTGTTCCTGGGCTGAGGAGAGAATTCCGGAAGGGAGGATTCAGCCTTGTTCATGCCCATTACAGTCTCAGCGCCTTCGTTGCCACTCTCGCAGGGTGCAGACCGCTGATAGTCTCGCTGATGGGTTCAGATACCCATCATTCCGCGATTGTCTCTTCAATAATCCGGTTCCTGTCGCGCAGGAGATGGGCTGAAACAATTGTGAAAACAGGAGAGATGCAAACCAGGATGAATCTGCCGGAAGCTGCAGTTATACCCAACGGAGTTGACATGGATCGTTTCCGGCCCATTGATCAGATCACTGCCAGGAAGCAACTGGGACTTGATCCTTATAAAAAACTGATACTCTTTATTTCCGGGCTTAACCGCGGGGAAAAGCGGTTCAGTCTCGCCAGCGAGGCCGTCAGGCGGTTGGAGGATGATGCGGTTGTCCTGCTGCATCTGCATGACACTCCAAACGACCAGGTTCCCATATATCTCAATGCGGCGGACCTTCTTTTGCTAACCTCTTCCAGGGAGGGAAGCGTCAATGTTGTCAAGGAGGCGATGGCATGCAACTGCCCGGTAGTAAGTACTGATGTTGGAGATGTAAGGTGGGTTTTAGGCAGCACGGAGGGGTGTTACCTGGTTTCATCCGATCCGTCAGACATCGCGGGAAGCATAAAGAGAGTTCTGGAAGCCGGGAGACGGACCATAGGACGGAGCCGGATAGAAGAGATCGGACTGGATGCCGGGTCCGTAGCTGACAGGATTGCTGACCTATACAGAAATGTTTTAACGCCGGGGAAGAATGCAGGTTCTGATAAATGAACAGATAGACACAGCTCTCTGGAATGAGTTTGTGGCGGGCAATCCACATGCCACTCCGTTTCAAACCAGGGATTTTTACAGGCTGGTCAACCAGGCGGAGCCGTCATCGGGCCAGGCAGTGTGTGTCGTAAGGGAGGACAGGATTCTGGCGCTTGCCGTAATCCACATACAAAGAGAGAGAGGGATAAAAGGCTTTTTCTCACGCCGGGGGGTGATATTCGGAGGTCCGCTTACGGACTCTTCCTCTCCTGATGCACTGGGGTTATTGCTGGAGGGAATTGACGGACTGCTCAAAAACAGGGTGATATACCTGGAAACAAGGAACCTGTCGGACTTCAGTTCATATCGCAATATTTTTGAAGGGAAGGGCTGGGTGTATCATGAACATCTGAATTGTGTGCTGGGAATTGAAAGCCGTGAACAGGTTCTCAGCGGAATGAGTGAAAGCCGCAGGCGCCAGATAAGAATGTCACTTGATAACGGAGCAACCTGGGAAGAGTGCAGCAGTCTTGAAGATCTGGAGGAATTGTATTCGTTATTGAACGACCTTTACAGTAAGGAGGTCAGGCTGCCGCTGCCCTCTCTGGAATTTTTCGCAGCCATTTACCAGCTAAGGTTCGGAAAGATATTTATCGTCAGGCATAATGGAAGAATCATAGGTGGCAGTATCTGTCCGGTTCTTGAGAACAGGGCTATCTACACCTTCTATTATTACGGGCTGAAGGATTATCATAAAAAGATATTCCCCACCCACCTGGCATTGATGGCTGCAATTGAATATGCGTTGCAGAACAGGATCGGCAAGGTTGATTTCATGGGAGCAGGAAAGCCTGGCAAAGATTACGGAGTCAGGGACTACAAGCTCAAGTTCGGCTGTGAGCTTCAGGAGCAGGGCAGGTTTCTGAAGATTGAGAGTCCGTTGTTATACCGGATCGGAGAAACGGGATTAAATATATCCAGACGTCTGGGCTTATGAAAGTGATTATTGATATCGGCCATCCGGGTCATGTGCATTTATTCAGGAATTTTGCGAAGATTTTCATCAGCAAGGGTCATTCGGTTCTGTTCACTATAAGGCAGAAGGAGTATGAGGCTGAGCTGCTTAATCACGCTGGTTTGCCATGTACATGTCTTGGCAGGCACTATTCATCATCTGCAGGTAAGCTTTGGGGATTGATCATCTATAACCTTAAGGTGCTAAGGCTCAGCATAAGGTTTAAGCCTGACCTTTTTCTCAGCCATGGATCATTATACACACTTCTGTCAGCAGTACTACTCAGGAAGCCAAATGTTTCTCTTGAAGATTCCGGAAACCCTGAGCAGGTCCGGATTTATCTTCCGTTTACAAAAGCAGTCCTGACTTCAACAAGTTTTCCTTACAGGTATGGATCAAGGCAGGTACTTTACAACGGTTATCATGAACTTGCTTATCTTCACCCGGGTTACTTCCAGCCTGATCCATACATATTAGAAGAGTTGGGTCTTGCTGAAGGGGAATTCTATTCAGTGGTTCGTTTTGTTGCATGGAGAGCCAGCCATGACAGAAATCAATCAGGCCTGACAGCAGACCAAAAGTTGGAGATAATAACACATTTGAACAGGCATGGAAGAGTCTTTATAAGTTCAGAATCCCCGTTACCATCCCCTCTTGAGGCGTACAGGTTTCCTCTGGGGTCGGAGCGTCTGCATCACGCTTTGGCCTACGCAACACTTTTTGTAGGTGAAGGAGCTACAATGGCATCTGAAAGCGCGGTACTGGGAACGAAAGCTATTTATATCAATGTAATATCAAGGGGTTACCTGACGGAACAGGAGAAGCAATTTGGTCTTGTATCATGCTTCCACGGATATGAGGGTGTGATAGAGAAAATCGATTCACTGCTGGCTGAGCCGGAGCTCAAATCCGAAACAAAAAAGCTAAGTGAACGTTTAATCAACAGTAAATGTGATGTAACGGCATTTCTTGTCAGTTTTGTTGAGGAATGGCCGGAGAGCTTTGAGAGATACAAGACGGAGAAAGGTATTAACAAGACACTATCAGAATGAGGGCTTCCGCGAAAGCATTGATAATCTTAGCTATAATAACTGTAACCGGTCAGAATGCAGTTGCAAACCGCTATTTCAGGATTGTTACCGATTCGGTTCGTAACTATACCTATGATCAGAATATTAATGGCTATAAGCTGGCCTCAATCAGTTACTACCATTACCGGGAGGGAATTCTTGACAGCATAATTTCTACCTCAGCCGGGAGAGTACCCCTTTCAAAGACCCAATATTTTCATTCCGACGGAGTTCTGACAGGTCTGCGGACCTATGTTGCGCTCAACGGTGTCTGGGTACCCGGGCAGAATCAGGAGATGTCTTATGATGATCAGGGCCGGATGGTAAGAAATTTGGTGACTGTGTGGAGGATTGATCACTGGGAAAACCTCAACATCTTTACCCAGACCTTTGATGAATACGGAAAACTGACGGTATTTCACCGCGATTTCTGGAGCAATAACCGATGGACGGATTTCAGTACTGACAGTCTGTTTTATGATCAGAACGGAAACCTGAGTGAACGAAGCGCCAGGCTGACCTCCACCGGCAATTATCTTACCAGGATCCTTTACAATTACTCCTTAGCCGGAATTCAATATTCGCAGATCAGGCAGAATTACGTTAACTCTGACTGGGCAAACGCATCACACGCATACTATATATATAACAAATGCGGGACACAGGTTGCATCCTTCGGGGAGAAGTGGGTGAACGGAACCTGGGTGGATGATACGAGGACGGAGATATTTACTCATTATGAGCTTATGCCGCGTGTCCGGAAGGTACCTGTATGCTTCAATGGAAATACAATGTACGTATTGGTAATGCAGCTGGAGAGGTACCTGGCTGACGGTGCCTGCCTGGGAGAATGCATTGAACCCGGACCGATAGTGGATCCGTATAATGAATCATCCCCTGTTGCAAAGAGCAGGCAGGTTCCCTTTGTGGTTTATCCGAATCCGACAGTTGATTATGTCACCATCAAGTCAACCGATCGGGAGTGTCCTGTAACACGTGTTGAGTTGCTGGATTTCAGCGGAAGACTGGTCAGAAGCCTGGAAGCCGACGGTGAGGAATTGCTGACAGTTGACCTCAGCGCGCTGCTAAGAGGTAATTATATTCTCAGGGTTACTGCTGACGCCGTCTACAGTAACGTAATATCCCGAAAATAAGAGTTCACTTTCGTTTGAGAGGCTGAAATGGATTTTACTCTTGATGCGCTTGGAGTACTACTCAGGACTCTCAGTGATTCCGGCTATTCCTTTCTGGCGGTAAAAGATGCTTCCGTCAGGCAGGACATGGCTGACAGTCATCAGGTTATACTGCGTCATGATATCGACAGGAGGCCGTCATATGCGCTGGCCTGCGCCAGGATGGAGGCTTCGCTTGGGATTTTCGGCACCTATTATTTCAGAATTACACCGGGAAGTTTCGATAAGGACATTATTCAGGAAATAGCTGCTGCAGGCCATGAGATTGGCTATCATTATGAGGACCTTGACCTGGTTGCACGCAGGGGTATGTCAAATAGTGAAGGAAGGGTTTCTGATATTGAATATTTGGCGAGTATGGCCTTTGTCAGTTTTAGTGAGAACCTCAAAAAATTCCGGCAGTTGTGCACTGTTACCACTGCATGTATGCATGGCAGCCCTATGAGTCCTTATGATAGCCGGCTTATCTGGAGATACTATGATTATGGTGCCGCGGGCATAGACGTTGAACCCTACTTTGATATTTCGTTGGAGAGGAGCCTTTATCTTACGGACACTGGCAGGCGGTGGAACGGATCGTCCGTTTCGATTCGTGACAAGGTCTATTCGCGCAACGAGGAGTACTACGAAGAGTGGGTAAGGAAGCCACTTCGCGGAAGCGCAATGGCAATGACGGCTCCGGGTGATGAGATTCAGAGAGAGTACAGGTTCAGGCAGACAGGTGATATCATTGCCGCCGTCAGGGACGGTAGATTACCTGCGCGGATTTTCATGACAATCCATCCTCAGAGATGGAGTAATGGCATTATTCCCTGGATGGGTGAACTGGTGTCACAAACTTTTAAGAACAATGTTAAATACTTCATTAACAAACGGCATATTGGTTGAGTAGGTACATTTAGCAGGTTTCTTAAAGTTACTAAAGTAAAAAGGTTGCCCTTGTAAGGCAACCTTTTTATTTAACCTTCGTATAGGGGTTATGTACTAATTGTATGATAAACTTCGTTTTAACCTGAGTGAAAACCATGATATCATGTTATCTAAAGAAATTAGTGGCAGGGCACTGAGCAGAATATTCAGTTATCTGTTTAGGATTACAGTTATTACCGGCCTTTTATTGAGCGTCTTAAGCAAGCCGGCGAATGCACAGTGTACAGTATCGGGAGTATCCGGGTCCGGATTTCTCTTTGCCAGCACCTGTGCGCCTGTCTCGACAGTCATTTATTATGAATTCACCTTCTCCGTCATGCCTCCCAATCCCACTTACAGGGTACAGTTTCTCTGGGGTGACGGCACTTTCAACAACGTATATCCGGCGGTTCAGTCGCGAGTTGTGGGCGGTATAACCGTCTATTACATCAGGGTTGAATTGTCCCACAATTTTCCTGCAAACGGTCTCTGTGAATATGAGGTGCTGATGCAGATGATTGACAATAACTCTGCATGCCTTGATTCAAGGCAGTTTCAGGTGATAGGAAACTGGCATCAGGATGATATCGCACTAGCCAACGGTCAGATTGAGATCACTCCTGCGCAGGAGGATGTATGCGAAGGATTGCCTCTTATTGATTTCCAGTTTGCCGATGCCACCCATTTTTCATGCAACATACAGGATAATCCGACAGCCCAGAAGCCCAACCATACTCCGAGGCATGAGCAGTTCGTATACGGAACTGATCCTGTTGCAGGTCAGGGGATCCCGAATCTCTTTATAAAGGTCGGTACAGCCCAGACAGTACTGTATCTGACTGATAGCAGCGGCAACCCGATTACCGGGCCCTGGACCGTTGATCCCGTAACGGGGGCAACAGTCGCACCCTATATGACCCAGAGCGGTTATTTCGAGGGGCCGATTGTCGAGATACCGGTTGACCCCGTTACCGGAACATATGCTTTAAACAATACATATCCCATATCGTTTGACGGTATCGGAACGGTTGCAGGCGAGAGGTTTGAGGTGACGGTACGCAACTGGAATATCTGCAATCCCTGGAACGGAAGTCAGACAGCGCCTAACGACGGTGACGCCAACATAGATGATGCGATCATACTTATTGTTGACGGCCCGCTGGCCAATGCAGGTCCTGATGCTAATGTCTGTGCAGGTGATCCGTTCAATACAGACGGAGTTCTTGTCGACGGTACTTCTGCCTTATGGACTTCAACAGGAAACGGAAGCTTCACTAATGCCACCAGCCCTAACAATGCCAATTACACAGCAGGTGCTGCTGACCTTGCCCAGGGCTGGGTTGACCTCGTGTTGCACGCCTATGCTACCGGGATGTGCCCCGAGCATACTGACACCATGAGACTTACATTTGATCCTCTTCCTGCAGTACCTGTGATATCCGTATCAGCGGGAGCGAATAATTTCTGTGACAATAATTCCCTCTCAGTCACCCTGTCATCAACACCTTCTCCGAACGGTCAGTATCTCTGGCGAAGGAACGGTGCCTCAACCGGCGTCACCACCCAGACAATTATCCTTAATGATTATACCCAGGCCGGTGACTACACTGTTACCGTTTATGGTACCACGGCACTTGAATGTCCCCGCACCTCTGCGCCCTATGAAGTAATCATTGGCCAGCCTGCTACTGTTTATGCAGGGACTGATCAGACTATCTGCTCCAACACGCCGGCTTCGCTGGCCGGAACCATCGGTGGTTCAGCCGGCTCTGCCATATGGAGCACGTCAGGTTCAGGCAGCTTCGGCAATGCAGCTAACCTGTCGACATCCTATACTCCGAGTGCTGCTGATATTACGGCAGGGACTGTAACTCTCACATTGACAACCAATAAACCGGCCGGCCCCTGTCCGGCAGTCTCAGATTTTCTGATATTAACAATCATCAGAGCACCCCAGGTCAATGCGGGTGCTGATGATGCCACCTGCCAGGGCACTCCTTATACCATAAATGATGCGACTGCATCAAATTATGCTACACTGACCTGGTCAGATAATGGCACCGGGTCAATTACTGCAGGTCAGGGGACGCTCACACCTACCTATACACCTGGTCCTGCTGAGGCTAATGCGACGGTTACACTCACCCTGACTGCGACCGGTAATTCACCCTGTGCCACTGCTACTGACACAAGGATTCTGTATGTTGACAGGAGCCCGGTTGCCACTGTGGGGCCGGTTCAGGAAATATGTAATAATACATCCGCCTCACTTTCTGCCACCGCAGCTGCATCAGGCACCTCCGGGGAATGGACATTCATCAACAACCTGGTATGGCAGGAGACATTTACAGAGAGTCCTCAATATGCAACTTCAGGTGCTGACTGGACAACCTCCGGCATCACTCCTGACGCTGACACTTATTTCAGGGTGGAGTCAGGCAGGATAGTCGGCCGTGGTCTGGGAGCTGAAGCCATCTGGAGGTCAGATCCAATACCTATTGCCGCTTTTTCTCCGGTGAAAGCCAGTGTGTATCTTCAGGAACTCAGTTCCCTGGAGAATACAGATTACGTAAGAGTATATTACAGCATTGACGGAGGTCCTGAGACTCTTTTTACTGCCAATGGTAATCTGAGCGATGATTTCGGATCTGTTACCGCCTCTGTTACAAATCTTTCCGGAACCAGTCTCAGGATAATTATCAGATGCAGGAATAACGCGCCGGATGAATATTTTTATATTGATAATATAGTGGTCCGGCAGGTCACAGCAACACCTGAACCTGCAATCACTACAGTCACCAGTCCTACTTCTGCAGTTTCGGACCTCTGGCAGGGAGACAACAGGTTCAGATGGTCTGTGTTTTCGAACCATAATGGCTGTGATTCCGCTTCAGCGGTTTACACTATAAGGAGAGACATCTCCCCGGCAGCGGCAAATGCCGGACCGGCACAGGCATTCTGCGAAACCAGCAGCACCGTACTGGCCGCCAATGCAGCTACAAATGGAGGCACAGGGACCTGGACGCTCACCGGCGGTTCAGGTACTGTGGCAGAACCCAATAATCCCACATCTTCCGTCTCGGGCCTTGGATATGGAGTCAATACCTTCAGGTGGACCATAACCAGTGCCCTTGGAATATGCCCAAGCACCAACAGTTCCGTAACTATAACCCGCAACCGGAATCCCATCGACCTGAGCGGTAATGTGACAATAGTCAAGAATCCGGTCTGCTACAATACTCCGGGTCAGTTACGGATTACCGGGACCGAGGCAGATGTCAGGTATTATCTCAGAACCGGAGGAGCAGACGGCTCATTTGTTCAGGGGAACGGAGGCACAATTACTCTCACCACTCCAAACCTGACAGCCGCAACCACATTCCAGATTCATGCAATTAAGGATGTTACCGGATGCGATATCATCTTCGGATCCTATACCATTAATGTAAACCCGGAGTTTACCCTTGCACAGCTAATGGCAACCCATAACATCTGTGCCGGAGCAACAACCACCATTTCGGTTACTCTGACGGGCGGGACGGGTCCGTATACTATAGTATGGAATGACGGTTCTGATCATACAATTAATAATTATGTAAGCGGAACTGACATTAATATAGGCCCTTATCCCGCTGGCAGCACATCCATCACGTTGACCTCCGTCACGGATAACAACCTTTGTGTGCCTGCAAGCCTTGGAACTCCGATCTCGATTACAGTAGGTTCCACACCGGTTTCAGCAACTCTTAGCGGATCAGGTGATGCATGTGTCGGATCCACAAGTTCACTCACGTTCACGGTGACTGACGGAGTGCCTCCTTATGATATAATTATTAATGGTGTAACATATTTTGACCGGACTTCGGGCAGCAGCATCAGCCTTGGGGCTTTGCCTGTGGGAGACTACACATATTCCCTGACTTCTGTCATCGACGCATGCGGTAATCCGGTTCCGGCAGGCGGCCTGCCACCAGCTTACTCATTCAGCATTGACGAGATTCCGTCTGCAGCCGGGACAATGAATAATTCTCCGGTTATCTGCAGTAACGGAACTACCAATATTGCTCTCAATTCTACGGTAGCAGCCTCTACTTATGAATGGACGGTGTCATTTGCTCCTGCAACTACATGGACAACCGGCAAGGCTCCTTCAGGAGGGACCGGTGGAATGGGAACCGTTATCTCACAAAATCTTGAACATGAAAGTTATGTTCCAATAACCGTTACGTACACAATTACTCCCACTGGTCCGGCTCCAACTTACTGTGTTGGTCTGCCCGTCACGAGGCAGGTCATTGTCAACCCGGTTGCCAGGATATCCAATAAGACAGCTTCAATCTGCAGTGGAGGTACTTTTGCTGTCACACCTTCAAATGGCGGAACAGAAATAGTTCCTACGGGCACTACCTACACATGGAGTGCCCCGGTAATATCACCTGCTGGATCGATCACCGGAGGCAGCGCACAGCCGACCGGTCAGACAAGCATCAGCCAGGCACTGACCAACACCTCGAATGCATCTGCTACAGCAACCTACACAGTAACGCCACAGTCAGGCACCTGCACCGGTCCGACCTTTACGGTTACGGTTACGGTAAATCCAGTTCCTTCGATATCCAACAAGACTGCGACAATCTGCAGCGGCGGCACATTTACGGTCACCCCGGCTAACGGAGGCACAGAGATAGTTCCTTCGGGCACCACCTATACATGGACTGCACCGGTAATATCACCTGCAGGATCGATCACCGGAGGCAGCGCACAGCCGACCGGCCAGACAAGCATCAGCCAGGCACTGACCAACACCTCGAATGCATCTGCTACAGCAACCTACACAGTAACACCACAGTCAGGCACCTGCCCCGGTCCGACCTTTACGGTTACGGTTACAGTAAATCCAGTTCCTTCGATATCCAACAAGACTGCGACAATCTGCAGCGGCGGCACATTTACGGTCACCCCGGCTAACGGAGGCGCAGAGATTGTTCCTACGGGCACGACCTACACATGGAGTGCACCGGTAATATCGCCGGCAGGATCGATAACCGGAGGCAGTGCACAGCCGACCGGTCAGACAAGCATCAGCCAGGCACTGACCAACACCACCAACGCTGCAGCAACAGCCAGATATACAGTGACTCCGCTGTCAGGCACCTGCCCCGGTCCGACCTTTACGGTTACGGTTACGGTAAATCCAGTTCCTTCGATATCCAACAAGACTGCGACAATCTGCAGTGGCGGCACATTTACGGTCACCCCGGCTAACGGAGGCACAGAGATAGTTCCTTCGGGCACCACCTATACATGGACTGCACCGGTAATATCACCTGCAGGATCGATCACCGGAGGCAGCGCACAGCCGACCGGCCAGACAAGCATCAGCCAGGCACTGACCAACACCTCGAATGCATCTGCTACAGCAACCTACACAGTAACACCACAGTCAGGCACCTGCCCCGGTCCGACCTTTACGGTTACGGTTACAGTAAATCCAGTTCCTTCGATATCCAACAAGACTGCGACAATCTGCAGCGGCGGCACATTTACGGTCACCCCGGCTAACGGAGGCGCAGAGATTGTTCCTACGGGCACGACCTACACATGGAGTGCACCGGTAATATCGCCGGCAGGATCGATAACCGGAGGCAGTGCACAGCCGACCGGTCAGACAAGCATCAGCCAGGCACTGACCAATACCACAAGCGCTTCTGCCACAGCCACCTATACCGTAACTCCGCTGTCAGGTACCTGTACCGGTCCTACCTTTACGGTGACGGTTACCATCAATCCCACCCCGGCGCTCAATAGTGACCTCACTCCGCCTGACGTTTGCAGTAACACCTTATTTACCTATACGCCAACCTCGCTGACGGCAGGAACAACATTCAGCTGGACGAGACTGGCGGCTGCCGGCATTACCACCACGGAGCCGGCAACCGGGACAAACGGCATCAGCCATGTTCTCCGCAACTTTACCTCTGCAACCATTCCGGTTACATATGAATACCTGCTGACGGCCAACGGTTGTACCAACACCCAGCAGGTGGTGGTCAACGTCAAGCCTGAACCGGTCATCGCCGATCAGTCCGCTGCAGTCTGCTCGGGCGAGACACTCACCCATCACATACTTCTTGATAACTTTGTCAATCCTGGTGCCAATGTAACATTCACCTGGCCTGAACCGGTGCTGACACCAGGCCTGAGCGGAGGAACGGCACGGACTTTGCCTTCGGCGGCTGACATGACCGATGTGTTTGTCAATACTTCCGGCGGCGACGAGACGGCGACCTATACAGTCACACCTGTCTACAACGGATGTGTCGGTGAATTCAGGGAAATTGTTGTAACCATTGGCTCCCAGCCTGTGCTGGGAGACCTTGACATGTTCGCGTGCAGTGCAGTTCCGACAGGACTTGTACTTGCAGTTGCACCCACATCATCTTCCGCCTCCAGCTATGACATTGCCTCCATCACTGTTCAGGCAGGGCTGGTGGCTGCTGCCGGCAATGCCACAGCCACTCCGGTTGGCGGTACTAATGATATCAACTACCTGGCCAATGACCGGTTCACCAACGAAACCGGCGTAAACCGTACAGTAACCTACCGTGTACGGCCGGTGTTTGGAGCCACCTGTATTGGCGACTGGGTTGATGTTGTTGTTACAATCAGGCCCCAGCCGGTGATAGTGCCCGGACAGCATGAAACGGTTTGTTCAAATGTCGCCTCATCGCTTGAGATACTTCTGCTGCCGGCAAACACGCCCTCAGGGAGCACTTTCAGCTGGCCGCTGCCTGTGATGTCTGACGGATCAGTACAGGGTACCACAGGCACCAATGTGCCCGCAGACCCCGCATTAACTGCTCACATTACAGATATTTTTGAAAATTACGGAGTTACTCCGATAACTGCAACCTATACCGTCACCCCGTACAGTTCATTCAGTTGCGCCGGCACACCGGTTGATGTGGTGATAACCATCAATCCGGAACCTGCAGCACCTGTGATAACGGGTGATGACATGCTCTGCACGAATCAGGCAAATGTAATTTATACCATTCCCCTGACGCCCGGCTCGTCTTACGCCTGGACAGTTCCGGCTTCAGTCGGCACGAAGGTATTCGACGCCAACTCCAACGCAATAATCATCAATGCTGCCGCAGCAGCGGGAAGCGGTACCATCACCGTCACCGAGACCAACAGCTTTGGCTGTACGGGTCCTGCCGGATCATTTGATGTGGACGTGATGGCGCCTTCGCCCCAGTCCGATATCACCGGCGATGACATCGTCTGTGCACTTGAGACAGGGACATATTCAGTCCCGGATCATCCGGGATCGGTTTACACATGGACTCTTCCGACAGGAGCTGCCCTCATAGGTGATCCTTCGGCTGCATCAATCACAGTCACATTCGGCACCATCAGCGGAAATATCTCAGTCCGCGAAGTAAACGCCGCAGGATGCATCACGAACCATAATCCTCTGGCGGTAACCGTCAGGCCGCTGCCTACGGCCATAATAAGCAACAGCGGAACAGTATGCATTGAGGATACTCACCCGATAACAATCACCCTTACAGGCACTGCACCATGGAACGTGATTTATGCTATCAATGGCGCAAACCAGACAGCAATCAATATTGCTGCAAGTCCGTATACACTCAACGCAACAGCAGCAGGCAACTACACCGTCACCAGCGTCACTGACGCCAACGGCTGTACCAACTCGGGCATCGGCAATGCAACGGTATCATACTGGCCCGTGCCTTCCGCAACACTGAGCGGAACAACTGCTGTCTGTGCAGGACAGAGTGCCACACTGACCATATCTCTTACAGGAGCTGCACCATATACCTTTATCTATACTGACGGTGCAACGCCTGTTACGGTGACCAATCATCCGGTCAACATCTACACCTTCACTGTCACTCCTGCGGCAGCAGTAACCTATACGCTGGTCTCGATGGAGGACAGCCACGGATGTAACGGTACCCTGTCGGGGACTGCCACAGTCACCATCCATGCACAGCCCGTACTGGCATTTGCCGTCACCAACCTTCAGTGCAACGGCGACAACAGCGGAGCCATTAACCTGACAGTGACAGGCTCTGCCTTGAACAGCTTCTCATGGCTTGGTCCTGACGGCTTCACGGCAGGCACCGAGGACATCACCGGTGTGAAGGCAGGACTCTACAATGTAATCGTCACCAGCAGTGACGGTTGTGTTGCCAGCGGACAGGCCACGGTCTTCCAGCCCGAGGTGCTGACGCTCTCTTCAACAGGAAATATGGTTCTTCTCTGCAACGGTGATCCTACGGGCGCCGGCAGCTTCACCGCCGCCGGGGGAACTGCTCCATATACGTTCAGCACGCTGGTGAATACGGCAGGGGCCACACTGACGCCTTCCGCGACCTCGGTAGCCGTTACCGGTGCCGGTGGCGGAACCATCACCGTCCGGGTCACTGACGCGCACAACTGCACCGCCGAGGCTACGATAATCGTTACCGAGCCGCCGGCCCTGAGCCTGACAGCCACAACCACGAACATCAGCTGCTTCGGTGGCAACAACGGAACCATCATTACATCTGTCACCGGAGGCACTGCACCTTACATATATGCATGGACCATCTCCGGAGGAGGCAGCGGCATCACTGCCGGTGCCCCCAACCAGGGCGCCCTGACAGCAGGGACCTACGAGGTCACCGTCACCGACGCCAACGGATGCCAGCTGGTAAGGTCATGGACGCTTACCCAGCCGACAATCCTGGCAGTAACCGCCACATCAGATGACAATCTCATCGGAACCTGCTCATCGGCACAGCTGACAGCAACTGTCACCGGCGGCGTCGAGCCCGCCGGCGGATACCTCTACAGCTGGTCACCCGCAGCAGGTCTCACTTCAACAACAATTGCAAATCCTGTTGCAACACCGGCATCGACAACCACATACACTGTCACCGTCACTGACGCCAACGGTTGTATAAAAACCGGTTCGGTGACCGTCGATGTTGCCCCGGTGCTTACGGCAGTGGCCTTTGCTGATGACAATCTCATCGGTGCATGCCCGGGATCAGAGACTCAGCTTCATGTCAACGTCAACGGCGGCGAGGCTCCGTACAGCTTCAGCTGGCTGCCTGTTGCAGGACTGAGTGACCCGGCTGTACGGGAGCCGATGGCCGCGCCGGCAGCCAACACGAACTACACAGTAACGGTCACTGACGCCAATGGCTGCACGGCTACGGCCAGCGTCAACGTCAACGTGGCTCCGCCACTTGACGTGACCGCCGCCGTGGATGACAACCTGATCGGTACCTGCCCCACCTCTGTGGCTCATCTCAGCGCAACCGCCACCGGCGGCGAAGGAGGCTACACGTATCTCTGGGACAACGCCGGCACGCTCAACAATGCCACCAGCGCCACCCCGACAGCCAAGCCGCTTGCAACTACCATCTACACCGTCACCGTCACCGATGCCAACGGCTGTACCGACCAGGCTACCGTCACGGTCAATGTGGCACCTGACCTTGCCGTCACGGCAACAGCCGACGACCTGTTCATCGGCACCTGCCCGACATCTGTCTCGCACCTTGATGCAACTGTCACCGGCGGCGAAGGAGGCTTCACCTACAAGTGGACCCCGCTCACCGGTCTCGACGACAACAATATCAAAACGCCGACGGCGAAACCGGCTGTGACCACCACTTACACCGTCACTGTCACCGACGCCAACGGCTGTACCGCCACATCGAACATCACTATCACCGTCCGCCCGGCACTCACGCTGACGCTGGCAGTTGATGACAGTTCAATCGGTACCTGCCCCGGCTCAGATGCACAAATAACCTCCACCGCCGGCGGCGGCGAACCGGGATACACATACCTGTGGACCCCGGCAGCAGGACTGAGCAGTGACACCGATCCCAACCCGACGGCCAAACCTGATGCCACCACTACCTATACCCTTACAGTGACGGACCAGAACGGCTGCAGCATATCCAGGGATATCACGGTCAATGTTGTTTCACCGCTCACTGTCACCGCCTCGGCAGCTGATCCGCTGATCGGCACATGCCCTGATTCCAGAACCACTCTTAACGCAGTGGCTCTCGGCGGCGAACCCGGTTATACATACGCCTGGGCACCCGCAACCGGCCTCAACAATACGGCAATCCAGTCTCCGACTGCTAAACCGGCTGCCACAACCACCTACACCGTAACCGTCACCGACAACAACGGCTGTATGGCAACGGCAACAGTTACAGTCAATGTGGCGCCAGATCTTACCGCTGTGGCTTCTGCAGATGACACGAACATCGGCACCTGTCCCACCTCGGTGGCTCACCTCGACGTCACCGCCAGCGGCGGCGAACCCGGATACACCTATCTGTGGGCTCCCGTTGCCGGTCTGAGTGACCCGAACAGCAAGTCACCGACAGCCAAGCCATCAGCAACTACCACCTATACCGTCACCGTCACTGACGCCAACGACTGTCAGACGACTGCAAGCATAGAGATAGTTGTTGCTCCGGTTCTGAATGTGACCGTCTCGGCTGATGACTATAATATAGGTACATGTTCCACATCCGATGCACAGCTTACTGCCAGCGCAACAGGCGGTGAGCCCGGATACACTTACCAGTGGTCACCTGCCACCGGTCTGACCGATCCGGCCAGCCCCGCCACGGCAGCCAAACCGCTGGTGACAACCTCCTATACTGTCCTGGTCACCGATCTGAACGGTTGTACCACCACGGCTTCACTAACAATAACCGTAGCTCCTGATCTCGCAGCCACGGCCACGGCCAGTGATCCGAACATAGGCACCTGCTCCACATCTCGAAGCACGCTTGACGTGATAGTTACCGGTGGAGAGCCCGGTTACACATACAGCTGGGCGCCTGCAACAGGCCTCAGTGATCCGGCTGTAAAGAGTCCGACAGCCAAGCCTGCAGTCACCACCACCTACACCGTGACGGTTACTGACAACAACGGCTGCCAGACAACGGCACCTGTAACGGTCAATGTTCTTCCCGACCTTGTTGCCACGGCCGCGGCTGATGATATGCTCATCGGCGTATGCCCGACCTCCAGGTCGAACCTCAGCGTAACAGTTTCCGGCGGTGAACCCGGCTACACCTACAGCTGGGCTCCCGCAACGGGGCTCAACAATCCGAATGTAAGCAACCCTATTGCCAAACCGGCTATCACCACAACCTATACCGTGACCGTCACTGACGCGAACGGCTGCCAGGCAACAGACGATATAACCATCACCGTTGCTCCTGACCTCAGCGTTGCGGCGACAGCTGATGACTATATCCTCAGCACCTGCCTGACGTCAGACGCACAGATCACCGCCACCGCAACAGGAGGCGAGGAGCTTGCAGGAGGTGGTTACACATGGAGCTGGGCTCCATCGGCCGGCCTCAGTGCAACCAATATCCCGAATCCGGTCGCCAAACCGGCATCGACAACCACCTACACCGTTACTGTCACTGACGCCAACGGCTGTACTGCTGTCAATACCATCACCATCGAGGTTCGTCCTCCGCTTGCAGCAATTGCCACCGCAACGGATTACCTTATTGGCGATTGCCCGGGATCAACCACCACCCTTGACGTCAATGTCACTGGCGGCGAACTGCCATACGTTTACAGCTGGGTCCCGGCAGCATCACTCAATGATGCAACTGCAAAGAGCCCTGTTGCGAGCCCGACAACAAACACCACCTATACCGTAACCGTCACCGACGCCAACGGATGTACCGTCACCGCAACCGTCACCATCAACATCGCACCGCCTCTTACAGCTACGGCAGCTGTCGATGATGACCCGATAGGCGCATGCCCGACCTCAGTTGCTCACCTGAGCACCACGGTCGGCGGCGGTGAAGGCGGATATACATACCTGTGGGACAATGCAGGCACACTCGATGACGCCACAAAGGCCAATCCGGTTGCCAAGCCTGCCGTTTCCACCCTGTACACCGTCACGGTTACCGACTCCAACGGCTGCCTGACCACGGCTCAGGTACAGGTTAACGTGGCTCCTGACCTCACAGTCAGTGTCACGGCTGATGACGATATCATTGGTGCATGCCCGGCATCGGTTGCCAGCCTGACAGCCACGGGCGCCGGCGGTGAGCTGCTGCCCTCGGGTGACTATACCTACAACTGGTCACCTGCAGCAGGCCTGAACTACACAAATGTGAAGAGCCCGATAGCCAAGCCGGCAGTGACGACCACCTACACGGTCACCATCACTGACAGGAACGGTTGTACTGCTTCTGACCAGGTAACCATCACGGTGATGCCTCCGATCGTACTGACTACCACGCCGGTTGTCTATGCAGGCGGGTACAACGTCACCTGCAACGGAGCATCCGACGGCGCCATTGATCTTGGCGTCACCGGCGGCGAGATGCCATATACATATGCATGGAGCAGTCCTTCGGGATTCACGGCCACAGGCCAGGATATCTCCGGTCTACTGGCAGGCACTTACACCGTCACCGTCACCGATGCCAACAACTGTATGGCAACGACCACGGTTGTACTGATAGAGCCTGCTGTCCTTACCCTTGGCAAGACTCCCGACGTTGTTCTGGCATGCTTCGGCGATGCAACTGCCACCGGTTCATTCTCGGTGTCAGGAGGCACCTCGCCCTATGTGCTGAGTGCAATATCCAACACGGCAGGGGCAGCCGTTACCATCACCGGAACCTCACTCTCCTTTACCGGAGGTGCTGTCGGCGAGATCACAGCCCTTGTAACAGATGCTAACAGTTGCACGGCTCAGGCTACCATAATAATTACCCAGCCTTCTCAGCTGATGCCGGGAACAATCAACGGCGACCAGGAGGTATGCTACCTCGGCAATCCGGCGTCTCTGAATGAAGTGACGGCCCCAGCCGGCGGCCCGGCAACGATACTCTTCCAGTGGGAGCTCAGCCTCAACGGCGGCGCAAGCTGGAGTGATGTACCCGGAGCCACAATGGCATCATATGATCCGCCTGCCGGTATCCTGCAGACAACACATTTCCGCCGCCGTGTCAATTCGGCAGCATGCGATCCGGAATACAGCAATCCCGTTGTTGTGACCGTCAATCCGCTGCCGGTGGCATCGATAGCCGGAACAGGCTTTGTTTGCCCGGGAGATGCCGCAACGGTTACCGTGACCATTACCACAGGTGAGTCGCCCTTCACGGTAGTCCTCAGTGACGGTACAACGGTCAGCAATTATACCAGTGGAAGTCCTATTACGGTCAACCCGACTGTCTCCACCACCTATACCATTACATCTGTGACCGACAACAACGGTTGCGCTGTGGCAGCGCCGCACGCTGACCTTACCGGTTCTGCAACCATCGATGTCAAAACGGTGCCTGAAATAGCAGTACAGCCTCTCAACCAGACTGTCTGCGAAGATGCGGTTGCCACCTTCGTCACCGATGCAGGCGGCACTACCAATCCGCAGTACCGGTGGTACCTTGACACCGGTTCAGGCATGACAATCACGCCTGGAGAGAATGCAGCCACACTCAGTGTGACGGCAGTCTCAGCAATGAACGGTTACAGGTACCAGGCTGAGATAACAGGCGATTGCCCTGATCCGGTTCTGTCAGACATAGTGACACTCACGGTCAATGAGAAGCCTGAGATCATCACGCAACCAAAAGCTGTGACCCTTTGCTCGGGCGAAGATGCAATCTTCACCGTTGATGCAGGGGTGACAACCAACCCGGTTTACCAGTGGTACGTAAATACCGGTACCGGCTGGACCCCGGCTGCCGGAGCCCGCTACCAGGGGGCCAACACTGCCACCCTGACCGTGGTAAGCACACTGGAGATGATGTCAGGATACCAGTACAGGGTAAGGGTTTCAGGAATCTGCACACCATATGTAGAGTCAACGCCTGTCACTCTTACTGTGACCCGCCAGGCTGAGATTACACAGCACCCGGCAAGCCTCACTCTCTGCGAGGGTGCAGCAGCTACATTCACTGTAAATGCCGGCCTCACCACCAATCCTTCATACCAGTGGGAGAGCAGCCTTGACGGCGGTGTCACCTGGGCACCAATAGGAGGCGCCACCACCCCGACCTATACAATTGCCACGGTGGCCACTGCTGACAACAACACAGCCTACAGGGCGATTGTCAGCAGCAGTTGCGGGTCAAGTGTGACCTCGCTGCCTGCCTTCCTGACTGTCAATGAGCTCCCGGAGATTGTTGATCAGCCTGATGAGGTTATCATCTGCGAATACGCGATAGCAGACTTCATTGTCGACGCCGGCGTAACCACCGGTGCGACCTACAGGTGGCAACGCAGCATCGACGGCGGCACCACATGGAACAACCTGACGGAGACCTCAACCTACTTCGGCGTCTCCACGATGAACCTGAAGGTCAACGGAACAAACAGGATGATGAGCGGAGACATGTTCAGGGTGATAGTATCCGGAACGTGCACACCTCCCGACACCTCAGCAGCTGCACTCCTTACCGTCAATACGGCACCTGAGATACTGGCACAGCCTGTTGCTTCGGCTATATGCGAGAACACCAGCACCTCGTTCAACGTATCGGCACAGGGCACAGCGCTTAACTACCAGTGGTTCGTTGACACCGGTTCGGGCTTCAGCGCCATCACTGACGGCGGGGTTTACTCCGGCGCCACCAGTAACACACTGATGCTGACTGCCGTGCCGCGCACATATGACAACAACCGTTACCGTGTTGAGATTGAAGGCACTTGCGTGCCGAAGGCGATCTCGCAGACAGTGCAGCTTGATGTCTCGATTGAGACTATCATCAACACGCAACCTGCAGACTCAGCAATATGCGAGTTCATGACCGCGAGCTTCACAGCACTTGCCGACGGCGCCAATCTGAGTTACCAGTGGCAGGCCTTCGACGGCAACGCATGGGCTGATCTTGCAAACAGTGGAATCTATATGGGAGTGAAGACTCCCACCCTGATGGTCTTCGGTCCGCCGCGCACAATGGACGGCACCCGGTACAGGGTGGTCATCGGTGGCGACTGCTCGGCTGACCTGATCTCGGACGAGGCTGTACTTACCGTTTACACTGCACCGGAGCTCTCCGATCATCCCGATGAGTTCAGGGGATGTCCCGGCGGAAGCGCCACCTTCAGCGTGGTTGCCGCAGGCACCGACCTGGTATACCAGTGGCAGGTAAACAGCGGAGCAGGCTTCGTCAATGTGACTGACATTGCTCCTTACTCAGGAACCACCACACAAACACTTACAATCAATAACCTCAATCTGTCGATGAACGGTTACCTGGTGAGGGTGGTTGTGTCAGGAACCTGTCTGCCGCCGGTCACCAGCTCGTTCGCACCGCTGAGGGTATACATGGAGCCTTCCATCATATCCGAACCGGCTGATGCAGAGGTGTGTGACCAGGCCGGTGCGATCTTCTATTCGCAGGTGTTCAATACCGGGGCAGGGGAGACAACAGTATGGCAGGTCAACCAGGGTGCCGGCTGGAACAACCTGAGCGACGGCGCCCTTTACCAGGGCACCCAGACACCTCAGCTGGTGATAATGAGCGCCACCACCCCGATGAACGGATGGCATTACAGGCTCGAGATCACCGGTCCGTGCGGCCAGTACTACACCCGCGAGGCTCTCCTGACGGTCAACGCATGGCCTGTGGCAGATATAGCTCCCGTTGACACACTGCTTGTCTGCGGAGGAATACCCACCCAGCTGCATGGCAATCCTGCAGGAGGCTCGGGCTCCTACACCGCACACAGATGGTTCGGAGACATCGGTCCGCTCAGCCAGTACAACATCGAGAATCCCGTATTCAACACCTCCATGGCAGGTTATTACAGGCTTGTCTACCAGGTCACCGACAGCAAGGGATGCGTCGGACTTGACACCCTGGTGATAGAGGTCGAGAAACCCGTTGCAATGTTCACAGCTGATGTTCCTTCGGGATGCCAGCCGCTTACCGTGAACTTCACCAACGGCTCAACAGGGTACACCTCGCTGCTGTGGGACTTCGGTGACGGGAACACTTCGACGGATGTCAGCCCGGAGCACACCTACCTTAATGAAGGTCCGGCCCTCGATTACCGCACTGTGAGACTGGAGATCACCTCAGCCAACGGATGCGTCTCATCGATGGAACAGAATATCACCGTTTACCCGGAGATACTCTCTGACTTCGTAATCAGTGATGATACCATCTGTTCGGGTGAGAGCATCATGTTCTCGCTCCTGCCTGGCGCCTACAGGTATTACTGGAACTACGGCGACGGATTCCAGGAGACAGGCTCGAATGTGATCAGCCACACCTACTTCAATACCGAAACCACACCGGTCACGTACAATGTCACCCTGAGGACCGAATCGTTCTTCGGATGCATCAGTGAGACCACGCTGCCTGTGGTGGTGTACCCGACGCCGGTGCCGGCATACATTGCAACCCCGGCCTCGCAGGTCTTCCCGGCTGCCACGGTTACCTTCACGAACAACACCAACGCCGGCACATGGACCTGGCTGTGGAACTTCGATGACGGCAATACTTCGACTGAGATGTCACCGGTACACACCTATGCCTCACCCGGCGACTTCGACGTAAGTCTGACCGTCAGCAACGGCATCTGCACAGAGGATGTGGTGCATTCCGTGAGGGTGCTGCCCACGCCTCCGATAGCTGATTTTGACACCATACCGTCAGGCTGTCAGCCGTGGAACGTGGCTATCCACAACACCTCGCTGTATGCCACCACGTACTACTGGGACTTTGGTGACGGGCATACCTCAAATGCCATCAATCCGAACTACACCTACGTGCAGGCAGGAACCTACCAGATTACGCTGACTGTCACAGGTCCGGGCGGACATGATAGCAAGTCGCAGATTGTTCATGTCTATCCTTCGCCAAGGGCATACTTCGACGTATCACCTGCGAAGGTATATGTGAACGACGAGCAAATAAGGCTCTTCAACCTCACTGAGGGCGGCGATACCTTTATCTGGGAGTTTGGTGACGGTGACACATCGCATCTGCGTGAACCGTTCCACAGGTACACCACTGAAGGTATTTATGACATAACACTTCACGCCTACTCGGCGAACG